>OLOP01001837.1_pt1 | contig 12802 bp, 12 predicted proteins | sample 1672381 | NCBI WGS metagenome assembly OLOP01 (sample SAMEA3136678, study PRJEB25190) | human gut metagenome | biome: human gut; feature: human-associated habitat; material: faeces | place: Austria | collected 2013 | reverse complement strand
TAAAGTTCCATTTTTCAAAACGATACAGTGGATTGTTATCCTCAAGTATCAGATAGTAAGCAATTGATAAAAGTTTTTTATAGGAATCTGGAAAGCATACCTTTAAATCAGCTGTAAGTCCAAGTTCATCGGCCAACTTATCAAACATATATGTTGCGCCATAGTAGAGGTGTTTTGTCTCACAAATGGGTTTAGGACCGCGTTTTGAAACCGGATAATCTGTGGGTTCTTCTTTTTTTCTGGATCTGCCACGGGTAGGAATAATCTCTTTTGTTGCAGGATCAACCTTTCCGACACATACACGCTTGGCACGTGACTGTTGCTTTTCTTTATCCCAGTAATACTGGGTCTCATATGCATATGTGATACCGGTTCTTTTATCAGTTTGAGTAACAATTGCCATAATTCACCTCGTCATGTTTGTGTTAATATTATAAAACATGACGATGAAAACGTCAAGTAAAAAGTGGCAAAAAATCAGAAAAATCAAGGGTTTGCGGCAATTCGTGACGTGGTATCCTCGTCACGTTTCCGAGAATCCAGGATTTCGAGGGAATGAACGACACCGAGATTGCGGAGCTGTTCGATACGTCGAGAAGCACGATACAGTACAGGCGGACAAGCTCTTTTGAGCTGCTAAAAAAATATCTGGAGGAAAATGCTGATGAATGGGACGAATGGTAACGAACCCGGCTACCCGGAAAATGCCCTTGTTCCCTATCCTGTCATTGTGGCAGCGACAAAGGGCGACCCGGACGCCATGAAGATTGTCTTGCAGCATTTTAGCGGCTACATAGCCCGCCTCTCCATGCGGAAGCTGTACGACGAGCGCGGGAACGTCTATTTCGGCGTAGACCACGACATTCGGGAACGGCTGCAAGCAAAACTGATGATGGCTGTCCTCACCTTTAGGACAGAGGAATAACCGCAACGGCGGCGGGACGCTTTCTCTCACCCCCTTTTCCGTTCCGCTGTTGACGCGGGTAGCACAGCCATTTTGAACCTTGAAAAAGAAAGCGGCGCAAGATAACGGCGGCGCAGCATAGGGCAAATCGGATACGTTCCTTTTGCGTCGAGCCATACGGCGGGTGCGCCATGACGCTATCCGGGCGAGGTTATCACCGCCCGGACAGCCGAGCGACCAACACCGCGCCGGAAAGCAAGTGTAGCGGTTTGCGGGCAACGACACGCAGAATATACAATGATACTTCCTTACAGCCACAGTCCGAGCGTTAAGAGCGTCGCAGGCAATGGGTAGGGCTGCATGAGAACCATGCCGGGGTGAAATTCCCATGAGGTTATGCTAATAACCGTCCGATTAAAGCCTTTGTTTTATTGAATAGTGGACTTGCTGCTATTCATAGACTGTATTATATGTTTGCGAAAGAAAGGGGGATTTTCTTTGACGCAAAACCAAACGCCCGTTACCACAACGGAGCATAAAATCGGAAAAGTTACTTACCTTGTATGTTCGTCTGCAAGTGAACGCGCAACGGACACACTGGATAAAAAGATAAAAAAGCTCATTCGCAAAGACATGGAGCTGAACCCCGTAAACGCCTGAAAATAGGGCGTTTCTTCACATTTTATACATGACACAGGCAGCGGTATGTGGTATAATATAGACAGTACAAATACCATGCTTGTCTGTCGTCGGAAAGGAGGACAAAATGTTACAGACAGACAAGATTACCGCTTTATATTGCAGATTGAGCCAGGAAGATATGCAGGCCGGGGAAAGCGAGAGCATACAGAACCAAAAGCTGATTTTACAAAAGTACGCTGACGAACACCACTTTTTCAATACGCGCTTTTTTGTAGACGACGGATTTTCCGGCGTGAGTTTCGAGCGTGAGGGGCTTCAAGCCATGCTGCATGAGGTTGAAGCCGGGAACGTGGCGACCGTCATAACAAAAGACCTTTCCCGTCTGGGACGCAATTATCTGAAAACCGGCGAACTGATAGAGATTGTTTTCCCCGAATATGAAGTGCGCTACATTGCCATTAACGACGGTGTAGACACAGCGAGGGAAGATAACGAGTTTACCCCTCTGCGGAACTGGTTCAACGAGTTTTACGCCCGCGACACCTCAAAGAAAATCCGGGCTGTCAAACAGGCAAAGGCGCAGAAAGGCGAGCGCGTCAACGGCGAAGCTCCTTACGGCTACCTTATCGACCCGGATAACCGCAATCATCTGATACCCGACCCGGAAACGGCACACGTCGTAAAACAGATTTTTGCAATGTATGTACGGGGCGACCGTATGTGTGAAATCCAGAACTGGCTGCGGGACAATGAGATATTGACCGTCGGGGAACTGCGCTACCGCAGGACAGGGAGCAAACGCCACCCCCGCCCACAGCTCAACGCATGGTACAACTGGCCGGATAAGACGCTGTACGACATTCTGACAAGGAAAGAATATTTAGGGCATACCATAACCGGGAAAACCTACAAGGTATCTTATAAGTCGAAAAAGACGAAAAAGAACCCGGAGGAAAAAAGGTATTTCTTCCCCAACACTCACGAACCTTTGATTGATGAAGAAACCTTTGAACTGGTACAGAAATTCATCAGTGTAAAGAAAAGACCAAATAAGACTGGACGACCAAATATGTTTGTGGGGCTTGTAAAATGCCCGGACTGTGGACGCAATATGGCGTTCTCCAATCCAAACGGGAGAGAGCCGAGATTTCGTTGCAGGACATATGCCAGAAACAGCAACCTCTGCACAACTCATGCAATTTCCTATGACGCATTAGTGAAGATTGTCATGGACGACATTCAAAAGCATATCAAGAATATGGAAACATTAGGCGACCAGTTCATTGAAGAAATGAGGGTGTTGAGTGAATCCGGCGGCGGTAAGAAAATCAAGCAGTTTAAACAGGAATTGGAACTGGCAGAAAAGCGTATTGCTGAAATTGACAGTATCATAATGAAGCTGTTTGAGCAGAATGTAGCAGGAAAGATTTCTGATGGACGTTTTGAGAAAATGTCTGTAACTTATGAAAATGAGCAGAGAGAACTTGAAGAAAGGCGTAAGGCATTAAAAGAGAAAATCGAAGCCGAGGACTACAAGACAAAAAATACAAAACTGCACAAAATATACTTTCCGAAATGAACGATATGGATACAGCTGCCTTTTTAGAAGAGTTAGATGCGAAAGAATGTGCTTTGGCATTCCGTTTAATTTCTAAAGAAAAAGCTGCCAATGTATTCTCATGCATGAGTTCGAAGATGCAGACATATCTGGTAGACATGTTTTCAGAAACTGAATTAAAAGAACTATTAGATGATCTTTATATGGATGATACAGTAGATATGTTAGAGGATCTACCTGCAAACTTAGTAACGCGTATTTTGAAAAACTTAGATTCAAATAAGCGTTCAACCATCAACAAACTTTTAAAATATCCTGAAGACAGTGCCGGCTCCATCATGACGACTGAATATGTCACATTGAAAAAAACAATGACTGTAAAACAGTCCATGAACCATATTAAGGATATTGGTATTCATAAGGAAACTATTTATACTTGTTATGTCACAGAAAACAAAAAATTAATCGGTATTGTGACAGCTAAAAGCTTAATGACAAGTGATGATGATGAAAATATCACAAATCTAATGAATACGAACATTATTTCTGTACACACTCATACAGATCAGGAGCAGGTTGCTCACTTATTTAGAAAATATGACTTGATTGCGATGCCCGTACTTGATAGTGATGGATGTCTTGTTGGTATTGTTACATTTGACGATGCCATGGATGTTATGGTTGATGAAACCAACGAAGATATTTCTCGTATGGCTGCCATGGAACCCAATGAAAAAACATATTTTGAAACTACGGTTTGGCAACAAGCAAAACACCGTATCTTATGGTTACTTGTCTTAATGTTTTCTGCCACAATCACAGGAAGTATTATCACCCGATATGAAAATGCCTTCAGCGCCGTACCATTACTAGTATCTTTTATTCCAATGTTGATGGATACAGGTGGAAACTGTGGATCACAGAGTTCAACTTTGATTATTCGCGGTTTAGCTTTGGGAGAAATTCATTTTAAAGAAATTTTTAAAGTCATGTTTAAAGAATTTAGAATTTCACTTGTTGTTGGATTTATTTTAGCTGCAGCTAATGGTTTACGTATTTTCATTCAATACCAAAACTTTAATATCGCAATTGTCGTTGCCCTTTCATTAATGGTTGTTGTTATTGTTGCAAAATTAATTGGTTGTATTCTTCCATTATTTGCAAATAAGATTGGTGTAGATCCAGCTATTATGGCCAGTCCATTAATCACAACAATTGTGGATACTTGCTCTATTCTAGTTTATTTCAATATTGCAGTACATGTTTTTAATATCGTAGTTTAAGAGATGAGAAATCATCTCTTTTTTCATAGCACGAAAAAAAGAACCTCAATTGAGATTCTTTTATCGAAAAATATAATTATTAAAATTAGATATCCATATCTTTTTGAGCAGCAGTTACAATAGCCATCTTGTAGATTTCATCTGAAGTACATCCACGAGATAAATCATTGATTGGGGCGTTCAATCCTTGTAAGATTGGTCCAACTGCTTCATATCCACCTAAACGAGCAGCAATTTTGTATCCAATATTTCCACTTGACAAGTTAGGGAAGATAAAAGTATTTGCATGTCCAGCAACTTTTGAATTAGGAGCTTTTAAACGAGCAACTTCTTCACTTACTGCACAGTCAAATTGCATTTCTCCATCAATATCGAAATCAGCAATACGACGCAAACGATCACTTGCTTCAGTCATCTTAGCAACACATTCACCTTTTGCACTACCCATTGTTGAATATGATAATAATGCAACTTTTGGTTCTACACCAAATTGACGAGCTGACTTAGCTGTTTGCATTGTGATTTCTACTAAATCATCTGTGTTAGGGTTGATGTTAATTGAGCAGTCACCCATAATCAATTGAGATTCTTCTTTAATTAAAATGAAGCAAGAAGAAACTAATTTGTTTCCTGGAGCTGCTTTTACTAATTGTAATGCAGGACGTACAGTATCCGCTGTAGAATATGTAGCACCACCTAATAATCCATCAGCATATCCCATTTGAACTAACATAGTTCCAAAATAGTTTGTGCTCTTCAATGCTGTACGAACTTTTTCTTCGTCCATTTTACCACGACGTAATTCAACCATTTTACGAACCATTTCATCCATATGTTCAAAGTTATTTGGATCGATTTGTTCGATTCCTTCAACATTTAAACTATTCTTTTGTGCACAACCAGCGATTTCTTCTGGAGTTCCTAATAATACTGGGCAAACAACATCATTATTTTTCAAATCAATAGCTGCCTTTTGTACACGTGGATCCCAACCTTCGGTAAATACGATTCGTACTCCCTTTCCTTGGACCTTTTTTTCTAATTCATCAATAATCATAACTTTAACTACCTCTTTTCTATCAAAGTATAGTCCAAAAATGCTTTATTTACCACAAAAACAATGTGAACTTTTTCTCATAGTTTATTCATAAAATGTGTATATGATAAATAACATATTGTTCATATAATATATACATTATGTATAAATTGTAATTATTTTACATACAGATGTAAAATAATGTAAATTTTGCTTGCATTTTTCATTGTAAAGTTTTACACTAGTGACATCACAAGAAGGGATAGGTGCAAATTATGAAAACAAGTCACTATTTAAAGAAGGCCGGTGCCGTATGTATGGCAGCTGCAATGATGACTGGTTGTGCTAGTGGATCATCTGGTGCAAATGGTAAAACGTTGACAGTGGGCTTAAACACAGGTTTCAATGGAATTTTCTCTCCATTGTATTATCAAACTGTATATGATGATTACGTTATTGAAATGGTTTATCAAAGTATGTTGAGCTATGATCGTGATAATCAATTACAACCAGAACTTGCTACTGAACAACCAACTATTAGTGAGGATGGATCAACATTAACATTCAAATTGAAAAAAGGAGTGAAATTCTCTGATGGATCTAAATTGGATGCAGATGATGTTGTATTGACATTTACAGCTATGGCTGACCCAAGCTATACTGGTCGTTTCTCAACTTACGTTGATTACTTAGAAGGTTATAAAGAATATCACGAAGGAGATGCCGAAACTCTAAGTGGTGTTGAAAAAATCGACGATTACACAGTTGCTTTCCACTTGGCAACACCAAGAATCGATGCAATCAGCCAAGTTGGTACATTCCCAATCATCTCTAATTCACAATTCAAAAAATACAAAAAAGGTGATACAAAGATGTTTGAAGACAAGGCTAGTGAACCAATTGGTACTGGACCATATGTATTGAAAAACTTCCAAAAAGATTCAGCTGCTACATTTGTCAAGAATGATAAATTTAAAGCTGAAGATGGAGAATACCAAATTGATAATGTTGTAATGAAGATTTGTGATACTTCAACAGAACTTCAAGAACTTCAAAAAGGAACAGTTGATTTATTACCACAAGCTGATAACGCTGATAAAGTTGGTACTGCAAGTTTAGATAAGAACTTAACTTACAACAACTACGCATCAAGCTCAATGCAATACTTTATTTACAACTGTGAAGCTGGAGCCACTGCAGATCCTGCTGTACGTCAAGCATTAACTTATGCGATTGACCGTCAATCATTTGTTGATAGCTACTACTCATTCTCTAAAGGAAGTAAGGATGTTAAGAAAACTCAACCTGGTTTCGTTCCAGTATTAATGGCTAACCCAATTTCATCACAATTAGGTGATATCGTTACTGGTAAAGAAAAAGATGACAACATGACTTACTATGATTATGATATCGAAAAAGCTAAACAAATCTTAGATGATGCTGGATGGACTGTAGGTAGTGATGGAAAACGTGAAAAAGATGGACAAAAATTAACTGTTCGTATGGTTTCTACAAAAGGTAAAGATCAATTAGATACAATGCTTCCAATGCTAGAAAAAGCTTGGGGCGAAGAACTTGGCGTTGATTTCAAAACAAACTTAAGTGAATTCAACACAATGATTGCAACTGTTCAAGGTGATGATACAGTTAACGATTGGGAAGTATCTTACATGGGATGGCAATTTGGTTCAGGTGATGACACTGGTATCAACTTATTATGCCAAACTGGTCAAACAGATAACACAGCTCGTTTATCAGATCCTGATCTAGATGCATTATTAGATACTGCATTACATACAACTGATCAAACTGCAAGTACTGCTGCTTATAAAGAAGTTTACGAAAAAGTTTCTGCTTTATGTCCATATGTAGCAATCAATGGTTTAAGTTACTATGATCTATACAACAAAAAGATCAAAAACTTAGATACAGCTGCATTGTATGACTTCGTTAAAGCGTTAGACAAAGCTACAATCGAATAACAATTAAAGAGATCTGTTGACAGATCTCTTTTTAATACATATAATTCAACTACATACAGAGTAAAAATATGTGCGTTAAGTGTCTTTAACACGGGGAGTTGGTTAAGGAACGAAAAGTTATTCTTGCGGTACATATTTTGCATCCCGCTGTTGTGATCGAAAAAATTAAAGACTTTCTTTTTTTGTATCGCAATATGGAAAAAGGAGGTCTTTTTATATATGAATCAATACTTTGTAATGTTAAAAGAAAATGCACGCTCATTAAAAAACGTGCGTGTTATCGTAGGTGTGGCATTATTTTTTGCCCTAAATGTTATTCTTAACTTATTTGGATCCATCCAAATCACAAACCAGTTAAAACTAGGCTTTGCTTCCATTGCGACAGCTGCCAGCTGCTTACTTTATGGACCCGTTCCAAACTTAGTGCTTGCACCATTACTAGATTTAGTCAATTACATGGTCAAACCTGTGGGTGCATATTATCCAATCTTTATGATTTCAACTATGGCAAGCGCATGTATTTTTTCAGCTTACTTCTATAACTGCGAAAGAATCACTTGGGTTCGCGTCATCTTATGTCGAATAACATATGATGTCGTTGTCAGTTTATTTCTAAACACACTATTTACATCTATGTTGTGGGGAACTCCATTCTTAGTTATTGCGAGTCCTAAATTAATCAAAAACTTAATTTCATTACCATTCCAAGTCGTTATTTTATATTTAGTAATGAAAACATGTATTCAATTAAAGCCAAAGGTGAACCGTTAATAGGTCCTCCTTTTTTACTGCAATTTAAACATGTCTTTTTTAGCTCCACAAACTGGACATACATAATCATCTGGTTCACTTTCAAAATCATCACCATCATATACATATCCACAAACACTGCATACCCACTTTTCTTCTTTTCTGTATGTAGGTGCTTTTGCCGGTGCGCTTTGTTTTAATACATTATGATAATACGCATAGGTCATTGGTTTACCAGAATCACCTTTCTTGGCATCAACGACTTTTGCCAAGAATACAAAGTGTGTTCCTGCATCCATCTGACTTTGTACTTCACACATCATGTATCCTAACGCATCATCTACAACAGGCAATTCTCTAAACAAATGATGATTCAACTTCGCCCACTTATCTTTATCTTTTCCTGTTTGAAAACCTAAATCCGTAATTACTTGTGAATCTATTGTTTCAGGCAAGATTGATAAAGAAAAACACTTATTTTTTTCAATCAATGAACAAGTATAATTATCCTTGTTCATACTCAAGGCAATTAGCGGTCCTATCGTAGAAACCTGAAATACAGTATTCACAATACATCCGCATTCGCGCATGCCGTCTTTTACACCCACGGCATACATACCATAAGAAAGATCATACAAAACTGTGTTGTCCATAAGAACACCTCCCTTGTTACTTCTATTGTAGCAAGTTTAGTGGTTATATGCTATATAACTATTCTTCTTTTTCAACACACTTCTGTAATTTACTCATCGTCTGCTTCAAGCTTTTCATTTCTTCTACAGACACATCATTAAATAATGTTTTATTGATTTTACCAATCTCTTCATCAATAATCTTTAAAATAGGTTTACACTCGCCTGTGAGTTGTAAATGGTGTATTCGACTATCTTTTTCATCTATGCAAGTACAAATAAGTCCCTTTTTTTCCAACGAATCAACACTTCTAGAAATCAGAGTCTTTGAAACGCCTAACACCACTTTTAATTCCGTACTTGTTGTAATAGTTGAATTATTCTTTAAAACAATCAAGATAGATATTTCATTTGGTGAAAAATTAAATTCTTGAAAACTATCTTTTATTTTTTTGCATAATAATCCCTCATTTGATTGGATATACGCAAAAACTCCTCAATCGTAAACATATTATCGCTCCAGTCTCAACAGAACAATTCTAAGCGCTAAAATAGGGTGTGTCAAACATTGCCCCATTTTTCTAATACTTCTCCTACATAATATAGAGAACCACATAATAAACTGTCTTCTTTTGTATCTAAAAGTCTTGAGATCAACTCATCCACCGTAATAATAGGATACCCTAATTCTTCTAATGGATATAAACGAGCACTCGATATTTCTACTAATGTAATGTCTTTACTAATGGATTGAAGTAATTCAATCATATGCGGTGCATCCTTCTCTTTTAATACCGAAAAATAAATCTTTCCTGTAAAATCCTTCAAAGATTGTATCAACGCTGTTATTCCATGTACATTGTGTGCTCCATCTAATAAAACCAATGGGTCTTTTCTAAGAACCATATATCTGCCTGCCCATTGAAAATGATCAATTACCTGTTGAATTTCATTTTCTTCGAGCCAAATTCCCAGTACATTCAACGTTTCTAATGCTAGAGATAAATTTTTAGCCTGATATAATGGTGGATTCAAATGAAATGTCATACCATTCCATCTCAATACATCAGTTTCTTGACAATCAATAAAACATAGTGGTGTTTTCATATAATCTGCAACAAGCTCCATTACTTTTTGGCATTCCGGTTTATCTTCGGTTGTCAAAGCAGGAACATTTGGCTTAAATACACCTGATTTTTCATAAGCGATTTGTTCAAATGTATCCCCTAAATATTCCGTATGATCAAGTCCTACATTAGTAATTAAGCAGGCTTTATAATCCAAAGCTGTTGTCGCATCCAAACGACCACCCATCCCAGCTTCAATAATGCAGTAATCAACTTGTTGTTCAATAAAATAGGCCATTGACATCCATAGATCCATTTCAAACATTGTCATCTTATGTAATAAGAATAACTCTTCATATTGATCATAGATTCTTTCCCAATCAGCTAAAGTAATACATGTATCATTCACGCGTATTCTTTCTGTATGATGAATCAAATGTGGAGATGTAAAAACCCCTACTTTATATCCTTTTTTCATCAACAAATCTCTTAGCCAAATTGAAGTACTTCCCTTTCCGTTTGTACCAGCTACCTGAATCTTTTTTAAGGCTGTATGATTTGGTATTGCATCCGTTAACCATTGTCTGAATTCTAATAGGTCATGGTTTTTTCCACGACAATTTTCCATTTTATTAATTTTCTCTTGTACATTCATGGTATTATTATATCACTAAAGAAAGAAGTGAATCACATGATTATGCATAATGACTGGGATCAACTGTTTGATCAAGAAATACAAAAAGATTATTTACTAAATTTACGCTATTTTTTAGCTAAGGAATATAAGACAAAAAATATTTATCCTGCAAAAGAAAATATTTTTGCAGCCTTTAAAACAACTTCTTTAAAAGATACAAAAGTTGTTATTTTAGGACAAGATCCATATCATGGTCCAGGACAAGCTCAAGGTTACTCATTTAGTGTACCAAGCAACTTTCCTTTACCTCCATCTTTACAAAACATGTATAAAGAACTAGAAAATGAGTATCAAACTCCTGTACATCGCACGGGTGATTTGACCGACTGGGCTAAACAAGGAGTACTATTAATGAATACTATCCTTACAGTTGAAGAGCATAAGCCTTTATCTCATCAAGATAAAGGCTGGCAGAATTTTACAAATGAAGCTTTAAGATGGATCAATGAAAAGGATGGCCCTGTTGTATTTTTATTATGGGGATCTAAGGCTATCCAAGCCAAGAAATTACTAACAAATCCAAAACATTTAATTCTTACAAGTCCGCATCCAAGTCCTTTAAGTGCTTATCGAGGTTTCTTTGGAAACAATCATTTTAAGCTTGCGAATGAATATCTAATTAAAAACAATGAAACGCCTATCCAATGGATATAGGCGTTTTTCTTATAGTGAAAAAGAAAAAAGAAGCATCATTCTTGATACTTCTAGTCTTTCATTTCATTGAATACTTGTAATGCTAAGCAGCCAAGTCCCGTATGAATTCCGACTGCACTTACTAAATTGATTACTTTTACTTTAGCGCCTTCTATTTGGCTTTCAATCTTTTGTGCATATTCTTTTGCAGCTTCTAACGCGTCTACGTGCGCAACAATAAATGTATAATTAGAATTTACATTTAATTCTTTTAAATGTTTAATAACACGATCTTGAGCACGTTTCATTGTACGAACTTTATCTAATACATCTACTTTTCCATTCGTACTTTTATCAATGTGTAAAACAGGTTTGATTTTCAATAAACCACCTAGTGCCGCAGCCATTGGTGTCAATCTTCCACCACGTTTCATATGATCTAAATCATCACACAACAACACAGTTTCACAACTATCCGCAATGTTTTGTAGTTTTTTAATAATTTCATCAATTGGAATGTTTGCTTCATACATCTTTTTAGCTGTCTCAATCATACATCCTTGTTCAACCGCTGTACAATAACAATCAACGCCTACAAATTTCATTTCTAATTGATTTGCAATCATTTCCATAGAATCTAATGTTCCGGATAATCCTCGACAAATAGGAACCGCAAAAATTGTGTCATATCCTTCATTTTTTAATTCTTCAAAACAATCTTGAATTTTGCCTAAACTTGGTAAAGATGTTTTTAAAACCTTTTTCTCATGTAATTTTTGAATCACTTCAGAATATGTAATTTCGGTATATTCATCTTTTGATTCACCATCACAAGTAATTTGTAATGGAAGACAATAAATTCCTTTTTCTTTCCAATAGTCTGGATGCTGGCCTGTTCCGGTATCCGTCACAAATGCAATCTTCATGGCTAGGCCCCCTTTACTTTTTTCACAAATTGAACGCCTACAGCACCTAATCCTGTGTGTACTGCAATAACGGCATACATTGGATCTGTATGAATTTGAATGTCTTCACCAAACACATCGTGTAGCTCATCTATCGCAATTTGTGTACCTTCTTGATTTTCTCCGTTTAATACATAAAATTCATAATCTTGTGCATTCGCATCTTTTGAAATCACTTTAACAGCTTTTTTAATAGCTTTGGACATTGTACGTACTTTATCAAAAACATCGACTTTTCCTTCAGTATTTTTAGATACTTCCAAGATTGGTTTAATTTTCAACATTCCTGCAAGCTTAGCTGCCATTGGAGTTAATCGTCCTCCCTTAGCTAGATGATCTAAATCTTCTGGAATTAAAAAACCACGTGAATGATCTACGCTGTCTTTTAAACGTGAAATGATTTCTTCTGGGTGTATTTCTTGTTCAACTAATTTTTGAGCTGATAACACCAAATATTTTTCCACACCTAAAGTAGTATATATATCTAATGTATGAATTTTAACCCCATGCCATTTACCAGATGCCTGTATTGCCTGATTTGTTCCTGATAATCCATTTGATAGAGTTATCAAAATAACATCCGTAATACCATTATTTTTAGGCTTAACTAGCAATTTGGTGACTTTGCTATAATTCTGCGTTTTATCACTTAT
>OLOP01001836.1_pt1 | contig 12806 bp, 8 predicted proteins | sample 1672381 | NCBI WGS metagenome assembly OLOP01 (sample SAMEA3136678, study PRJEB25190) | human gut metagenome | biome: human gut; feature: human-associated habitat; material: faeces | place: Austria | collected 2013 | reverse complement strand
ATCGAATTGCATGCAAGCATGCATCGATGATACCTTTTGACCCTTTAATCATATAGATTGTAGTATCAAACATTATTTTTAGCAAGGGTTAAAATGAAAAATATGAATAAATACGAGAATTGCTTATTGTGTCCCAGAAAATGTGGCATAAACAGAAGAACCGGACAAACAGGCGTATGTGGCGTTTCATCTGAAATAAAGGTGGCGCGAGCAGCACTTCATTATTGGGAGGAGCCGTGCATATCAGGAAAAAGAGGAAGCGGGGCAGTTTTTTTCTCAGGCTGCAGCCTGCACTGCGTGTTCTGCCAGAACAGGGAGATTTCTGACGGAAAAGAGGGAAAGGTAATCAGTAAAGAGAGGCTGAGTGATATCTTCATAGAACTTGCTGACAAAGGCGCAAATAATATCAATCTGGTCACACCGGGGCAGTATATCCCTGATATAGTGTGGGCGGTAAACGATGCAAAAAGCCGTGGCATGAAGCTTCCTATTATATACAATACGAGCGGATATGAAAATGTGACAGAGCTAAAACTGCTTGAGGGCATAGTGGATGTGTATCTTCCGGATTTTAAATATATGGACAGTACGCTTTCGGCAAGGTATTCAAGGGCAAAAGATTATCCGTCTGTCGCAAAGCAGGCGCTTTCAGAGATGGTCAGGCAGCAGCCGGATGTCGTGATTGACGATGCGACAGGACTCATACAAAAGGGAGTTATTGTGCGACAGCTTCTACTGCCGGGACATGTGAATGATGCAAAGGCTGTACTTAAGTACCTGTATGATACATATCATGATCACATATATATAAGCATGATGAGCCAGTTTACGCCGATTGCACTAAAGGATTATCCTGAGATAAACCGCACGGTGACAAAGAGAGAGTATGAAAGACTTGTTAACTATGCCCTCGAAATAGGAATAACGAATGCATTTATACAGGAGGGGGACGTGGCAAAGGACAGCTTCATTCCGGCATTTGACTGTGAGGGAGTATGATATTTACCGTTTTTCTTAATAAAATAGTAAGAATTGGCAGGCAAAAATGACTGGATTTTGTGATGCCGGTGTAGTACTATGGTTATGTGATATTTTTTAACTGTGAAGGTACTGAACAGTTACGATATTTTGTTATTACTCACATCCCGGTGTGACAGACGATAATGTTTTTAATCACACAGGATACATTATTCAATAGAGGATACATTGATGAAAAATATAGGAGAACAGCAGATAATAATTGAATGTCCGAATACTATCTTTCATCTATACATTGACAGTGAGGATGAGCTTTCAAAGGTTAAGGTGTTTATGAACAATATGAAGAATGTTGATTCGATAAGTCTGCATGATATATACAACTGGTGCAACAGACAGCATGTGCAGTACACGACGACATTTAATTATGACAGTAAAATGACCTGGACAGAAATGATAAAATCCTACATATTTTACTTCAGACAGAAGCTTAGATATGTAAATAATAGTGATAGGATGATAGAAACATGAGATACCCTGAATTTCTAAAGGATAGAGGAACAATAGGCTTTGTGGCGCCTTCGATGGGCTGTACAACAGAGCCGTACAGGAGTGCCTTTGACAATGCCATTAAAAGGTTTCACAACATGGGTTATAAGACGATAGAGGGACCTAACTGCAGGTGCGACAGTGGCATAGGTATCAGCAATACACCTAAGAAGTGCGCAGAAGAGCTGAACGAGAGCTATGCTTCTGTTGACAGTGATGTGCTTATATCCTGTGGTGGTGGCGAGCTGATGTGCGAGGTAGTGCCTTATATTGATTTTGAGCGCGTGAAGCAGTCAAAGCCGAAATGGTACATGGGCTATTCCGACAACACGAATTTCACATTTTTGGAGGCTACTATTGCAGATACAGCAGGTATTTACGGGCCGTGTGCGGGCAGCTTTGGCATGGAGGTGTGGCATGAGTCACTTACCGATGCATTTAATCTGCTTTGTGGCAGGAAGCTTTCATTTACCAATTACCCTATGTGGGAGAAGGAATCGATAAAGGATGAGAATGCTCCGTTTGTGGGCTACAACCTGACTGAAAAGTCGTGCATCAGCTCTATTCCTGCGGTGGCAAAGGAAAGCAGGCTTACCATGAGAGGCAGGCTGCTTGGTGGCTGCATGGATTGTCTTATCAATCTGCTTGGTACATCGTTTGACCATGTAAGGGAATTTAATGAGCGCTACAGTGATGATGGTATCATATGGTTCCTTGAGGCTTGTGACCTTAATGTGATGGGCATGAGAAGGGCTATGTGGCAGATGAAAAATGCAGGATGGTTTTCAAATGTAAAGGGCTTTCTTATCGGACGCCCGGCGCACTTCGGAGAGGAAATGTTTGGCATAGACCACAGACAGGCTCTTTCATCACTGCTTAGAGATTTTAATGTGCCGATCATCATGGATCTGGATATAGGTCATATGTCGCCGATGATGCCTGTGGTATGCGGAAGCATGGCAGATGTCAGCTTCGACGGAAGCAGCTTTACAATTTCGTATGATATAGAGCAGTAGATTGGAGGAAAAATGATTAGATCAATAAAGAAAAAAGCAAAGAGTATTGTATGTAGCGTGCTTGCTGCGGTGACACTGTTTACAATGAATCCGGCTGTATTTGCAACAGAGACAGCTACGCAGACTGATACAGTTTCAAGCGTTGATGTATCAGGCAGTGACGCAGCTGATAAGAGTAACACAGACAGTACTGCAGACAGTACAACGCCAGCCGGCAGTGAGGCAAACGACAAGGTGACAATCAGCAAAAATGATAAGCCATACTTAAGTCTTGGAGCAGACCTCACACCGGATCAGAGAGCGACAGTGCTTGGATTTATGGGAATCGAGCTCACTGATCTGGACAAGTACGATGTGGTCTATGTAAATAATGATGAGGAGCACAAGTACCTCGATTCATACATCAGCAAGAGCGAGATTGGCACAAGGTCACTTTCCTCAGTACTCATTACAGAGGATAAAAAGGGTGCGGGTCTTAGTGTTTCCACACACAATATCAATTACTGTACGGTAGGAATGTACAAGAATGCGCTTGCCACAGCAGGCATAGCTGATGCTAAAATCATAGTCGCAGGACCTTTCCCTATTTCCGGAACGGCAGCACTTGTAGGTACACTAAAGGCATACGAGGAGATGACAGGCAAGAAGCTTGACGACAAGGTGACAGACGCAGCGATGGATGAGCTTGTCACAACAGGAGAGCTCAACAAGAGCATTGACGGCGATTCGCAGGATATCGAGGCAATGATTGCAGACCTAAAGAAGCAGCTTGCCGATGGAAGGCTCAAGGATGAGAGCCAGATAAAGGATGCGATAAAGGAGGCTGCAAAGGATTACGACCTGAAGCTTTCTGATGATGATATTGCAAAGCTGACATCGCTTCTTATGAAGCTTAAGGATGCCAATATCGACTGGGATTCAGTCATTAACCAGGCACATGACTGGGCATCAAAGCTTGGCGATAAGATAAATGACCCGGGCTTCTGGGAAAAGATTGGTAACTTTTTCATGGATTTATGGGATAAGATAAAATCCCTGTTCAGCTAGAAAAAGCTACAGGAGACAGTAAGAAAAAGCAGAATATGAATCAGATAACTCCCTGAAACGTAAGCATGAGCTGCACGTTGAAGGGAGTTTTTATATTATGATTAAAGGGTCAAAAGGTATCATCGATGCATGCTTGCATGCAATTCGATTAATCATAAATGAGGGGCAAAATACCTTTTGACCCTCATATCAATAAAAAAATAATAAATTTCTGCCGAATACATTGATACAAAGGTCATATTCTATTATAATTAAATGGATAATGGATTAATGTAAACAATGCACATAAGAAAGAGGGGATTTGATGATAAAGATAAATAAATTTCTGGCAGCCTCTGTCGTAACATTGTCATTAGCTGCATGTGACCTGGCACCATACAGCAGCATAGCAGTCTATGCGGATCAGGCGGCTAAGGTTGTGTGTGATGAGAGATACTGGGTAGCGGCGAGAAGCGGACCGGGAACAGAGTATGAGCTGGAGCACAAGCTTTCAAACGGCAAGGATATTACTATTCTTGAGCAGACCACAGGTGCAGACGGCAAGGTGTGGTACAAGGCAAAGTACAATCTGGCAGCAAATAACGAGGAGTGTGTCAGCTATATAAGGTCTGATTTTGTATCAGCAGGTACAGCTGCATCAGACAATGCGCAGACAGGGGATGCTTCGGCAGACACCGGCAATGCGGATGCCATACAGCAGAATAATGAGGAGCAGCTTGCCATTGCAACCGCATCGGGAGCATATGCTACAGGTACGATTACAGGTGGCAATGTGTATGTCCGCAATGCAGCAGGCACATCCGGCACTACCAAGGTTGTCTCACTCAACTGGAACCATCAGGTTGACATAATTGGAGAGACCAGGGTAAACGGTGTGGTCTGGTATAATGTCAAGGGTACTTTAAACGGCAAGGCATTTACGGGCTGGACTATCAGTACATACATAAAGGTGACATACAATAATAGCGGAGACAATACCGATTTTGTCACGGCTATGAAGAATGCAGGCTTTCCTGACAGCTATATTCCAAACCTTACAGCACTTCACAATAAGTATCCAAGCTGGACATTTGAGGCTGTAAATACAGGTTTGAATTGGGATACGGTGATTGAAAATGAAAGTGTAAACGGACTTAATCTGGTATCCAAATCAGCAGACAATTCCAAGAAATCCACAGCTGCCGGAGCATATAACTGGTCAACAAATACGTGGGTTGAGTACGAACCGGGATGGGTGTCAGCAAGCAGTGCCTATATTGCTTATCTCATGGATCCAAGGAATTTTCTTGATGAGACCAATATTTTTCAGTTTCAGAGTCTGGCATACAGTCCGAATGAGGCACTTGAAGGTGTTCAGTCCATAGTAAAAGGCACATTTATGGAGGGAACAAAGACCTATTCCAACAATGGTGAGAAAATCAATTATGCAAGCACATTCATGGATGTGGCAAAGAGCAGTGGAGTAAGTGCATACCATATAGCATCGCGTTTAAAGCAGGAGCAGGGACAAAAGGGAACGAGTCCTCTTATTTCGGGTACATATTCCGGATACGAAGGATATTATAATTATTTTAATTTTAATGCAACCGGAAACACGAAGGATAAGATTTATAAAAATGGTCTGTCTTTTGCCAAGAAGCAGGGCTGGAATACAAGAGTAAAGTCCATAAGCGGCGGAGCTGTAAAGGTGGGCAGCAATTATATAAATAAGGGTCAAAATACACTGTATTTTGAGAAGTTTAATGTAGTAAATACAAGCTCGCTGTATTTCCATCAGTACATGGGCAATGCCACAGCGGCTCTTACTGAGGGACAGAGTCTGGCTAAAGGATATTCAGACAAGAATCAGGCTTTTGTATTTAAAATACCTGTATACAACAATATGCCATCGTCAGCAGTGGGCTTCGATAAAGCTGGCGATACCAATAACTATCTGCAGTCGCTTGCGATAAGCGGTGTAACACTCACACCGGCCTTCAATGGAGCGACAACAAGCTATTCAGCAGTTGTTTCAAATGCTATAAGCTCAGTGACTGTTTCGGCAGATGCTGTTTCAGGAAACAGTGGTGTTTCAGGCACAGGAAGCTATTCGCTTGCTGTCGGAAATAATACAATTAAGGTAAATTGCAAGTCGCAAAGCGGTGATACAAGAACATACACTATCAATATAAACAGGCAGGCGGCATCTGCAAATAATGCAGGTGGCAATAATAATCAGAACAATAATAACCAAAATAATACAGATGTAAACATAACATCAGGTAAATACAGTATAGGTACTTATATTACAGGCATTGAGCCTGGAACCGGTGCAGCTGATTTTGTGAAGAATATAGCAGTATCAGCATCAGGTACTGTAAAGCTTCTGACAAGCTCAGGCTCAGAAAACAGCGGAAAGGTTGCAACAGGCAATAAAGTGGCTGTTTATGATGCTTCGGGTAACCTGAAAAAGACATATGATATTGTTGTATATGGAGATATCAATGGTGACGGTGCTGTAAATGCCCTTGATATGATTAAGCTCAACAGACATATTTTAGGAAAGGGAACACTCACAGGTGCTTATCTGGAGGCAGCTGATGCCAACAGAAAGGGTGATGGTGGAAATGCCCTTGATATGATAATCATGAACAGACACATACTGGGCAAATCAAAGATATCGCAGAATTAGAAATGTGAGGAAAATATGAAGAAATTATTTGGATGTATATTATCACTTGTTATGGCGGTGATGCTTGTTTTCACACCTGCCGAGCATGTATATGCGCAGGGACTTGGATTAAGTGTCAGCTCAAGCTCTGTAGCTGTTGGAAAAACAGTCAAGGTGACGGTTTCTATGCCGTCAGGATATTTTGGCACTGTAGTTATCTCAAGCTCCGACGAGGGAGTACTGAGTAACGGTGGAGATGGTGTGGCAAATATTGGTGATGCAGCGGGACCGGAATACCCGACATCGCGGTCATTTTCGTTTACGGCGAAGGCTGCAGGAAGCTGCACTATAAAGGCATATTGTACAGTTGTAGGAGATGCAGAGGCCAACGATGCCGGAGGTATAATTACCGGTGCCAGCACGAAGGTGACGGTAACAAGTGCTTCATCAAACAACGATTCAAACAGCAACAAGGATAACAAGGACAATTCCGGCAGCAATACCGGCAATGACAGCAATGCAAATAAAGATAATGAAAACAAAGAGGAAAAGAAATCCTCAAACGCATCTCTTGGTTCGCTTGTTATCTCGGCAGGTACGCTTTCCCCTGAGTTTTCTGCTGCGACAAAGGATTACACAGCTACAGTAGATTACAGCTGTTCAAGCCTTGCGGTTACAGCAAATCCGGCTGATTCCAAGGCGAGTGTGACATCAGTCACAGGCAATGATTCACTTGAGGTTGGAGAGAATACGGTCAGCGTTGTTGTGACAGCAGAGGACGGCAGCACAAGCACATACAATATAGTTGTTACCAGAAGAGCCGAGGATGATCCGGAGAATGCAGATAAGCAGGATAACTGGAAGAAGTTCGATATAAATGGCACAGAGTGGACTATGGTAAATGACATTCCGGAGGATGTTGTTCCTGAAGGCTTTGAGCACTCAAAGACAGTGATTGACGGACTTGAATACAATACCCTTCATGGCACATTTGGTGATATCACGCTTGTGTATTTACAGTCGGAAAGCGGCAATGGGCTTTTTGTATATGATGCAGCACAGAATACAGCATATGAGTTTGTCCGTATCAATTCAGAGTCACATTTTATAGTGGTTTTACTGCCTAAGGTGGATGATGTGCCTGAGGGATATAATGAGATATCGCTCTCCATAGAGGGCAAGGGTGTGGCAACAGCCTACCAGACCAAAGTCGAAAAAACCGATGATCAGACAAAGGATTTTTACCTCGTATACGCTATGAATGACAATGGTGAGAGTGGCTGGTACACATATGATAGCGTAGATGGCACATATATGAGAACTGAGCTCAGTACACCTACAGTGGCACAGGAGGAAAATGATACAACAAAGAGTGAGCTTGTCCCGGGAATTGCCAATAAATATCTTGTTTTAGCTGCAATACTGGTTCTTATTATCATTATTCTGTTACTGTTGCTTATGGTATCAGCTGTGAAAAACAGAAAATATAAGGCAATGGACTATCATGATGACGATGATGATGTAGATGATGCAGCAGAAGATGTATCAAATGAAGCTTTGGAAGAAACAACTGATGAAACTGCGGACGAGATAGCAGATGAGCCGGAAGAAGAGGTTACAGAAGAGTCGTTAGATGAAGTGGAAGAAGAAGCTGCAGAAGAAACAGCAGATGAAGCTGTAGAAGAGCCGGCAGATGAAGTCGCAGAAGAAACAGCGGAAGGTGCTGCAGATGAGCAAAAGATGGCTACGGATGAAAATATATCAAATGCATCCTATGTCGGAAGAACCGTAGAAATTACACCTGATTCTAAGAAAGCTGTTGAGAATGAAAACTCTGAGTTTGATTTAAAAGACGATTCAAGGCAGGAAAACGTTTCTGACACAGAAAACGATGCTGATGAGGATGCTTTAAAGAATCAGCTTCAAATGGCACTTGATGGCTTTGTCAATGATGGAAATAAGCCGTCTGAGACTATAGACAGCAGTGCAAAGGATGATAATGAAGATGACAGCGAAGATGATGATTTGCAGTTCATCGACTTAAATTAGTGAATATGACTGGAGGATATGACTTGAAACCATATACAAGTAAGGCTAAAAAAGCAATAGATTTGGCTGCACGTATATCAAAGAAAATGAATTACAGCTATGTTGGAACAGAGCACATACTGGCTGGCCTTATAAAAGAGGGCACCGGTGTGGCAGCTGAGGTTCTAACAGCCTGCAATGTGGAATATGATAAGCTTATTTCGATGATTGAAGACCTGATTTCACCGGGGGATAACATCGAAGTGATGGACAGGGATGGCTATTCACCAAGGACACAGAGAGTATTGGAGCGTGCATCGGAGGAAGCCGATAGATTTGAGTGCAATGAGATAGGTACAGAACACTTGCTGATGGCTATAGTGCTGCAGGGAGACTGTGCAGCTTCAAGACTTTTAAACACCATGGGTGTTAACAGTCAGAAGATGTTTATAGATATTCTTGGTGCGATGGGTGAGGATCCGTCTGCATACAGGGATCTGATGAAAAGCTACAATACATCATACAATTCTGCGACTCCTGTATTAGATCAGTATTCCAGAGATTTGACAGATATGGCAGAGGCAGGGCTTCTTGACCCTGTTATAGGCAGAAAAAAGGAGATGGAGCGTGTTATCCAGATACTTTGCCGCCGTGGCAAAAACAATCCATGTCTGATTGGAGAGCCGGGAGTGGGCAAGACCGCTATAGTAGAAGGACTTGCGCAGGATATAGTCAGTGGCAATGTTCCGGATATTCTTTTGGGCAAGAGACTGGTTTCCCTTGATATGTCCGGGCTTGTAGCCAAATCAAAGTATCGTGGTGAGTTTGAGGAGCGTATCAAGAAGGTGATAAGCGAGGTTTCAAATGCCAAAAATGTACTGCTTTTCATTGATGAGCTTCACACTATAATAGGTGCAGGAGGAGCAGAAGGCTCGTTAGATGCATCTAACATATTAAAGCCTGCGCTTGCCAGAGGCGAGGTACAGGTAATCGGCGCCACTACCATAGAAGAGTACCGAAAATACGTGGAAAAGGATGCTGCGCTTGAGCGCCGTTTCCAGCCGGTGATGGTTGAGGAGCCGGGTGTGGATGAGACAATAGAGATACTCACAGGATTAAAGGGACTCTATGAAAAGCATCATGGTGTCATCATAACAGATGAGGGTGTGAAAGCAGCAGTAAACCTTTCTGCACGATATATAAATGACAGATTTTTACCTGATAAGGCGATAGACCTGATGGATGAAGCGGCAGCCAGGATAAGGCTTAAGAATCTGACATCATCTGACGAGCTGCTTGCTCTGAAAAAAGAGATAACAGATAAGCAGAACCAGTTGGAAAATGCTTTGTCGAAAGGAGATCTCGCAGCTGCCGGCGCGCTTATGTCAGAAAAGGAAGTGCTTGAAAATAAACAGCAGAAGCTTATCAGAAAGAACCGTCGCACAGGAGCTAAAAATCAGCCTGTAGTCGGCGAAAATGAGATAGCGGATGTAGTATCGGGATGGACCAAAATACCTGTAAATAAGCTTACAGAGTCAGAGGCAGGACGACTTGCAAAGCTTGAACAGATACTTCACAAGCGTGTAATAGGACAGGAGGAAGCTGTTTCTGCTGTCGCAAAGGCAGTCAGACGAGGACGTGTTGGTTTAAAGGATCCTAAGAAGCCGATTGGCTCATTCCTGTTTTTGGGACCGACAGGAGTAGGTAAGACGGAGGTGTCAAAGGCGCTTGCTGAGGCTGTCTTTGGCAAAGAAGATGCCATGATACGTGTTGACATGTCAGAGTACATGGAAAAGCATAGTGTTTCAAAGATGATTGGTTCACCACCGGGATATGTGGGCCATGAGGAGGGCGGACAGCTCTCAGAGAAGGTCAGACGCAATCCTTTTTCTGTTATACTGTTTGATGAGATAGAAAAAGCACATCCTGATGTGTTCAATATACTTTTACAGGTGCTTGATGATGGTAGAATCACTGATTCACAGGGGCGCACGGTTGATTTCAAGAATACAATAATCATCATGACATCAAATGCAGGAGCTTCTTCTATTATAGAACCAAAGCGCCTTGGCTTTGGCGCTGGTGAGGATGAAAAGCAGGATCACGAGCGTATGAAGAACAGTGTCATGGAGGAGGTCCGCCGTATATTTAAACCTGAGTTTTTGAACCGAATCGACGAGACTATTGTATTTAGAGCTCTCAACAAGGATGACATGAAGCATATAGTGACACTTCTTGTAAAGGAGCTTAAGAAACGCTGTAAAGAACAGCTTGATATAGAGCTCACAGTGCGCGACAGTGCAAAATCCTTTATCGTGGACAAAGCCTATGACAGAAAATATGGCGCAAGACCTCTTAAACGAAAACTTCAGGAGGAGATTGAAGACCGTATGTCAGAGGATATTATTACCGGCAAAATTAAGCGCGGCGATAAGGTAATAATTTCTACGAAAAACAAACAAATTTCATTGACTGTTGAGTAGAATTGGATTTATAATTAATATATCAATATAGCTACGGGAGGATAAAAATGGCTGTAATAAGTGAATTAATCCGTACTGAGGAAAACGGAAAGCTCAGCTTCGGAGATTATACATTGGCTGCAAAGGCAAAGCTTGACAATTTTGAGAAGGATGGAGATATCTACAAGGTAAAGACCTTTAAGGAGATTACAAAGCTCGAAAGAAACGGACTCTTTGTATACGAGTCTGTTCCGGGAACAGCGGTTATGGATTTCGAGGAGACTGCTGATACAGTGACATTTACTGTGGAGGGACCTGAGGATGCTCAGATTACTCTTGGCCTTGAAGAGGAGACAGAGTACGAAATTGATATAGCTGGAGCTGTTGCAGGTACTATGAAGACAAATCTCGGCGGCAAGCTCAGCTTAAGCGTAGAGCTTGAGGGTGTTGATTCAGTCGATATCAAAGTATCAAGAAAATAGAGCATATTTTTAGCCCGGTGAAAGCCGGGCTTTTTGTATTTTATAAAGGAGAACAATATGGCAAAAGGAAAGACCTCTGTATTTTTCTGCCAGGAATGTGGTTATGAATCGGCAAAATGGATGGGACAGTGCCCGGCCTGTAAGGAATGGAATACATTTGTAGAGGAAAACGTAGATAAAAAGTCGATAAGCTCGTCGGGGAAAGTAAAAAAAGAATCAAAGGCGGCACAGGTTCTGCCTCTTTCGGCAGTAAAAAGCGAGAAAGAGGAGCGTATAGTGACAGGTATAGCCGAGTTTGACAGAGTGCTTGGTGGAGGAATTGTGAGGGGGTCACTTGTGCTTGTGGGAGGAGATCCGGGTATAGGAAAATCCACGCTTCTACTTCAGGTATGCAGGGAACTTTCACAAAAAAAGGTGCCATTACTTTATGTGTCAGGTGAGGAATCCCTGCATCAGATAAAGATGCGTGCCGACAGACTTGGTGATTTTACGGATTCACTGGAGCTTTTATGTGAGACAAGTCTTGATATAGCAAAGGACGTGATTCAACGAAAAAAACCGGAGGTTGTTGTAATAGATTCCATCCAGACTATGTACAATGAGGAGATAGCGTCGGCACCGGGCAGTGTATCACAGGTCAGGGAGACAACCGGAGTGCTTATGCAGCTTGCAAAGACTCTGGGTATTTCTGTTTTTATAGTAGGACATGTGACAAAGGATGGTGCGGTTGCGGGGCCGAGGACGTTGGAGCATATGGTTGATACTGTGCTTTATTTTGAGGGTGACAGGTATGAGTCGTACAGGATACTTAGAGGCGTTAAGAACAGATTTGGTTCGACCAATGAGATAGGCGTATTTGAAATGAAGGCGGAGGGACTTGTTGAGGTGGAAAATCCGTCGGAGTATATGCTTAGCGGTAAGCCCGAGGGAGCATCAGGATCAATTGTCACATGTTCCATAGAGGGAAGCCGCCCGATACTTCTCGAGATACAGGCTCTTGTATGTCACAGTTTTTTTAATAATCCAAGGCGTACAGCAAATGGTACAGATTATAATAAAGTAAATCTACTCATGGCGGTCCTTGAAAAAAGAGCCAACCTGCCACTGTCAGACTGTGACGCTTATGTGAATATAGCAGGCGGTATAAGGATGAACGAACCGGCGATAGACCTTGGGATAGTGCTTGCAATCGCATCAAGCAAAAAGGATATTATAGTGCGTGAGGATACCATATGCTTTGGAGAGGTGGGCTTAAGCGGAGAGGTGCGCGGAGTTACCATGTCCGAGCAGCGTGTTGCTGAGGCAAAGAAGCTTGGCTTTAAAAAGTGTATTGTTCCCAAAGTGTGTCTTGCAGGAGTGTCGCATATTAGTGGAATTGAGATTGTTGGTGTGGCAAATATCAAGGAAGCGATAGAGGCTGTCAGATAGTAATTGTGAGAATTGCATATAATAAACAGACAATTTAGAAAATTTGCGTTTTTTAAGATAGTTTTACTACTTTAATTAATTGCAGTAAATCCGTTGACATATGTGTGCCGGGATGATATTATATCAAAGCTGACTCGCGGGACACATTGAGTTGTAGAGCTTGTGA
>OLOP01001815.1_pt1 | contig 12926 bp, 14 predicted proteins | sample 1672381 | NCBI WGS metagenome assembly OLOP01 (sample SAMEA3136678, study PRJEB25190) | human gut metagenome | biome: human gut; feature: human-associated habitat; material: faeces | place: Austria | collected 2013 | reverse complement strand
ACCCCCGACCTGCTGATTACAAATCAGCTGCTCTACCAACTGAGCTACACCAGCGTTTTGTCAAGCCGTCTGTCTCAGCGACTTATATATAATAGCATGCGAAGCGCGAATTGTCAACAGCTTTTTGCAAAGTTATCGAAAAAATTGTAAAACCCTGTGCATCGCTATCAAGAAAAGGGCGGACACACCGATCCGCCCCTGCGTACGGATTAAACGAACACATTTTGCACCAGCACCATGTAAAGCACCGTGCCGACGCCGATAGACAGCAGGTTATTATGCTTCCAGATGTGCAGCAGCGCCGTGATGGCGATGCACAGCAGCTCGGGAATACCGTGGGTACCCATCACCCAGCCGACGTTTTTCAGGCAGTACACAACCAGCAGCGCGATGACTGCGGGCGGCAGGGTAGAGCCGAGGTATCGGATGATCGGCGGGATGGGCTTGGAGCCGTTGAACAGCAAAAACGGCGCGACGCGCGTTGCAAACGTGCAGACGGCTGCCACGGCGATCATGGCGATAGCATAAACAGTTGTCATAATCAGGCGACCTCCTTTGCCAGACGGCCGCGCATAGCGACCAGCATGACGCAGATTGCGAGCATGGCGGGCAGGATGAAATTGTCCGGCCCGAGGATGGCGAGCGACACAGCTGCCGCAGCCAGTCCCATCAGTGCGGGGATGTGGCACTTCGTGTTCTGCCACTGCTCCACGAAGATAACCGTGAACAGCGAGGTCATGGCAAAATCAATGCCGGTGGTGTCAAACGGCAGTATGCCGCCGATGATCGTGCCGAGCACGCCGCCGAGAATCCAGTAGCTGTGATCCAGCATGGCGATCCAGAAGCGCATATCGCCTGCATCAATGCCCTCGGGCGTCTTGACCGAGCACAGCAGGGAATAGGTCTCATCGGTCAGCGAGAAGATCATGTACCACTTGCGGCGGCCCATCTCATGAAAAGTCTCCAGAAAGGACAGGCCGTAGAAGATATGACGGCAGTTGAGCAGCAGTGTCATCACCGCAACGGTAACAAGGGACGCCTTGGCCGCCAGAAGCGACACAAGCAGATACTGTCCCGAGCCTGCGTAGATGCTCAGGCTGCAGAAGAAGGACCAGATCGATCCGAAGCCGATATCGCGCAGCATAACACCGAATGCAAAACCGATGAACAGATAGCCGCACAGTACGGGTATCGTGGCGGTAAAGGCAGGACGAAACGCCTTTTTCATGGAAATCACCTACATACTATAAGGGTAAAAGAAAAGCGCTCTGCGAACAGAGCGCTTTGGCATTTCAACGTAAACGCACAGATCGTTAAAATCAGATAGCGCGGGTAACCTTGCCGGAACGGAGGCACCGAGTACATACGTTGATATGGCGGGGAGTACCATCGACCATAGCCTTTACGCGACGAACGTTCGGCTTCCAGGTTCGATTGGAACGACGGTGAGAGTGAGAAACCTGAATACCAAAGGTCACACCCTTATTGCAAATATCGCACTTTGCCATTTTCCTGCACCTCCTTCTTTCGGGCATTGCATAGCAGATATTATATTACCACATGTATAGAATGAATGCAAGCATTTTTTTCAGAAAAAGAGAAAATTTCAAGTTTTCCTGCGGTCCATGCGGAAATCGTTGAAAATAACAGGAAAATAGGGTATAATACAGCTATATCTACTTTATGTATTATACAGTAATAAAACAGCAGAGTAAAGAGGATATAGAATACCTGCCACAGCGGAAGGGAGCATTATACTTATGCAGTTAAAAGAATTCGGTGTCAGCTTGGGCGATCTGATCCATGAATTTAATTTTGAGGTCGTTTACGGTCCGGAGGGCTTTGAAAAGACCGAGATCACCAAGGACGACGTAAACCGTCCCGGTTTGCAGCTGGCAGGATTTTTTGATTATTTCGATCCGAACCGTATCCAGATCATGGGCAAGGTTGAGTCCAGTTATGTAGAGGGTCTGTCGAGCGAGGAGCGCCGCAGCCGTTTCGACCGTCTGTTCGAGACCGGCATCCCTGTGCTGCTGCTCTCGCGCAACATTGACGTATTTCCGGAATGCCTTGCGGCTGCACAGGAGCACGGTGTGCCGATCCTCCGTACCAACGAGTTTACCTCTACCATCATGAGTGTGATCGTCGCCTTCCTCAAGGTAAAACTTGCACCGCGTGTTACGCTGCACGGCGTACTCATCGAAATCTACGGCGAAGGCGTGCTTCTGCTCGGTGACTCCGGTGTCGGCAAGTCCGAGACCGCGATCGAGCTGGTAAAGCGCGGCCACCGTCTGATCGCGGACGACGCGGTTGAGATCAAGCGTGTATCCGACAAGACGCTCGTCGGTACGGCGCCCGAGGTTATCCGCCACTTTATCGAGCTGCGCGGCATCGGCATCGTTGACGTTCGCCGCATCTTCGGTATCGGCGCGATCAAGATGACCGAAAAGGTTGAGCTTGTCATCAACCTCGAGCCGTGGGAGGACGGCAAGCAGTACGACCGTCTCGGCATGGACAGCCAGACGACCTCCATCCTCGATATCGCGATTCCGAGCCTGACCATTCCGGTAAAGCCCGGCCGTAACCTTGCCGTTATCATCGAGGTTGCAGCGATGAATGACCGTCAGAAGAAGATGGGCTTCAACGCCGCGAAGGAGCTGCAGGAGCGTATGCTCAAGCAGTACGGCAACTGATAAAAGGTAAATAAGGCGGTACAGCACAATGCAAGCGGTATTGCCTTGGAAATTTAATAAAAGGTGGGGATCTTTATGAAAAAAGCAGCGGTATTGGTATGTATGGCGTCTGTTCTTCTTTCGGGATGCAGCGGTGCCGGTGGGGAAAAGGTGTCGCAGACGGCGGATTCCTGCGCGCAGGCGGTCGCGTCCGAGCTGGCGAAGACCGACTGGACGGCAGTCAGCACCGATACAAACAGCGATGACGCTGCGTATGTGATGGCGCATACGGACACGGTCGCGCTCGACAGGCTGATCGCGTTTACACTTACGTCTGATGGCGGGCCGAGTGAGGGCGCGTGCGAGGAGCTGCGGAGCCGTTTTCTGGAATCGCCGCACACTGTTCTGGCGTATCTGGTGCTGATGGGGGATCAGACGGTATCGTCGGACGACAGCACACCGGCGGCAGAGTTCATCTGCGGGCAGATTGCCTCGGCGGATGCCGCATGGCATGACGGCTCGGAGGAGTTTGCACAGGTAATGGAATCGTGCAAAGCCGACTATTCGGAAGGACCGGCGGCGGAGCTGCTGAGCAAAATGGAGACGGCGCACGAAGCCTCTCTGGAACGAAATAAATAAGGTATGCAGGCAAAAGCGTGACTTTGACGGTCATGCCTTTTGCCTGCGTTTTCTTTTAGGGAAAACGACTAAACAGAGCGGACGTTTTTTGTTGCACTCACCGAAAGAAAACCGGGAACAAAACCGCTTCCGGACCGTCTAACTGGGTATAAAAAGGAGGTAGTTATTATGATGGAGAAAAAACGAATGGCGGCATTGCTTGCAGCGGTGCTGTTCGGCATGAGCGCGATTCCCGCCGGAGCAGTGAACCTGATCGACACGGACGCGGCAGCGACCGACTCCGCCGAGCACGCGGAGCTTGACCTGTACGGCGTGCGCGCTACAGTAACCGACAGGCAGGACGGCGAGCTGACCGTCAGCACCGAAACCGCAGGCACAGTTGTGGTGCACATTGCGGAGCAGACGATCATCATGGACACGCAGACCGGTCTGCCGGCAGGCGCACAGGATATCAAAAAGGGTGACGAGGTGTACCTCTACTGCGGGGAAATGATGGCGCTGTCCGAGCCGCCGCAGGTGTATGCCAAGGCGGTTCTGGTCAATCTGACCGACGAACACGAGCCTGCAAGCCTGCTGTCTGCCGAGCAGGTGAAGAGGAATGCGGACGGCAGTCTGACCGTGCAGGCAAGCGACGGCAGCCTGATGCTGAACATTGCACGGAATGCGTCTGTTACGCCGTTCGGCACGAAAAACAAGGCAAAGCTTGAGGATATCCGCATGGGAACCCGGTTTTTTGCATGGTATGATACGATTCTGGAATCCTATCCGGCACAGGCATCCACAGAGAAAATCGTGCTGCTGCCGCGCGAGGACGACACGTTCGCCATCGTCATTGAGGGCGATATCGCCATCGGCGAAGGCCGCATGACGAACGGCGTGGCTATGGTTCCGCTGCGCCTGACCGCCGAGCTGTGCGGCTTTACGGTCAAGTGGAACGCCAGGGACCGCGCGGTGCACCTCACCAACGGCACGGTGCAGACGACTGTGACCATCGGTCGGGATGAGTATTTCCGCGCAACCGCACTGCCGGACGCGGACGGCATGAGCCGCCCGGGAGCACTCGGTGCCGCGCCCTATATCACGCAGAGCAGAACATGGGTTCCGGCGGAGCTGTTCGGCCTGCTCGGCGAGCAGATTGAGATGCGCGGGGACGCGCTGTATCTCGGCGGGGTGCCGAATGCTTTCACCGGAGAAGCCGATGAGACGAATGCGTTTAACATCGTGTGCAAGGACAAGACGCTCGACAAAGGGCGCATGGAAAACGGCGTGGCTATGGTGCCGCTCCGTGAGGTCGGCGAAGCCCTCGGCTACACCGTGACGTGGGACATAGAGAACCGTCAGGCGAAGATGAACAACGGCAAGGTTATGACGCATATAAACATCGGTGAGGATTCCTATATCCGTTCGGTGATGAACGGCGACGGCACGGAAGCACCGGTTTCGTTCGGCGCGGCGCCGTATTTCGCTGATGGCAAGACGTGGGTTCCGGCAAAGCTGTTTGAACTGCTCGGAGAACAGGTTGAAATGAAGGGGAATGCGCTGTATCTGGATTAAATGTAGCGTTCTGTCATGAAAGGAGAGGCCGCCTATGAAAAAGATTGCAGCAATGCTCCTGCTGGTGCTCCTCGCCGCAGGATGCGCAAAAACACCGGCTCAGACGGCAAAAACAGAGCAGATGCCGCAGGATTTTGCAATTTGCTTTGCGTGGTGGTATAATCTGGAGCAGAAAAACAGCATGGACACCGCGACCGGCAAACTGCAGAAGGATTTGCTGGCTGACGGAACCGCATCTGCGGAATTTCAGCCGGATGAGGAACTGCTGCAGCAGCTTTACGAACTGGTAAACCGAGACGGCTTTCTATCAATCAGCAGGGAAATGACAGCGCAGGAATTGGCGACAGATGGCACAGCAGCCGGTGTATCGCCGAACACCTGCTATGAAATTACCGTGACGATGAACGGCAAACAGACGGTTGTCCGCGGCGACCAGACCGCGGCAGCGTACACGGACACCGATGCGGATGCGGCCTGCTTTGTGGCAGTAACGGACGAACTGCAGCAGATTGTGCGGGAACTGCCGGAATGGAAGGCGATGCCGGAATCGGACGGGGCCTATCAGTAAGAGAAAGGATGACCGCCATGAAACGAAAGTGGAAAGCCTGCCTGTGCATAGCCGCGTTCCTGCTGGCCGTGCTGCCGGTCTCCGCAAGCGCGGATTCGGGCCCGAAACCGCAGATCACCATTCAGGTGCAGAATGCGCCGGACGGCGATTATTATGTTGACCTGCTCATTCCGGGCGAGGTACCCGAGCGATGCATCGACAATATCGAGTGGAATCATATCGACCGTGCGTCGCTGCCGCTGGATGCGCTGGAGCGCGACCGCATGGACGGCTGGCACTATGCCATGCTGGACGGCACGTCTGCACCGCTGTTTTACAAGCATCCGGACAAGGACACGTTTGTGTTCAGCTATTTCGGCACGCCGGACACGTTTCGGATTGCGGTTTATGATGATTCTCAGCATAAAGTAAACTTTTCTGAGGTGATGAAGCGCACACAGCTGCAGCAGATATTCACCTGTGACTTTGCGGATAATACGGTAAAAACCGGAAATCCGCTGCTGACATATCTCAAACAGTTTGCGTCCTCGCTGCTGCCGACGCTGCTAATAGAGGGAATCCTGCTGCTGCCGTTCGGCTTCTGGGACAGGCGCAACGCAAAGCTGTTCTTCGTCGTAAACATCGGCACGCAGCTGCTGCTCACGGTTGTAACGGCGGCCTGCATGCGGATTGGCATGCCGTTCTACCGGTATCTGGTATTTGCGCCGCTTGAGCTTGTGATTTGGATCATCGAGGCCGTTGTTTACCGCAAGCGGCTGCAAACCCAGCGGGAAACGGCTCATCCGATCGCTTACGCGCTGTGCGCCAATGCACTGAGCGCAGCCGCAACTTTGTTCAGCGTGCACATGGTATTTCCGTGGATTTGAGTGAAAAGAACCTGTCAATCGACAGGTTCTTTTGCGTATTCCGGCATTTTGTGGTATGCTATACGGAGCAAAGGAGGCGAGCGGCCGTGTCAGCCAAAGCATACTATCATCTGCCCGGATTGTTTGAATTTTACGAGTTTTACCGCGCATTCCTGCCGTTATACCGCGCAAATCGTGACTGGTTTTACGACTGGTGTGAGATTGGGTCCATTTACGGCGCACCGGCGGACTGCCTATGGGGGGGGCGGACGAGCGGGTTTCGGTGAGTGCGGCGCACGCGAAGCGCTGGCTCTGGCACAGGAGTACGGTGTTTCCGCGCGGCTGACATTCAGCAATTCGCTTCTGCGCGAGGAACACCTGTCCGACCGCAAATGCAATGCACTCTGCGAGCTGTTTTCGCAGGCAAACGGCGTGCAGAACGGCGTAATCGTGCATTCCGAGCTGCTGACCGACTACCTGCGGACGCGGTATCCGGCGCTGTATCTCGTGTCGTCCACGACCAAGGTGCTGACCGATTTTGAAGATTTCCGGCACGAGCTGGACAGGGAAGAATTTCGGTATGTTGTGCCGGATTTTCGATTGAATAAACGGTTTGAGGAATTAAACGCCTTGTCGCAGGTGCACAAAGATAAGGTGGAATTTTTGTGCAATGAGTGCTGCTGGTTCGGGTGCAATGACCGTAAGCAATGCTACGAGGTTGTCAGCCGAAAAAATCTCGGCGAGGACTGCGAGCACCGGTGTAAAGCACCGGATGCACAGAGCGGCTATCGGTTCTCCAAGGCGATGGAAAATCCGGGGTTCATCGGCGTTGATGCTGTTCTGCGGACGTATCTGCCAATGGGATTTTCGCAGTTCAAGATCGAGGGCAGAGGACTGGGAAGCGCGCTGATCCTCGAGTTTTTGCTGTATTATATGACAAAACCGGAGTATCAGCTGCGCGTGAGAGAAGAAATTTATCTGGATAATATGTTAGACCTGTTTTAACGCATAAGAAAAGAACCTGCCGTAAGACAGGTTCTTTTTCGCATAAGCAAGCAGAAATTACTTGTTCTTATTCTTAATGTACTCGTCCATCGCAGCCGCAGCGCGCTTGCCTGCGCCCATTGCGAGGATAACGGTAGCTGCGCCGGTAACGGCGTCGCCGCCGGCGAATACGCCGTCCTTGGAGGTGATGCCGTGCTCATCGTCAGCCACGATGCAGCCCTTGCGGTTGGTTTCCAGACCCGGCGTGGTGTGACGGATCAGCGGGTTCGGGCTGGTGCCGATTGCCGCGATAACGCAGTCCAGATCAAGCACAAACTCGCTGCCCTCGACCGGAATCGGACGGCGGCGGCCGGATGCGTCAGGCTCGCCCAGCTCCATCTGCTGGCACTTGAGGCCGGTGACGTTGAAGTTCTCGTCAGACAGCACCTCGAGCGGCGCGGTCAGGAACTTGAACACAACGCCCTCTTCCTTCGCGTGGTGAATCTCCTCGAGACGAGCCGGGAGTTCCTTTTCGGAACGGCGGTACACGATGTAAACTTCCTCGGCGCCCATGCGCTTTGCGCAGCGAGCGGCGTCCATGGCTACGTTGCCGCCGCCGACTACTGCGACCTTCTTGGCGTGGTAGATCGGGGTGTCGGCGTTTTCCTTGTACGCCTTCATCAGATTGATGCGGGTCAGGTACTCGTTCGCGGAGTAAACGCCGTTTGCGTTCTCGCCCGGAACACCGATAAAGGTCGGCAGACCGGCACCGGAGCCAACGAAAATTGCTTCAAAACCGTCACCGAACAGCTCGTCGATGGTCTCAGAACGGCCTACAACGAAGTTCAGAACAAACTCAACACCGAGGTCCTTCAGCGTGTCGATCTCCTTCTGCACGATAGTCTTCGGCAGACGGAACTCCGGAATACCGTACATGAGTACGCCGCCGGCGGTGTGCAGCGCCTCGAAAACGGTAACCTCGTAACCCATGCGAGCCAGATCGCCTGCACAGGTCAGACCGGCCGGGCCTGCACCAACGATGGCAACCTTGTGACCGTTGGACTCCGGCTTTACCGCCTTTTCGGTGCTGTTTTCGCGCGCATAGTCGGCTACAAAGCGCTCCAGGCGGCCGATTGCTACAGCCTCGCCCTTAATGCCGCGTACGCAGTGGCACTCGCACTGGCTTTCCTGCGGGCATACACGGCCGCAGACAGCGGGCAGCGCGGAGGTTTCCTTGATCTTGGCAGCCGCCTCGAGGAACTTGCCCTCGGCAACCAGAGCGATGAACTCCGGAATCTTAACCTGTACCGGGCAGCCGGTCATGCAGGGCTTGTTCTTGCAGTTCAGGCAGCGCTGTGCTTCCTCGACCGCCATTTCAGCGGTGTAGCCGAGCGTTACCTCTTCAAAGTTCTTATTACGGACGTCCGGCGCCTGCTCAGGCATCGGGCACTTCTTCGGATTCATATTCGGCATGATTACTTGACCTCCTTCTTGAACAGATTGCAATGCTCCTCGCGGCGCTCTACCGCCGCGCGCTCCTGTGCCTTGTACATGGCACCGCGGCGCATTGCACTGTCAAAATCAACGAGGTGACCGTCGAAATCCGGGCCGTCAACGCATGCGAACTTGGTCTCGCCGCCAACGGTAAGACGGCAGCCACCGCACATGCCGGTACCGTCAACCATGATGGTGTTCATGGAAACGATGGTCTTGATGCCGTACGGACGGGTGGTCTCGCAGACGAACTTCATCATGATCATCGGGCCAATCGCGATAACAGCATCGTACTGGTTGCCCGCGTCGATCAGCTCCTTGAGCACCTGCGTAACCAGTGCCTTGCGGCCGTTCGAGCCGTCGTCGGTCACGATGTGCAGGTTGGTGCAGGCGTTCTTCATCTCGTCCTCGAGGATGATGATGTCCTTGTTGCGGAAACCGGCGATCAGGTCAACCTCAGCGCCCATTTCGTGCAGCTTCTTTGCCTGCGGATATGCGATCGCGCAGCCCAGACCGCCGCCGACAACAGCGACCTTCTTGAGACCCTCAAGCTCGCTCGCCTTGCCGAGCGGACCGACAAAATCATGCAGGCAGTCGCCCTCATTCAGCGCGCCGAGCGCCATCGTCGTTGCGCCGACCTCCTGGAAAATGATCGTGACAGAACCCTTTTCACGGTCAAAATCTGCGATCGTGAGCGGAATACGCTCGCCTTCTGCGCTGACACGCAGGATGATGAACTGACCCGGCTCTGCCTTGCGGGCAACGTGCGGTGCCTCGATCACCATCAGCTTGGTGTTTGCGTTCAGCGTTTGCTTTTTCAAAATCTGATACACTCTTTTTCGTACCTCCTTGCGATTGTCGCATCGAACATTTTACATTATACTGTATCGCTTTAAGCAACGCAAGTGAAAATGCAAAATCAGCAGTAAAAATGGGAGAAATTGATGAAAATACACCTTGTTTGTCAAAAAATTAACTGATTTGACGAAATCTTCACAAAGCCGGACGGCAGTAAAACAGCACAATGTCGGTTTTCGAAACCCAGCCGCAGGCCGTGCGCGTGCGTACATGACACCAGCCGTTTTGCTCACACAGGATGAGCAGGCGCGCACCGCTTGCCGCACTGCCGACAATCGGCGCGGAGCGAACCGGATCGGAATGCAGCAGGAGAAGCGCACCGCGCGGCTCGGCGCAGGCCGTGCGAAACGCAGGCGATACATATATAACAGGGGACATAGGGCACCTCCTTGTGGTTAATGCAGACTATGCTGCAAAAATGCAGAGCGTTAATTGGCAATTAACGAATTACCGATTGCTTGTGTCATGATTGCTGAAAAAATAAATGCTTTTCCATGGTTTTTCGCTGAAATTTAGGTTGCATTATTATAGAACGCGCTGTATAATAATCAGTGTTTGAAAGAGATACCCGTTTTGCACGGGTCAAATCGGAAGGAGTTAACACAAATGAAGAAGTTTTCCATTGCTATGCTGAGCATGGTACTGGCAGGTTCTATGCTGCTGACCGGCTGCGGCGGCTCCAAGACCGCTGATTCCAGCAGTGACGCACAGGATTCCACCACCTCTACCTCTGCGGACGGCGGCACGCTGCGCATGGGCACTAACGCTACTTTCCCGCCGTACGAGTTCGTTGGCGACGACGGCAATGTACAGGGCATCGATGCGGACATCGCTGCTGCTGTTGCCGACAAGCTGGGCATGAAGCTTGAGATCACCGACATGGAGTTCGATTCCCTGATCCCGGCGCTGCAGAGCGACACCATCGACATGGCGCTCGCCGGCATGACGGTTACGCCGGAGCGTCAGGAGAGCGTTGATTTCTCTGATTCCTACGCAAAGGGCGTTCAGGTCATCATCGTTAAGGACGGTTCCGACATCGCTTCCCCGGATGATCTGGAGGGCAAGAGCATCGGCGTTCAGACCGGCACCACCGGCGACATCTACTGCACCGACGATTACGGTCAGGAGAATGTAAAGCAGTTCAACAACGGTCCGCTCGCAGTTGCTGCACTGGTAAACGGCCAGATCGACTGTGTTGTCATCGACCAGGAGCCGGCTAAGAACTATGTTGCTGCAAACAGCGGCCTCAAGATCCTCGATACCGCTTACGCTGACGAGGACTACGCGATCGCTATCAAGAAGGGCAACACCGAGCTGCTCGACAAGGTAAACGGCGCTCTGAAGGAGCTGCAGGACGACGGCACTGTACAGTCTATTGTTGACAAGTATATCAGCGCTGATTCCGCAGCACAGTAAATCAACAAACGCGTACAAAGGAAGAGGGACGGTTCAGCGCCGCCCCTCTTTTGCAGTAAAATGAAAAGAAAGAGGGGATGACCTGTGAACGGTATTACAATGGACCAGTGGCTGAAAATGGTACCGGATTCGGTTGTCAATCTGCCGGAGGGTCTGCGGAACCTGCTGTTCCAGCTGTACCAGACCTTTATCGCAGCGGACCGCTGGAAATGGTTCCTGAACGGTCTGAAAATCACATTTGCGGTCACGATCGGTGCACTGATCCTCGGTGTTATCATCGGTCTGCTGATCGCTGTAGTCCGCACGGCGCATGATTCCCGCCGCATGGGCAAAAGCAACATTATTCTGAGCATTCTCAACGCAGTCTGCAAGCTGTATCTGACCGTCATCCGCGGTACGCCTATGATGGTTCAGCTGCTGATCATGGGCTTTGTTATCATGGTGCCTAAGGATGATACAGCGCGTCTGGTGTGCGGTATTGTTACACTGGGCATCAACTCGGGCGCATATGTTGCCGAGATCGTGCGCGGCGGCCTGATGTCGGTCAATCCGGGTCAGATGGAGGCCGGACGTTCGCTCGGCCTGAATTATGCACAGACCATGCGCCTGATCGTCATTCCGCAGGCAATCAAGAACATTCTTCCGGCACTCGGCAATGAGATGATCACCCTGCTGAAGGATACCTCGCTCGTGTCGGTCATCGCGCTGCGCGACGTGACCAAGCAGGCACAGAATATTGTGTCCAATACCTATCAGGCCTATGTGCCGTATGTCAGCCTTGCAATCATCTATCTGGTGCTCGTTATCATCCTGACCAAGCTGCTCGGCATTTTTGAGAGGAGGCTGCGCGAAAGTGATCGACGTTAAAAACCTGCACAAATCCTTTGGCAACCATGAGGTGCTCAAGGGTGTCAACGAGCATATCGAGAAGGGCGAGAAAGTCGTAGTCATCGGCCCGTCCGGCTCGGGCAAGTCCACCTTTCTGCGCTGCCTGAACCTGCTCGAGGAGCCGACCGGCGGCGAAATTATCTTCGAGGGACAGAACATCACCGCCAAGGACACGGACATCAATCTGGTGCGCCGCCGTATGGGCATGGTGTTCCAGCAGTTCAACCTGTTCCCGCACCTGACCGTGCGCGAGAATATCAAGCTGGCACCGGTCAAGCTCAAGGTCATGACTGATGAAGAGGCGGACAAGCGTGCGCTCGAGCTGCTTGCGCGTGTCGGTCTGCCGGACAAGGCGGACAGCTATCCGGCACAGCTTTCCGGCGGTCAGCAGCAGCGTATCGCCATCGCGCGTGCGCTGGCAATGAATCCGGATGTGATGCTGTTCGACGAGCCGACCTCGGCGCTCGACCCGGAAATGGTCGGTGAGGTACTCGAAATCATGAAGGAGCTGGCCGATGACGGCATGACCATGGTCGTTGTTACCCACGAGATGGGTTTTGCCCGTGAGGTTGCAACGCGCGTGCTGTTCATGGACGGCGGCAATATCGTAGAGCAGAACGAGCCGAAGGAGTTCTTCGCAAATCCGCAGCATCCGAGACTGAAGGATTTTCTGTCGAAGGTGCTCTAAGCAAATAAAAAAGGACGCGTGAGCGTCCTTTTTATTTTGCCTGAAATGGAGAATTGAGAATGGAGAATGCCGCTGTCATGGCACGGGCTTCGTTCGCGCAAGGCCGTGAGGGTTTACCATTTGCATGATTCTAATACAATGAACATGAATGTTACTGTAGGGTGCGCCGACCTCGGCGCACCGTATTAAACGAGTTGGCATACGCGAAATCGCAGGGGAGCACATTGTGCTCCCGTGCAATGATAAATCAAACGGTTCGTGGGCGAACAATGTTCGCCCCTACGGGATGATTGGTGCAAACCGGATACAAGCGGTGCGCC
>OLOP01001811.1_pt1 | contig 12952 bp, 12 predicted proteins | sample 1672381 | NCBI WGS metagenome assembly OLOP01 (sample SAMEA3136678, study PRJEB25190) | human gut metagenome | biome: human gut; feature: human-associated habitat; material: faeces | place: Austria | collected 2013 | reverse complement strand
AAAAAGCTCCCCCTTTTGGGGGAGCTGGCAAAGCCGCAGGCTTTGACTGAGAGGGTTGTTCCTCTTTCATTTTACTGCTGGGCTTCGATTGCCTTGACGATCTTGTCGGCGATGTACTTGTGGCCGGAGACGGTGGGGTGGCCATCCAGCTCAGTCTGAGCAAAGGGGATGGAAACGTAGGTGGCACCGTAAACATCGGCCAGCTGCTTTTCGTAGTTGTTCAGCTTGCTGAAGTAGTTGCTCCAGCTGGGCAGCAGGGGCACAGGGTTGGTGGCACCGATGATCAGGATCTGAGCATCAGGGTTCAGTTCCTTGACAGTCGCCACGATCTGGCGCAGGTTGCTGCTGCTTTCAGGATAAGCGTTCTCGCAGATCTTGTTCATGCCAGAGAAGAACAGGTTCCAGACGGCATCTTTCTCGCTGCGGGTCAGGCTGAGCTTTTTCAGGCTCTCGTTCAGTGCGTCCTCGGTTTCCTTGCTGCTGTCGCGCAGGTTGCCGCTGAGCACGATGGAAGCCAGGTCCTCACTTTTCCAGTTAGTGGCCTCACCAAAAGAGACCACGGTGGGCACAAAAGCATCATTGGAGCCCAGCTGGATGGAGATAACATCGGCACTTTTGATGTAATCTACAAACTCGGGGTAATTGTACTGGCAGCCGGAGAGGGTGTTCATCTCGGCCATGGTGCCGGTCTTGACCAGCTCCAGCATATCCTTGCTCATCACGCCGGGCAGGCCAAGGTTGATGGCGTGATCCCGGTCGAGGTTCAGGCTTTTGCCCACCTGACCCACATAGCAGGCCTCGGGGTAACCCTTGAAGTTGAAGGAAACGTCCACGCCCATCAAGTTATGTGCATATTGAACGGTAGTCAGGCCGATGCCGGCGCAGATGCTGTCGCCCAGGGCAACATAGGTGATGGAGTTGGGCTCCTTCTCTTCTTCGGTGCTGCTGGAGGTGAAGAAACAGTTCTCCTCCTCTGCAGCGGTCTGTTCAGTGGTCAGAGCGGGGTCTGCGCTCTCTTCCGGGGCGGCTGCAAAGGCCGGAACGCTCAGGACAGAGAACAGCATGGCGGCCGAAAGGGCCAGGCCAATCAGCTTCTTTTTCATGGTGTCGTCACGAATCCTTTCCAATGTGTATTATTCTGCTTAATAATCGCGGGGAGTGATCTCTTCTTCCAGCTTGCGATAATCAAATTTAGCGGCCAGTGTCAGGGGCATTTCGGGGATGATCTTGTACCCCACGGGCTGGACATATTCGGGCAGCTCCTCAATGCAGAGCTGGCGCAGTTCCTTGATGATCTGCTTGCGCTTGGCGGCGGGAACCGCAGGGTCAAGCACCAGATAGACAAAAGGCAGGCGGCCCTGCACATGATCCTTGTCGGCGCAGCCCACCACAGAGCACTGATGCACAGCGGGGTGGCGGCTGACGACGTTCTCGATCATGGAGGGGAAGACTTTGAAACCGTCGTGGCGGATGATCATCCGCTTGATCCGGGAATCCAGGAACACAAAGCCGTCCTCGTCCAGATAGCCCATGTCGCCGGTGTGGACCCAGATGCGGCCATCCGGGTGGCGGCGAAGGATCATGGCCGTCTCGTCAGCCTTATTGTAGTAGCCCTTCATGGTGGTGGGACCGGAGATGCACAGCTCACCGCGCTCACCGATGGGCAGTTCCCTGTCAGTACCCGGCTCAAAGGCGGCGATGATGGTGTTGACCATCGGGATGCCGACACTGCCGGGCTTGTTGTCCAGCCCGGCGGCCACCGTGGCTGCCGAGGACACTTCAGTCATGCCGTAGCCCTTGGCAATGGGGTAGCGGGCCCCGTGGGCAGCCAGAAAATCGTTGACGGTCTGCTCGGCCCCCCGGGAGAGGGAGTCGCCGCCGGCGGCGTAGTTCAGAATGAAGGAAAGGTCCTTATCCCGCAGCTTGGGGTCTGCGGCCAGCTGCTGATAGTGGGCCGGCACGCCGAACATATGCTCGGGCTTGTACTTCAGCACCAGACTGCCCAGCTTGGCCGGGTCGAGGTTGGGGATGATGATGACCGTGAAGCCCAGCACCAGCGGCAGATGGACGCCGCAGGCGTAGCCGTAGGCGATGAAGGGGGGCATGATGTTCATCAGGGTCTGCCCCTTCTTGAACAGCCCCTCGTAGGCCGAGAACTGCACCGCAATGGCGTTGAAGTTGCGGTCGGTGAGCATAACGCCCTTGGGCGAGCCGGTGGTGCCGCCGGTGTGAACGACGACACAGGCGTGCTCCGGGTCATACTCCTCGGAAGAGGTGCTGGCGCTCTTGCCGTTCGCGATGAACTGCTTCCACATCAGCACGTTGGATTTGTAGCGGTTGCGGTCGGGATTGGTGGCCTTGTAGCCGATGGCCAGATGCAGCGGCAGGGAGTCCGCCGGGGAGATCACGATCACTCGCTCCACATGGGTGCGCTTGGCGGCCTGATAGCAGCGCTCATACGTCACATTCAGGCAGAGCAGCAGGTGGGAGTCCACTTCCTCAATGTATTCGTGGATGCCTTCGGCGCTGTAGCGGGGGTCCACCAGATTCAGGGTGGCTCCGATGCGGTCCGCTGCATAGAAAGCGTAAATGACCTCCGGGGTCATCACGCTGACGACGGTGATGATGTCGCCCTTTTTGACGCCCACCGCGCGGAAAGCGGCGGCGGTCTTCTTGACATTCACGACGAGGTCGGCGTAGGTGAATTTCCGGCCATAGTATTCCATCGCAGACTCGCTCAGGCGATTCTGGTTCTGCCGGCGCACATAGTCGAAGGCAGAACATTCCGGCAGGGTCTGGTCGATGAACTTGGGATCATAGTATTTGAGCCACGGGCGTGCCTGTGACGCATAGAGGGGAGTGTTGGTTGTTGTCATAGAACCCTATCCTTTGTCAAAAAATGTATAATACTTGCCAGCGCTATTGTAGTTGAGCCCCATGCAAAAGTCAAGAAACAAAGGGTGAAGATTGTATAAAAAAATTGAGGGAATCCGATGGGTTCAGACTTCCTTTGACCATTGCTCGGCCTCGGCGGCGCTGCACAGCACGAAGTGGTTGGGGCGAAGCTGACGCCACTGGGGCGCTTCCTTGGAGTAATCGTGCATGGCGGGGTCGTAGACCAGCAGCTTTTTCTTCCGCTCCAAGCGGGGATTCGGCATGGGGATGGCGGAGAGCAGACTGCGGGTGTAGGGGTGGATGGCGTGGGTCACCAGCTCCTCGGCGTCGGCCAGCTCCACGATGTCGCCCTTGTGGATGACGGCGATGCGGTCCGAGATGTACCGCATTACGGACAGGTCATGGGCGATGAAGAGATAGGTGATGCCGCGCTCCTTCTGGAGGTGGCGCAGCAGGTTCAGCACCTGCGCGCGGATGGACATATCCAGCGCGGAGATGGGTTCATCCGCGATGATGAATTCCGGCTCCACGATCAGGGCGCGGGCAATGCCGATGCGCTGGCGCTGGCCGCCGGAGAACTCGTGGGGGAAGCGGGAGGCAAATTCCGGCAGCAGACCCACATCCAGCAGTGCCTGACGGACTTTTTCCTCCCGCTGGGCGGCGGTCAGGTCGGGCCGGACGTTCATCAGACCCTCGCCCACGATATAGCTGACCTTGGCGCGCTCGTTCAGGGAGGACTGGGGGTCTTGGAAGATCATCTGGATCTCCTTGATGACCTGCTGATCCAGCGTATGCGAAATTTTGCCGTTGATCTTCTGGCCCTTGTACAAGATCTCGCCGCCAGAGGTAGGCAGGATGCGCATGATGGCCCGGCCGATGGTGGTCTTGCCGGAGCCGGACTCGCCCACGAGGCCGAAGGTCTCGCCCTTATAAATATTGAAGTTGGCGCAGTTCACGGCTCGGTAGGCCTTGCGGCCGGAGCCGTAGGTCACTTCGAGGTCCTTGACTTCAAGAAGGATCTCGCGTTCACGTTCCTCTGCCATCTTACATCCCCTCCTCTTTCAGCAGTTTGACCGCCAGCGGCGGCTCGACCTTGGGTGCCCGCGGGTCCAGCAGCCACGTTTTCGCCTTGTGGGTGGGGCTGACGGTGAAGTAGGGCGGGCGCTTGACGAAGTCGATCTTGAGCGCCTGCGGGTTGCGGGGCGCAAAGGCGTCGCCATGAATTTCCGTGAACAGGTTCGGCGGGGTGCCTTGGATGTTGAACAGGTCCTCGCCCTTGATGCCCATCTGGGGCATACTGGACAGCAGCGCCCATGTGTAGGGATGGCGGGGGTCGTAGTAGATGTCGTCCGAGGTGCCGATCTCCACGATGTCGCCCGCATACATGACGGCCACCCGGTCAGCGATGTCGGCCACGACGCCGAGGTCGTGGGTGATGAGAACGATGGTCAGCTTGTACTTGACCTGCATCTCCTTGAGCAGCTGCAAAATCTGCGCCTGAATGGTCACGTCCAGCGCGGTGGTGGGTTCGTCGCAGATCAAGATCTGCGGGTTGCAGGCCACGGCAATGGCGATGACGACGCGCTGGCGCATACCGCCGGAAAATTCATGGGGGTACTGGCTGAAGCGCACTTCGGGGTCCGCAATGCCCACGTCCCGCAGGTATTCCAGCGTCTTTTCCTTGGCAGCCTTGCCGTGCAGCCCCTGATGCAGCTCCACGGCCTCCATGATCTGATCGCCGATGGTCTTCAGCGGGTTCAGGCTGGTCATGGGGTCCTGCATGATCATGGCGATCTCATGGCCGCGGACGCGGAGCCAGTCCTTTTCCTTTTTCAGGTCGGACAGGCGGATGGGCTTGCCGTCGTCGGCACCGAAGTAGTCGATGGTGCCGGAGGTGATGGAGCCGTTGGCGTCCAACAGGCCCATGAAGCTCTTGGTGAAGACGCTCTTGCCCGAACCGGACTCGCCCACGATGGCGAGGACTTCGCCGTGGTAGATGTCGAGGTCGATGCCCCGGATGGCGTGGAGCACTTTTCCACGCAGATTGAATTGGATGTTCAAACCCTTGACCGAAAGGATCAGTTGATTTTTTTCCATCTTCTGTCCCTCCTTACTGCAGATGGTTCTTCGGGTCGGCGGCGTCGGAGAAGGCGTTGCCGATCAGATAGAACGCGATGGTGACAAAGCTGAGGATGATGGTGGGGTAGAGCAGCTGATACCGCAGCCCGGCCTGCATCATCACCTTGCGGCCGTCGTTGATGAGGTTGCCCAGCGAGGGGATCTCGACGGAAAGGCCGAGGCCGATGTAGGTGATGAACACCTCACTGCCGATGGCGGCGGGGATGGTCAGCGCCATCCGCAGCATGATGACCGAGACGAGATAGGGCAGCAGGTTGCGCACCACGATGCGGGAGGTGGGGGTGCCGATGCAGCGGGAAGCAACGTTGTAATCGCGGTCGCGGATGATCAGGATCTGGTTGCGGATGAAGCGGGCCATGGCGATCCAGCCCGTCAGCGACATGCCCAAGATCAGGGTCTGGATGCTGGGGGAAGCCACGTAGGAGATCAGGATCAGGATGATGGTGGAAGGGATGTTGTCGCAGATGTTGTACAGCTCGGTGAAGAAGAAGTCGAGCTGGCGGACATAGCCCCACAGCACGCCCACGGTGATGCCCACCACGGCCTCAATGAGGGCCACGAAGAAGGCGATGGTCAAACTGGTGCGGGCACCGGCCCAGATGCGGGCCCAAAGGTCCTGCCCGATGGCGTTGGAACCCCAGATGAAGCCCTGCTCGCCGGGGGCGATGTTGCGGTACTGGATGCCGGTCACCGGGTCCACTTCGCACAGGTTCGGGTCCACCTGACCGGGCAGGTGGGGCTGCAGAAAGGCGAAGGCCACCACGGCCACCAGCGCGATGAGAAGGGCCACGGCCACTTTATTCTTGAAGAAGGCGCGGAAAGTGCTGCCCCAGTAGCTGTAGTTGGAGTAGGCGGTGGCCTCGGCCTGTTCGGCGCGGAACCCGGCGGGGGTGAACAGTTCGTCCTCCGGCAGTTCGGCCCACGCGGCGGGGCCGTCCTTCTGCAGCTTGTTCAGGTCGTTTTCCAGCACAGCTGCCTTCTGGTCTTTCATATGAAACAGCATTATCGGCCACCTTCTTTCTTGCCAAAGCTGATGCGGGGATCGATGAGCACCATGAGCAGGTCGCCGAGGATCAGGCCGATGATGCCCACACAGGCGTACAGCAGAACGATGCCCTGCACCATGGTGTTGTCGTGCCGCTGGACACAGGTGACCAGCAAGCCGCCCATGCCGGGGATGCTGTACAGGCTCTCGATGTAGATGGAGCCGACGACGGTGTTCAGGAACGCGGAGGGAATGTACTGCACCAGCGGGACCATGGCGTTGCGGAAGACGTGATGCAGCGCGATGTTGTTCTCGCTGACGCCCTTGGCAAGGGCGAGGCGGACGTAGTCCTTGTTGCTCTCGTCCACCATATAGCGGCGCAGCCACATGGCGTAGAAGGCCACGTTGCCAAGGCTCATAGAGCAGATGGGCAGCACCCAGTACTTCCAGTCGGAGGCGTCGAACAACAGGCCCACGCCCAGCGCGGTGGTGCCGTACATCTGGATGTACAGGTAGTACACGGCAGCGGGCACGGCTTGGATGAGCACGATGATGGCCGTACCGATCTTATCCGGCCAGCGGTTCTTGAAGCGGCCCATGAACAGCCCCATGGGGATGCCCACCACAAGGCTCAGCAGCATGGAGAACACACCCATCTGCACCGAGATGGGCAGCTTCTTGGTCAGAATGCTGGTGACGGAGGCGTTCACCTTATAAATATGGCTCACGCCGAGGTCGCCGTGGAGGGCATTCCACCAGAACCGCCCGATCTGCACCGGCAGCGGGTCCAGCAGACCCATGGACTGCAATCCGGCTTGGATCTGCGCCTCGGTCATTTTTTCGTAGTTTGCAAAGTAGCCTTCCACGGGCATCAGCCGCAGCAAGCAGAACACGAGCGTCACAATGATGAACAGCGTCAAAATCGAGCGCCCGATGCGTTTGGCCAGATATTTGAACATATCTGTGCGCACCCCTCTTTCGTTTTTAGCGTTTCCGTCTGCGTCCCAAAAACGCACAGCGGATAGGAATAGAATACATCAAAAAAACACTTTTGGAAAGTGATTTGGAGGGATTTTGAAAAAACTTTTTGCAGCGGGGGCCTTTTCGGGCCGTTTCGGGAAAGAAAATAAAACACCGCGCCCCGAAAACAGGGTGCGGTGAAAGAAGTGCAAGGTCTGATCTTAAGCGGCCAGTGCTGTTTTGATGGCGGAAAGGACGGCGTCGCTGTTCTCGCAGCAGACGAGAACCACCTCGCCGGAGGGAACCACTTCCACCTTGGCGGCTTTGGCGATGGCGTACTGGTCTTCCAGATAGTGCTCCATGGAGCTCTGCTCGCTGGTCACGAAATCCAGAAGGGCCTGTTTCACGGCTTCCTGTCTGCCCTCGGCGGGCTTGACGATGGCGAGGGCGTAGCTTTGCACCATCATGCCGGAAACGGAGGCGGAAAAGTCGGTGTAATCCCCCTCCTCCAGATTCAGCAGGGGAAGCAGCATGTTCCGGATCTCTTCATCCAGTTGGTCGGCGTCTTCGTAGCTTTCGCTGTAGCCGTACTGGGCGGTGAACTTGCCCTCCTTGCCGGGGGAGAAGATCATATAATATTCGTTGTCCTCATCCGGGCGGGCGTCGTGGAGAATCTGGGTGTAGTCTTTGGGGGCGGCGTCGGTCTTACCGGAGCTGCCGCAGCCCGCCAGCGCGAGCAGGGTCAGTGCAGCCAGCAGGGCGGCGAGGAGGCGTTTGAACGGAAGCTTCATATCGTATTCCTTTCGTCGTGAAAAAGTGCGGGGCAAGCCGCCCGTGCCCTTAGTATGGCACAGCACCCGGCTGCCTATGCAGCGGCGGCTTGTATCAGGAATACGAACCGCCGGGGCGAAAGATTGCGTTCTGCCCGGCGGCAGAGAAAAATTTCCGGAAACGGCTCAGAGCATCATGGCTTCGAGGTCGCCGTGGTTGACGGGGGTGGAAAGGATGATCTGGGTGGAGGTGGTGCCGAGCTTCTGGAACTGGAGGATCAGGTGCTCCAGCTGGGGCATACTGCCGCAGCTCACCTTAATAAGGAAGGTGTAGGCGCCGGTGACATGGTAGCACTGCAGCACTTCCTTGCTGTTCTGCATCAGCTCCACCAGCTCGTCGCGGTGGCTGGGGGTGACGGAAAGGCTGATGAGGGCGTCCACATACACGCGGTCGGCCGGGCGGTTGAGCACCACGGTGTAGCCGCTGATGATGCCGTCGGTCTCAAGCTTGTGGATGCGGCTGGAAACGGCGGGGCTGGTCAGCGCCACCTGCTCGGCGATCTCCTTGACCGGCATCCGGGCATTTTTGGCAAGGAGGGAAAGGATCTTGCGGTCTAAATCGTCCATGAGGAAGGTCTCCTTTTGAAATATGTTGGAATCCATAAAAATTTTTGAAAGTAAAGTTTTATTGTTGTAAAAAACGTACAAACATCGAAAAAGCTTGGAAAAAATCTGGCTGTGTTAATTATATAAAGTTTTGAGCAAAATGTAAAGTGTGAATTTAAAGCAAACTGCAAAAAATTTGTTTGACAAGAAAAGAAAAATGGGTATAATACATCTTGCAGGGCGCGAACAGCCCACTTGCTGTGCCCCGCATCTGAATATGAGATTCCCAACTTTATATACTTTCCCACCCCTCTATACACAAAAACCCGCTGCCAGGCGGGTTTTTGTGTTTGTGGGGATTTTTTATTGTGGGAAAGCATGCCTGAAAAGAAAATAGCCACTTTCCGTGGGGATAGCTACGAAAAGTGGTTTTATGAAAGGAAACCTTATTTGCGGGGAGTGAAATGGGGCATCGGCAGCCCAAGCACCAGTGCGATGCCGACGGCCAGCGCGACGGCGATCTTAAACGTGGAGATGCCGTTGGCAAGGGCCAGTTCGTTACTGCCCTGAATGAAATAGTAGGCGGCGTAGTAGATGCCGGCACCGGGCACGAGGGGGAAGATACCGGTCAGCAGGAAGATGGTGACCGGGGTTTTGAGGGCCACGGCGAAGATGCGGGCCAGCAGGGTCAGCGGGATGACGGCCAGCAGGGAAGCGGCAAAGGCTTCCAGCCCGAACAGGATGGCGGTCTCGTAGACGAACCAGCCCACCGCGCCCACGAGCCCGCAGTAGGGCAGGGTGCGTTTGGGGCACGCAAAGAGGATGGCAAAGCTCAGGGTGCCCGCCCCGGCGATGAAAAACTGCGCGACCAACTGGCCGATCTGCTCACGGGTCAAAAGAAGCTGTGTCATGCAAGCACCACCCCCGTCAGCATAGAATAGGCCCCCAGCACAAGGCCGGTGCCGATGGCGATACTGGCCGCGATGAGGAGGGCGTCGATCATCCGAATGGTGCCGGAGAGATAATCGCCCTGCACGAAGTCCCGGATGCCCATGGTAAAGGCGATGCCGGGGGTCAGGATCATCAGGGTGCCGATGATGGCGTGGCTGGCCTCGGTGCGGAGCAGATGGCAGCTGAGGATGCAGATGAGGGTAATGAGGGAGGCGGTGGAGATGGTCTTGAACCCGCCGCCCACGCCGTGCCGCCCGCAGAACAGCAGGTAGGCGCTGGCTGCAAGACCGGCCACTGCCGCCGCCAGCGCGGACCGCAGCGTGCCGCCGAAGATGAGCGCGAAGCAGAACGCGCCCGAAGGCCCGGCGGCCAGCTGGACCCGATCCTTCGGGAAGGGGATGCCCTTGGCCTGAACAAGGCGGCTCTCCGCCTCGTCGATGGTGATGCCGCCCGCCGCGATCTGGCGGGAGAGCTGGTTCACCGCAGCCACCCGGCCCAGATGGGTCGTGCGGGTGGGTACATTGCGCACCTCACTGATCTCCGCCGTGCCCGCGCTGGCGAAGATGCCATTGGTCAATACATATACGTGAAACTCCCGCAGATGGAAGCTGCGGGCCATGATCTCCATGGTCTGCTGGACGCGGAAGACCTCCGCACCGTTTTCCAGCAGCGTCTGCCCTGCCGCCATGATAAAATCCATGATGCGCTGGCGCTGCTGCTCGTCGGGATACAATTCCCTGCCGTTCATTCGTTCGCTCCTTGCTGTGCTTATAAGGCAAAATATCTCTTATAAAATAGCATATTGCAGGCGATTTGTCCAACCGAAAAATTTCAGTCTCCCCTACAGGAGGCGGCGGCATCCCGTCAGCGAGGACGGAGAGGCTGCAGGAAGGAACGCAAAATCAATTTCCTACCAAAAAACTTCGTTGAAAGGGTTGACAAATCCCGTCGGGAGGGGTAGAATACAACCAATATCACAAAAATGGCTGTGAAGAGAAGAGTAGGTTTTCGCATTGATCCTTCCAGAGAGCCCGGCCGGTGGAAAAGGGCAGGAAACAGGGAACGGAAAATGGTCTCGGAGCCGCGGGGGCGAAGCGCAAGAGTGCTAAGCCCGCGACGGGAGCGCCCGTTACAGCGTCCGGCTGTAAGCAGTGGAGGGAGAAAGCCGCTGCCGCAGCTTTGAGGCCGAGCCCGTGAGGGCACGGTAAACCAAGGTGGTACCACGGAAGTTTTGTCACGCTTTCGTCCTTGTGGGCTGTTGCCCGCCGAGGACGGAAGCGTTTTTTCTTTGCTTCCGGCTGCATGAGGCGCAGAAAAATGTGCTGCGCGGTGCAAACACAATTGTTTGAAAACAGATCAAGAGAGGGAAAACATTATGTCTAAGATTTCGCGTCGTGATTTTCTGAAGGTAACTGGCGTGGCTGCTGCAGCCGCAGCCCTGACCGCTTGCGGTGGTTCTTCTTCCTCCACTGCAAGCAGCGCTGCTTCTGCCGCTTCCTCTGAAGTGGTGAAGAAGCTGGACAAGATCAGCATTGCCGTCCCCAACGACACCACCAACGAGGCCCGCGCCCTGACCCTGCTGGAGAAGAACGGCTTCTTCAAGCTGAAGGCAGACGCAGGCCTGACCGCCACCAAGAACGACATCGAGGAGAACCCCCTGAACGTCAATGTGGACGAGGTCGAGGCTGCTCAGGTGCCCAACGTCCTGCAGGACGAGGACTACGCCGTCATCAACTCCAACTACGCCATCTCTGCCGGTCTGGACCCCATGACCGATGCACTGGCTATGGAGGACGGCTCTTCCGCTTACGTCAACGTTCTGGTCTGCAAGGACGGCAACCAGGAGGAGCCCAAGATCAAGGCTCTGGCCGCTGCCCTGCAGAGCCAGCAGGTCAAGGACTTTATGACCGAGAGCTACGGCGGCGCTGTGGTCTCTGTTGTGGAGAATCCCACCGACGGCTATGATCCTTCCATCGATTATGACGCACTGAACGGCGAGACCGTCAGCTGCGCTGCCACCCCCGCTCCCCACTGCGAGATCCTGGAGGTCTGCAAGCAGATCCTGGCCGACAAGGGCATTACGCTGGACATCCAGGAGTACGATGACTATGTGATCCCCAACACCATCGTTGAGGATGGCCAGTGCGACACCAACTACTTCCAGCATCAGCCCTATCTGGACAACTTCAATGAGGAGAAGGGCACCCACCTGGTCTCCGTTGCCGGCATCCACGTTGAGCCCATGGGCATCTACGGCGGCAAGCAGAGCGACCTGTCCCCTATTGAGGGCTAAAAAGGAGCAATTTCTGTGATCGAGATCAAACATCTTTCCAAGACCTTCCAGATGAAGGATGGCGCGGTCAACGCGCTGAGTGACATCAATCTGACCATTCCGGATGGTTCCATCTATGGTATCATCGGTATGTCCGGCGCGGGCAAATCCACGCTGGTGCGCTGCATCAATCTGTTGGAGCGCCCAACCGAGGGCAGCGTCGTCATCGACGGCGTGGAGATGGAGAAGCTTTCTCCCGCCGAGCTGCGTGCCCGCCGCCGGGAGATCACAATGATCTTCCAGCAGTTCAACCTGCTGATGCAGCGCAGCTGCCTGAAGAACATCTGTTTCCCCATGGAGCTGGCTGGGGTGAAAAAGGACGAGGCTGAAAAGCGCGCCCGCGAGCTGCTGGAGATGGTGGGGCTGCCCGATAAGGCCAACGCCTACCCGGCCCAGCTTTCCGGCGGCCAGAAGCAGCGCATCGCCATTGCCCGCGCACTGGCGACCGACCCCAAAGTTCTGCTCTGTGACGAGGCCACCAGCGCGCTGGACCCCAACACCACCCACTCCATCCTGACCCTGATCAAGGACATCAACCGGAAGCTGGGCATCACGGTGGTGGTCATCACCCATCAGATGAGCGTTGTGGAGGAGATCTGCGATCACGTTGCCATTCTGGACGGCGGCGTTGTGGTGGAGGAAGGCTCCGTGCAGGAGATCTTCTCGAACCCCAAAACGCCCGCAGCAAGGCGTCTGGTGGCACCCAACGGCGGCAGCGCCGCACGGGATCTGTCGAGCTTTGCGCCCGACGACCATGTGGTGCGCGTGACCTTCAACGGTTCGTCCGCCGCAAAGCCGCTGGTGGCGAGCCTCGCCGCCGAGACCGGCATTCTGGTCAGCGTACTGAGCGCTGACACCCGTGACCTGAGCGGCCAGTGCTACGGCAGCATGCTGCTGAAGCTGCCCAAAGACGTCCAACAGGCAAAACAGGCGGCCGCCTATATGCGCGGCCAGCCCGGCGTGACCGTAGAGGAGGTGACCGGCGAATGAGCTTTGCAGATTATGGCTTTGCCGTGTGGGAGACGTTCTATGTGACCGTCCTCGCCACTGCGTTCTCGCTGGTCATCGGCTTGCCGCTGGGCGTGCTGCTGGTGGCCGGAGATAAGGACGGCGTCCTGCCCCTGCCCGGCTGGCTGATGCACCTGCTGAATATCGTCATCAACATCCTGCGCAGCGTTCCGTTCCTGATTTTGATGATCTGCGTCTTCCCGCTTTCCCGCGCCATCGTGGGCACGACGGTGGGCACCAAGGCCACCATCGTGCCGCTGGTGGTCGCCGCTTTCCCGTTTGTGGCGCGCCTCGTGGAAACGAGCC
>OLOP01001800.1_pt1 | contig 13069 bp, 9 predicted proteins | sample 1672381 | NCBI WGS metagenome assembly OLOP01 (sample SAMEA3136678, study PRJEB25190) | human gut metagenome | biome: human gut; feature: human-associated habitat; material: faeces | place: Austria | collected 2013 | reverse complement strand
TGTATCATAGAAGGACCTTACTTAGGTTATTTTACAGAAAAAGTTTCATAGGCTCCAATAACGGGTAGAGAAAAGAGCTAATTCTAACTATAAAGTCTTACTTTTCGGGGTCACCTCATAGAGTTTAATCGGAGAAGTGCATTTTTCTACATTTTTTTATAGGCGTTACCCCATTCGACCATTGAGTCGAGAATCGGTTTCAAAGTAAGTCCAAGTTCGCTGAGACTGTACTCAACTCTTGGTGGAACCTCCGGGTAAACTGTGCGAATAATGAGACCATCATTTTCCATGGAGCGCAAACTATCGGTGAGAACTTTCTGACGGATTCCTTCAAGATTTTTCTTTAATTCATTGAATCGCCAAGGGCGTTCCAGCAAATTTCGGATAATCAGTAATTTCCATTTACTGCCAATGAGCGAAACTGTGGTTGCAACCGGACATTCCGGTAATCCGTCTTTTGTTAGACTTGTGATTGTTCTGCCTGTTTTCCTGTAGTCAAGATTAAAATAAAAGAAATTAACTCAAAAACTTAACTTTAACATTAATTACGAAACATAGTTATTCAAAGAAAGTATTCCCTTGAGATAATGCATATATTGAAACAGAGGTTGACTCCTTTCGCCAGGAAAGATATGATAAATATAATGAGAATGGGGCTGCTTGCTGTAGTATGACGCAGACAGAATCTGGCAGTGAGACGCTGCAAATCAGAAAAGTGGGGGACTTTAAGATGGAAATAATGGATGTTATAAAATATAATGGAAGGCCGGATGTCTTCGCATGGAAATATCCGGGTGAAGAGCTTGGAACATGGTCGCAGTTGGTAGTTAATCAGTCACAGGAAGCCGTGCTTGTAAAAGGTGGAAGTGTGGCAGATGTGTTCGGGCCCGGAACGCATACATTGGATACAAAGAATATTCCGATTCTGAATAAGATTATCAATCTTCCGTTTGGCGGGAAATCTCCGTTCAAGGCAGAAGTATGGTATATCAATAAAGGATATTACCTGGATATTAAGTGGGGAACACCAACGCCGATTCAGATTCAGGATCCAAAGTATGGAATATTTATTCCGATACGCTCGAATGGAGCATTTGGAATTCATGTAGCAGATTCGGTGAAGTTTTTGACAAAACTTGTGACGACCATGAATGTTTTTGATGCAGAGACTGTAACGAAGTATTTCAGAAGTCTGTATGTGACGAAGATAAAGGATACGATTTCTTCATATCTGCTTCACAGAAAGATCAGTATTCTTGAGATGAATGCGTACATAGATGAAATTTCACAATATATGAAGGAGACAATCTGTCCGATAATGGAAGAGTATGGACTGGAACTGACTTCATTTTATGTAAATGAAATCAGCACACCGGAAGATGATCCGTCTGTGGAAAAACTCAAGGAGGCTTTATCCAAGCGTGCGGAGATGGAGATTATAGGCTACAATTATCAACAGGAGAGATCCTTTGATACGTTGGAAAATGCGGTCAGTCACGGAAATGCAGATGCAGGTTCTGTGATGGGAGCCGGAATGGGTCTTGGAATGGGATTCGGTGTTGGAAGAGAGATGGGAAACCAGTTTTCTTCTATGGCACAGAATATAGATTTGCGTGGCGGATATAGAAAATCAAAATTCTGCCCGCAGTGTGGGAGCAAAGTCCTGGCGGATGCAAAGTTCTGTTCCGAGTGTGGAAGCCGGCTTATAAGCAAAGAGAGACACTGTCCACAGTGTGGAACTGTGTTGGAAGGAAATCAACGTTTTTGTCCGGAATGTGGAAAACGATTAGATGAGGAGGAAATATAAAATGTTGATCATGAAAAAGATTCTGTCAGTTGTGGGGATTACCGGAGGAACATTTTTTCTTCTGGTTGCAGCAATCTGTGTGGAAGAATGGTTCTCTGACCCGGCATATGCAGCGGATATGGAAATTTCGGGATTGATTATGTGCATTGTTCTTGGAATTTTCGGGGTGATCCTGATTGTGCTCGGGATCCAGACACTCCGTCTGCAAAAGCTGTATCGAGAATATAAAGAGATTGCAGAAGCTTCGCAGGATGGATTTATCCCGGATATGGCAGCGATTCTTAGCCAGCCGGAGGATAAAGTGCGTCGAAATCTTGAAAAATTGTGTAAAAAGAAATATTTTAACGATGCTTATGTGGATAACAAGGCAAAGTTATTTGTTCGAAAGGATCAGATGAATCAGAAGATTGGTAACCCCTCTTTTACAAAGACGGTCAAACAGACAGATGCAGAACTTATTACTGTAAAATGTAAGGGATGTGGTGGTATCAACAAAATTCAAAGAGGAGCCGTGGGCGAGTGTGAGTATTGCGGTTCGCCAATCAGCGGGGAATAATAAAAGAAAGACCTATTGTGGAACCATTATCCACGATAGGTCTTTCAAAGTGAAACTGTAAATACTATTGCTGCAGTAACTGTAGCACCGAAAGCCCCCATTACTTCCGAATTCGCTTCAGCATACACACCAAACTGTCTCTGGTAATCGGCTAATTTTTCCTTTGCATTGGTAAAACAAATCTATTGATTTGATTAATGGAGTGTAGTATAGTGAGAGTAAGAAATTCTTAAAGCTGATACTATATTTATAGGAGAATTTAAATGCTTCAAATACAACACATAAAAAAAGAGTACCGGACGGGAAGTCTGGTACAGAAGGCTCTGGACGATGTGAGTCTGAATCTGAGAGATAATGAATTCGTAGCAATCTTAGGGCCCAGTGGTTCCGGTAAAACCACGCTTCTGAATATTATCGGAGGACTGGACCGCTACGATAGCGGAGATCTTATCATCAATGGCATTTCCACAAAAAAATATAAGGACAGAGACTGGGATTCGTACCGTAATCATACGATTGGTTTTGTATTCCAAAGCTACAATCTGATTCCGCATCAGACGGTGCTTGCAAATGTTGAGCTGGCACTGACAATTTCGGGAGTCGGGAAGGAAGAAAGAAGAAAGCGTGCAATGGATGCACTGGAGAAGGTGGGTCTTGGGCAGCAGCTTCATAAGAAGCCGAACCAGATGTCGGGAGGGCAGATGCAGAGAGTCGCAATTGCAAGAGCGCTGGTCAATGATCCGGAGATCCTGCTTGCAGATGAGCCGACCGGGGCACTGGACAGTGACACCAGTGTGCAGGTCATGGATCTTCTTAGAGAGGTAGCGAAAGACCGTCTGGTCGTTATGGTCACACATAACCCGGAACTGGCAGAGCAGTATGCGACCAGGATCGTCAATCTGAAAGATGGAAAGATTCGTTCGGACACCGATGAATATATTGTAGAAGAGGAAAATCTGGCACCGCCGGAGCATAAGAATATGGGGAAATCTTCCATGTCTCTTCTGACGGCACTGTCACTGAGTTTTAATAACTTAAGGACAAAGAAAGCAAGAACACTTCTGACTTCTTTTGCGGGATCTATTGGAATTATCGGAATTGCATTGATTCTGGCTCTTTCAAATGGAGTCAATGCTTATATCCGGTCCATTGAGGAAGAGACATTGTCTGAATATCCACTGCAGATACAAAGTACCGGATTTGATCTCACTTCCATGATGGTGGGTATGAATGGGGATTCCGGAAGCAGTGATGATAAGAAAAGTGGAAAAGATAAAGATAAGGTAAAGGTCATGCAGGTAGTCACCAATATGTTTTCAAAGATGGATTCCAATGACCTTGGTGCTTTAAAAAAATATCTGGACAGTGGTGAATCTAAGATTCATGACTATACAAAAGCAATAGAATATTCTTACAATGTGATGCCGCAATTGTTTCGACAGGACGGTGACAATGTTCGTCAGGTCAATCCGGATCAGTCATTTTCCTCATTGGGACTTGGTGCATCTGCAGGTTCGAATAGTCTGATGTCCTCCATGATGAGTACTAATGTGTTCTTTGAGATGCCGGAAAATACGGATCTCTATGAAGATCAGTATGATGTGAAAGCCGGAAGATGGCCAAAAAAATATAATGAATGTGTTCTTGTGCTGACGCCGGATGGCTCCATGAGTGACTTCTTATTATATACATTGGGACTCAGAGACCAGGTTGAACTCGATGATATGATTAAGCAGTTCATCAACGAAGAGACGATAAAAACGCCTGAAAACATCGGAACTTATACTTATGATGATATTTTGGGAAAGACATTTAAACTGGTAAATGCTTCAGATTATTATGAATATGACAGCCAATATCAGGTGTGGAAAGACAAAACTGACAATGCGGATTATATGAACAAACTGGTCGAAGATGGAGAGGATGTAAAAATTGTGGGAATCGTGCAGTCAGCCGAAGATGCGAAGGCTTCATCACTGACACCGGGAATTAACTATACCTCAGACCTTGTAAATCATGTGGCAGAACAGGCAAAAGGCAGCGAGATTGTAAAACAGCAGCTTGCGAATCCGAATGTAAATGTATTTACCGGGGAAGAATTTGGCAATACAGATGGGAACAATGGATTTGACATGAATTCTCTGTTCAGTATAGATGAGGATGCTCTGAAAAACGCATTTGGTTTTGACAGCAACGCCATGAACAATCTTGGAAGTTCCATGGATCTGTCAGGACTTGATCTTTCCAAGGCATTTCAGATAGATGGAAATTCTATGGATTTATCAGGTATGGTGAATTTGGATCAGGTAGAAATCAACATGGACAATATGCCGCAGATGAATCTGGGAGATATTCTTACGAATCTGGATGTACAGGTCAATACAGATGGCATGCAGAAAATGCTGTCAAGTCTTTCGGAAGGGTATCAGGAATATGTAAAGAGTCATCCGGAAGCAGATTATTCCAATCTTGGAAATCAGATTGCAGAATATCTGACTTCCGATCAGGCAAAGGGCATTATTCAGAAATATTTGAAAGACATTCTGAAAAATAACGGGGAAGTTACGATTACACCAGAGCAGATTAAGGAACTGTTGACCAGCGTGATGAGTGATTTTCAAAGCTGGCTTGTAGAGCAGAACGCTAATCCGGGCGCAGAGGAATTTGGAACATACTTCCAGCAGTATCTACAGACCGGGCGTGCCAATGCAATTGTAAATAAATGGGCTAATGAAATATTTGGAGATATAGATTTCAACATTTCCAGTGACACACTGCAAGCTATGGCAAAGGAACTGGCAGAAGGTTATACTGCATATGCAAAGGAAAAAAATTATGCAGATCCGACAAAGATGGCAGAGAATTTCGTAAATTATATAAAGACGGATGATGGAAAGAGACGCCTGAATCAGGGACTTTCAGAGGCAATCAATATGGATAGTCTCCAAAAGCAGATCAGTACGGCCGTGAATAGCTATATGGGTCAGTCCATGGGTGCATATACCGGTGCCATTTCTCAGGCAATCAGTACACAGATGACATCTGCTATGAGTCAGGTGACCACGCAGCTTGCCGGTGGACTTGAAACGGTTATGACATCTGCCATGAGCCAGATAGGAGAAAATCTGCAACATGCACTTGGAGGTGCTATGGATTTTGATGCGGATACATTTGCAAATGCATTCCAGTTCAATATGACGGAAGATGATCTGACGGAACTTATGATGTCCATGTCCGGGGCACAGAGCGCTTCCTATGATAATAATCTGCAGCAGCTCGGATATGCAGATTTCAGTCATCCGAGTTCCATTTCCATTTATCCAAAAGACTTTGATAACAAAGAAAAAGTGGTAGAGGTTCTGGATCATTATAATCAGAAAATGGAAGATGAGGGAAAAGAAGAACAGGTGATTTCTTATACGGATATTGTAGGAACGATGATGTCATCAGTGACTACCATTATCAATACAATCAGCTATGTACTGATTGCATTTGTGGCAATTTCCCTGCTCGTATCATCGATCATGATTGGAGTTATTACTTATATTAGTGTACTGGAACGAAAGAAAGAGATTGGTATTTTAAGAGCCATTGGAGCATCCAAAGGAAATATCTCGCAGGTATTTAATGCGGAGACATTTATCATCGGACTCTGCGCCGGACTCATTGGTATCGGACTGACACTTCTGATATTGATTCCGGGAAATATGCTGATCCATGCGCTTGCAGGTAATAATCAGGTCAGCGCGGTACTTCCAGTCGCACCGGCGATTGTTCTGATTTTTTTAAGTGTCGTACTTACATTACTTGGCGGATTGATCCCTTCCAGGAAGGCAGCCAAGAGCGATCCGGTGACCGCACTTCGAACGGAATAGAAAAGAAAAAACAGTCCATACAATCTGAAAAGAGCGTATGGACTGTTTTTTCTCTTTATTTTTGTGTAAGGTATTTTGATAAAGTCCGTAGTAGTAATAATGTTTCTTCCTGATGTTGAAAATCAAGTTTGTTGAATATAGAAAGAAGAGAACTTTCTTTTTTTGAAAGTAAAAGAGAAGGAACAGAAGTGCTAATTTCTAAGACTTCATCTGCCGAAAGTCCATACAAATTAATCAGTGTTGCGAATGTTTGAAGATCTGGTTCAGCAACATTATTTTCATAACCGGAAAGGGATTTTTTGTTGATACCGGTTAGTTCCATCACTTGTTTCTGAGTGAATTCTTTGTTTTCTCGTGCATTTTTTAAGACAGCGCCAATATCCTTCATATGCCTAAAAACTCCTTTTTATCATTATATTAAGGTAAAGGAATTCTTAAACCCTAAAAAGTCTTAAAAATAACGACAAAATATTGACGTCTTAGAATATAAGACATATAATGGGAATGCTAGGATAGGCATGCAATGGGATAAGGCAGAAATTAAATAAACGAAAGTGAGGAAAAAAACAAGTATGAAGAACAAAGTTCTTAAACAAATGCTTGCGTTTTCTCTGGCTGTCGCTCTTGTAGGGGGGGGAATTCAGTAGCAACTTTTGCTGCTGAGCCAACTAACGGAACAGAGTCAAGTGCAAATACGCAAGCAGAAACAGATGCAACCGCTGAAAAAGTTGCGGTAGTTAATTTCAACATTGAAAACGGTAAATTTGATAATGGCACAAACTATGCACAGTATAAGTTGAGTGCAGGAGATACGCAGGATTTACCGAAAGTTACTGTAGATGACGGATATGAGTTCTTAGGTTGGAAAGTATCAGGAAAAAGTGACACAACTTGGAAAGCAAGTAAAAAAAGTTTTACTTTCGAAGATGCAAATGCAAACTTTTACCCAGCTACAGCGACAGAAGGCTATACTACAGTTACAGCAGAAGTAAAGAAGGTAGAGAAGAAAAAAACAGCTCATATCACATTTAATGTTGATCCGGAAAAGGGTAAATTTACAAATCCAGCGAACGCTGAGTATGTAAAATTTGATGATGATGAGTATTCAGAGACACAGTATAATGTTCCTAAAGTAGAAGGAATCAATGGATATACATTTACTGGCTGGAAATTATCCGGAGCAACAGATGGTAACTGGGATGCAGATGCAAAGACATTTGGAATTACAGGACTTGCTTATTATGCCAAAGGAAGTAATGACGGATATGCTACATTGGAAGCTCAGTTTAAGAAAGAAGCTAAGAAAGCTGATGCTGTTTTACGTGTTCATTATGTAGATGAGAACGGTACACCATTAGATGGATCACAGTATATTGTTTCATTAACAAAGAACGGAACAGTAGGTGAAAAAGCTACATTTGCTGCAACATCATTTACAGCTCCAGAAGGCTATGAATTAGTTGGTGATGTAACTGACGTGGAAGTAGCATATGGTAAAGACAAAGATGTCAATGTAAAAGTAAAAGCTATCAAAGAAGAAAAAGAAGCAAGAGACGTAATTGTAAACTTCAATGTCGCTCCAGAAGAGGGACAGTTTACAGATCCGGCAGGGGCAAAAGTTGTTACATATACAATTAAAGAAGATTCAGCAGATCAGTTCCTTGTACCTACAGTAGAGGCTAAAGAAGGTTACGAGTTTACAGGTTGGTTAGTAAACGGAAAAGAAGAAGGTTTCTGGAGTGCAGATGCAAAGACATTTGGAATTACAGGACTTGCTCATTTCCCAGAAGGATCTGACACAGGATATATTGTTGTAACAGCTCAGTTCAAAAAAGCTGAAGTAGCTAAGAGAAGCGTAACAATTAATGTTGCAATCGATCCTGAAAAAGGCGAATTTGTAGGAAGAGATGATAAGTATGCTACAATCACTTATACAGATCTTGATGAGTTTGCTGAGGCACCAATTCTTTTACCAGAAGTAAAGGCTAATGATGGATACAGACTTGCAGGATGGACAGTAGAAGGAAAAGAGTCAATCAAACTTGATGCAAATGCAACAACTTTAGGATTTGCAGGCCTTGCTCACTTTAATGACGGAGAAAATGTTGGATACATTTCTGCAGAGCCAGTTTTCGAAGAAGTGAAAGAAGAAAAAGCAGCAGTAGTTAATGCAAATGTAGTTGTAGATCCTGAAAAAGGTGAGTTTGAAGGATATGACGGAGCAACAAAGCTTGAGAACAATAATCTTCAGGAAGCTGATTATACACTTGGATTCCTTCCAATTGTAACAGCAAAAGAAGGATATACATGGACAGGCTGGGAAGTAACAAATAAAGCAGGTGAAGTAGTATACTCATTAGACACAAACACAAGCTCTATTGCGTTCCCATATGGAGTAGAAGATGACTACACAGTAACAGCTACATTTACAAAAGATGAGACTCCAGTTGATCCGGTAGATCCAGTTGAGCCAACAGAGCCAACTCAGCCAGCTCAGCCAGCTACACCTTCTACAGACAATACAGTAAACAATACTACAAACAAAACTACTGACAATAAGAAGGTAGAGAAGACAGCAGCTAAGAAAGCAGAAGCAAAGAACGAAAATAAAAAAGCTCCAAAAACAGGTGATGAGAGTATGCCAATCGCTTACATGCTTACACTTGTAGGAGCAGCAGTGGCAGCAATTATTGTTCTGATTAAGAGAAAAAGAACAATCTAGAAACTGTGAATAATCACATGAAACACAAAAGACGGTATCGAAGATACCGGAATAAAAAGAAAAAAGCCTATATCCTGGCAGCCCTGATCTTATGCATAGTCATTGCGGCGGTAGCAGTTTTTGCTATCAGCCGCATGGCTGGTAAAGAGCAGACATCAAAAAATCAGACGGAAGTAAAAGCGCTTGTTATTAATGCTGAAAAAGTAGACGAAAGCAAACTGAAAGATTTGATTGAAAGTGCCGGAAAGATTAATCAGAGTGTTTATACAGATGAAACAGTAAATACTTTAAATCAGGCAAAAGAAGAGGCCGAAGAAACGATTCAGGGAAAGCCAAATCAGGAAGAGGTAGAAGATTCATATTTGAATCTGGTAAATGCAATTCAGTCACTGCAGAAAAAATAATGATATTTAATGTAATGTTTAGATTTTATAAAATGGAAACTAGATAAATCTACCTGTTGTAAAAAACGGGTAAATGAGTTATAATAATTCAAGAAGTAAGAACCTGGGATGCACGATAACTCCTGTTATTTTGAACCTACATCACTTTAAACGGGACTCTTATATCTTCGTAATATGTCGAGCCTTCATTATGCAGAGGATGGCAGAAAAGCGAATGCGGACACCCACCTAGCAGACAGCTAGGAGTCAAAATACAGGAACCGGCATTTTGGGGAACATACAAAAGATAAAGGACAGTCGTTTATGCGGCTGTCTTTTTCTAATGTGAGGGGGACATTTATTTGATTCCCCTTCTACTTGAGTGGGTGTTGAATCAATCATAGGGCATAATGATTAGGGAGAGAATAGAGTTTGAAACATTTTCGAGGAGAAAAGAGATTTTATTATGGTATGACAGTGCTGGTTCTGGTGTTTATTATTGCAGGACTAACAAGTAATCTCGAAGGCGGAGTTCGTGGAAACCGTCAGGAAAAAGAAGCATTTGACCAGAAGCAGGAAGAAGTTCAAACGGAGCAGAAAAATCAGGGAGAAGAGACGCAGGTAGTGTCTAATCCGAATATCCGGGTTCTTCTTATGACGGATGGATATAAGAATACCATTCATCCGTCTGTGACAGTCAGCTCAACATCTGGACTTTCTATTACGTATGGGGAGAAAGTAGAAGAATGTGAAGCGGGGATGGAAGTGACATTTATGCCAGATGACAGCCGTTTTCAGAGTGGGAATATCCGAATCCAGGCAAAAGAAGGGGAGATTACGGTAAATAGCCTGAAGCGTGGATACGGGATTCCTTCTTATCAAGGCATACTGGAGCTTCGGACAACAGCGGAAGGAATTGCGATTATCAATGAACTCCCTGTTGAGAATTATCTGTGCCGGGTCGTGCCCAGCGAAATGCCGTCCGGTTATGAAATAGAAGCGCTGAAAGCGCAGGCAGTCTGTGCCAGAAGTTACGCCTACAGGCAGATGGCAGAATATGGATATCCGGAATATGAAGCTCATGTGGATGACAGTACGAATTATCAGGTCTACGGCAACAGTGCACCGGCAGACGGCGCAGATCTGGCTGTTCAGGAGACGGCAGGACAAGTCGTGCGTCTGGACGGAGAGATTGTGACGACTTATTATTATTCCACTTCTTGCGGGAAGACGACCAGTATGAAAGCCTGGGGGAATGAGGAGAATGACGGAAACCGATATCTTCAGTCTGTAGAAGTAAAAGATGAGAACGGTGATTATGAGAGAAATCTGCCATGGTATCGCTGGGAGGCGAAGATTCAGGCAAAGACTTTATCAAATTTGATTGGACTAAATACCGGCAAAGATATTGGAACGTTGCAGAATATCAATATTTTGGAAAATGGACCGGGGGGTGTGGTATTAACAATAGAGGCTGTCGGTGACAAAGGTAGTGTAAGAGTTTCAACGGAAAATAAAATCCGGCGTGCTCTTGGAGGAAAAGGATACACAATTATAAAGCAGGACGGTACAAAAGTCAAAAGCAGCAAGCTTCTTCCAAGTGCATTTTTCACAATAAATAAGTCCGGAGATACATTTGTCATAAAGGGCGGCGGGTTCGGACATGGGATTGGCATGAGTCAGACCGGTGCGAATGAAATGGCAAAATGTGGAAAAAACTATCAGGAAATATTGACTTTTTTTTATCAAGGCGTCACCATTGGATAATTGTTCGTAGACAAAATGTATAAAATCGGGTAAAATATAAAATTATGTAACTGTTCAGAACAGGCGGTATCACTGGGAAAAGTGGAACGCCGGAACATAAACAAAGCTAGGTAAAAGTGATGAAAAAGATAAAAGAATTATATGATGACATCATGGAGCTGACTGGAGAGATAACGAAAGACCATGTAGGGGCATATGCTGCACAGACAGCATTTTTCTTTATGCTCTGCATGATCCCGATTATATTGTTGTTACTGACTATGGTGCAATATACGCCCGTCACAAAGGCTGATGTCATGACGGCTGTGATTCAGGTATTTCCATCATCGGTAGATTCATTGATTACATCCATTGTCAATCAGGTCTATAATCAGTCATCTGGTATTATTCCGATTACGATCGTGGTAGCACTTTGGTCTGCAGGAAAAGGTGTACTTGCCATGAGTTCAGGACTGAACTGTGTGTATAATTGCCGTGAGACACGTAACTATTTTTTCCTTAGGATAAGAGCAACTGTTTATACAGTAATGTTTATACTCGTTATTATATTTTTACTTGTGTTGTCGGTATTTGGTAACAGTCTGAATATATTTATTGCTGAGCATGTACCATTTTTAAGAAATATGGCCGACTGGCTGATCCGGGCAAGGAATATTATTACACCGATTGTAATGATTGTATTTTTACTGTTGATATATAAATTCCTTCCTAATAGAAGAGACACATATAAAAGGCAACTTCCGGGAGCAGTATTTTCTACGCTGGGGTGGATGGTCATTTCCTGGGTGTTTTCTGTATATGTGGATGTGTTCAAGGGATTTTCCAGTATGTACGGAAGTCTGACAACGATCATGTTGATCATGATGTGGATGTATTTCTGCATGTATTGCATTTTGATCGGCGGAGAGCTGAACATTTGGTTCGGGGAAAAGATTGATGAGAGTGAGGAAAGATAACAGGATAATATAACGAAAGGCGTAAAAAATTAATTCTATAGAAAAAACCTATAGATATATGAAAAGAACTGATTTTACGCAAAATTTTCCTGGTGGTATCATAAAAGGAGATAGTAGATGCCGGGAGGGAGAAGAGATGGAAGAAAAAATTGATCTGAATGTCTGTTACAGGAGAGCATTTGAAGCATTAGGGATTACTGGTTCTGTACAGAAATTTACAGATTATATTACAGAATATGCGCCGGTTGTTTTGATTGTTCTGGACATTGGAGGCAAGATACTTGCAATGTCTCATAAAGGAGAATATAATGAAACACTGTTGCCGGAAGGTATGGACAGCAAACGAATTGATTTCACAGATGATCGAATATCGCTCGAAAGAGTCAGGGGGCAAATCCATGCTCATTCATGTATCGGAAGAATATTATGCTGTGAATGAAATTGTAGTCAAAGGAGATGCAGAAGGTTTCGTTATATCTATTCTGGATGCAGGAATTTATAATGCAAAAGATGCAGAGGAAACATTGATTCAGATGAATGATATTGTCTGTCAGGGACTTGGAATGTTGATGGAGCGTCAGGAACAACATTCTCATTCTCATATATCGACAATACGTCGTGTGATTGCCCGGTTATTATTTGAAGGCGAGGGGAAGCAGCTTCTGAATGGAACGAACGATATATATAACGAATATGTTGTTGCCCCATTTCGAGTAGCAGTTGTATGTACAGAAGTTTATAATAGTCTGCAACTTCAAAAGGCGGCTAATTATGTAAGTGATGTATATGAAAATGTGTTTGTTTATATAGAGGAGCAGTATGCTTGTCTTCTTTTCACAGATATACATACAGAAGAATGCAGAGAAAAAATTTGTGAAGTTATGGATAACATGTGTGAAAAATATAAGCTGTTATGTTGTTTAAGTGGAAGCTTTAATGAGATTGAATTGATTGATAAGAAACGATTTATGTGTCAGAAAGCACTGGAGATTGCGCATGAACA
>OLOP01001799.1_pt1 | contig 13070 bp, 12 predicted proteins | sample 1672381 | NCBI WGS metagenome assembly OLOP01 (sample SAMEA3136678, study PRJEB25190) | human gut metagenome | biome: human gut; feature: human-associated habitat; material: faeces | place: Austria | collected 2013 | reverse complement strand
TTTTGCAATACACAAAGTATTGCTGCAAACCCGCGCCTAATCAGAACGCAAAATTCCTGCGCAAATTGCTCTTGCCGAATTATCCGGTGAAACCTTTTTTGCTGCGTGGAATAAAAATTGCGATTAGATAAATGCGTGATATTGGAATGAAGGAGCAAATATATGGAACGTGTAGTAATCACCGGCATGGGTGCCATCACTCCGGTCGGCAACGATGTGCCGTCGTTTTGGGAGTCGCTCAAGACCGGCAAGTGCGGCATCGGTCCCATCACCAAGTTTGATGTATCCGATTTTAAGGTAAAGCTGGGTGCAGAGGTCAAGGACTTCGACCCGACCCAGTATATGGAGAAGCGTGAGGCGCGCCGCGCAGACGCAAATGTGCATTACGCAATGGCGGCAGCGGTTCAGGCTGTCGAGCAGGCGGGCCTCAAGGAAGGCAATTTCGATCCCTATCGCACGGGCGTTATCTTTGGCTCGGGCGTAGGCGGTCTGCACGTTGCAGAGCAGGAGGTCCCGAAGCTGCTCGAAAAGGGTCCCGGCCGCGTTTCGCCGTTCGCTATCCCGGAGATGATCGCCAACATCGCGGCGGCTTATATCTCCATGCACTTCGGCTTTAAGGGCGAGAATTTCTGCCCGGTTTCCGCGTGCGCGACCGGCAACCACTCCATCGGTGAGGCTATGCGCGCTATCCGCCACGGCTATCAGGACGTTGTTGTCTGCGGCGGCACGGAGAACGGCATTATCCCGATCTCGATGGCAGGCTTCCAGAACATGAAGGCCGTTCACATGGGCGAGGACCCGACGGCGGCCTCCATCCCGTTTGACGCACGCCGTTCCGGCTTTGTCATGGGCGAAGGCGCAGGCTGTCTCGTACTCGAGAGCCTGACGCACGCACAGCAGCGCGGCGCGACCATTCTGGCAGAGGTGGCAGGCTACGGTGCCTCCGGCGACGCCTACCACATCACCAGCCCGTCTCCGGACGGCGAAGCAGCGGCGCACGCCATCCGCGGCGCCATCGAGGATGCCGGTCTGACCCCGGCTGACGTTGACTATATCAACGCGCACGGCACCTCGACCCCGCTCAACGAGAAGTACGAAACCATCGCCATCAAAAAGGCGTTCGGCGACGAGGCTTACAACGTAAAGGTATCCTCCACCAAGTCCATGACCGGCCATCTGCTGGGCGGCGCGGCTGCGGTTGAGGCCATTGCCTGCGTTATGGCAATCCGTGAGGGCATTGTACCGCCGACCATCGGCTACAAGGAGCCGGATCCGGAGTGTGATCTGGATATCACCCCGAACAAGGCGGTTGAGATGCCGATCAATGTTGCCATCTCCAACTCGCTCGGCTTTGGCGGCCACAACGCCTGCATCCTGATCAAGAAGGTATAAAAATGGACATCAAAGAACTGAAAGATATCGCGCTTGAGCTGATGGACGCGCTGGCTGCAAAGAAGCTGGGCGAGGTCGAGCTCGAGCTGGATAACGCAAAAATCAAGATCAAGGCAGCTGAACCGGCTCCCGTGATCGCTGCAGCATCGGTAGCAGCGGCGGCACCCGCAGCGGCGCCGGCGGCAGCACCCGCAGCGGAGAGCGCAGACGCGGCACCGGCAGAGGAGCAGCTTCCGGCAGGCACGCAGGTCAAGAGCCCGCTGGTCGGCACGTTTTATTCTTCTCCGTCTCCGGACGAACCGCCGTTCGTGCTGGTCGGTCAGCAGGTGAAGGAGGGCGATACCCTCTGCATCATCGAGGCGATGAAGATCATGAACGAGATCAAGGCACCGTGCGACGGCAAGATCATCCGCATTATGGCGCAGCCGGGCGATATGGTGGAGTATAACCAAGTCCTTTGTGTTATTGAGTAAGACGTAAGCATCTGCCGCGCATCAGCGCGGATTCAATAGAATTTGCATAGCAAATTCATAAAAACGGGGAGCAAGTATCACCGTTTTTATACCGATAGAGGGAGAAAGTTTCGACCGACGGGAGGAACTTTCGTACGACTTGGGAACGGTCCACGATCCGTTCCTATTACCGGCAAAACTGGAGTTTTGCGGTAATTATCTTGCTTTTTAGATTGAGAGGGATTATAATATGCTGAACAAAGAACAGATCATGGAGATCCTTCCGCACCGTCCGCCGATGCTTCTGGTGGACGAGATCCTCGAAATGGACGAGAACCATGTAGTCGGTGCGCTGCACCTGACCGGCGACGAGTTCTTCTTCCAGGGCCACTTTCCGGGCAACCCGATTATGCCCGCGGTGTTCCGTCTGGAGGCGCTCGCGCAGGCAGGCGGCGTAGCGCTGCTGTCTCTGCCCGAATTCAAGGGCAAGACTGCGGTCTACACCGGCATTGACAAGGCGAAATTCCGCGCAATGGCAAAGCCGGGCGATACCCTTCGTCTGGAGGTTACCTTCACCAAGCGCCGCGGCCCGATGGCAGTAGCCGAGGGCATTGCCTGGGTCGGTGACGAGAAGGCCGCCGAAGCGGAGATCAAATGCATGGTCATCAATGACTGAGGCGGGAGAGAGCTAATCGAATGTTTCAGAAGGTACTCATTGCGAACCGCGGCGAGATTGCGGTCCGTATTATTCAGGCCTGCCGTGATTTAGGCATTATCTCGGTGGCCGTTTACTCCGAGGCTGACCGCGAAGCGCTGCATGCGCAGATCGCGGACGAAGCGGTCTGCATCGGTCCGGCCCGTGCGGCGGACAGCTACCTGAATATGGATAATATCATTTCGGCGGCGCTGGCTTCCGGCTGTCAGGCCATTCATCCGGGCTTCGGCTTCCTGTCCGAGAATCCGGATTTTGCCGAGCGTATCACGCAGGCCGGTCTGGCGTTTATCGGCCCGACTGCGGCAACCATCCGTCTGATGGGAGACAAATCCGAGGCAAAGCGCAACGCGATCGCCGCAGGCGTTCCGGTCGCGCTCGGCACGGACGGTCCGCTGCGCGATTTTGACGAAGCCATCTCCGAGGCCGAGCGCATCGGCTATCCGGTCATGCTCAAGGCAGCATCCGGCGGCGGCGGCAAGGGCATCCGCGTGGCGGAGAGCGTCAAGGACCTCAAGGACGCGTACGACAGCGCCTCTGCAGAGGCTATCGCCAACTTCGGTGACGGCCGCCTGTACATGGAAAAATATATTCACAATCCGCGCCATATCGAGGTGCAGATTCTGGGCGATAACTACGGCAATGTGGTGCACCTGTTCGAGCGTGAGTGCTCGGTGCAGCGCCGCCACCAGAAGCTGATCGAGGAAAGTCCGTCGGCTTTCGTCACGCCCGAGCTGCGCGAGAAGATGACCTCGGCGGCTGTTGCGCTGGCAAAGCGCGTCGGCTACCGAAACGCGGGTACGATCGAATTTCTGGTCGATAACGACCGCAATTTCTACTTCTGCGAGATGAACACCCGCATTCAGGTCGAGCACCCGGTTACCGAGGAGGTCACCGGCGTAGATCTGGTCTGCGAGCAGCTTCGCGTGGCGGCAGGCGAGCCGCTGTCTTTTAAGCAGGAGGATCTGACCATCCGCGGTCACGCCATCGAGTGCCGCATCAACGCGGAGGACCCGTCGAGAAACTTTGCGCCCTGTCCGGGCACACTGGTGTCCTTGCATCTGCCGGGCGGTCCCGGCGTGCGCGTGGATTCCGCGGCTTATCAGGGATATAAGATTCCGCCGTTTTACGATTCCATGATCGGCAAGCTGATCGTCTACGGCGCCGACCGTGAGCAGGCCATCGTTCGCATGCGCCGTGCCCTCGCGGAGATGCTGTTTGAGGGCGTTGTGACCGCAACCGACTATCAGATGCACATCCTGTGCTCGAAGGCGTTTGTGGAAGCAAACTTTAATGTTAATTCCATCGCAAACGGCGATTTTGACTAAATCATTTATTATGGTATAATAGATTTAGCGTAGAAATAATGGAATCCGAAGGTCTTACAAAATCGGCGTATTTTGAAAAGCGAAGTTTTTGTAATCCGAAGGATTTCAGAGGCAGTACCGCACGGTTGAACAAGAGCGATTTGCGAGATGGTTTGTTCACTGGTGCGGCGCGGACTTGCAGCAATACTTTGTGTATTGCAAAAGTACGCAACAAAACCAGGGGGCAAAACAGCCGCAAAGCGCCGAAGGCCAATCGTGCGGTACTGCCTCCAAACGAAAGGGGAGTTACGCATGGGTCTGATCGACCTGTTTCAAAAAACACGCGAGACCTCTATGGAAATGAAACCGCAGGAGGACGAAGCGGCCAAGGTCGTAACCTGCAAGGGCTGCGGCGCAGAACTGAAGGCGTATGCCTACGGCAAGAATCTGTATGTGTGCCCGCACTGCGGACGCTACGGACGACTGCTCGCGCGCACACGCATCCGTCAGATCGCGGATAAGGACAGCTTTGAGGAGCTGTACGCCAATCTGGCACCGGCGGACCCGATCCACTTCCCGGGATACGCAGAGAAAACGGCAGTGCTGGCTGAAAAGGTCGGCATGCCGGACGCAGTCAAGACCGGCGTGTGTAAGATCGGCGGCGTGGAAACCGCGATCGGCGTCATGGACAGCCACTTCATGATGGCCTCGATGGGCTCGGTCGTCGGTGAAAAGCTGACCCGCCTGTTCGAGTACGCGACCGAAAAGGGTCTGCCTGTCGTGCTGTTCACCTGCTCCGGTGGTGCGCGCATGCAGGAGGGCATGTTTTCGCTCCTGCAGATGGCAAAGGTGTCTGCGGCGGCGCGCCGTCACTCGGACGCCGGACTGCTGTATATCACCGTGCTGACCGACCCGACCACGGGCGGTGTTACCGCGTCGTTCGCCATGCTGGGCGATATTATCCTCGCGGAGCCGCGCACGACCATCGGCTTTGCCGGCCGCCGTGTCATCGAGGGAACCATCGGTCAGACCCTCCCGGACGATTTTCAGTCCTCGGAGTTCTTGCTATCGCACGGTTTCTGTGATAAAATAGTTCCGCGTAATCAACTCAGAGAAACGCTGGAAAAACTCTTGAAGCTGCACTGCGGCTCCAAGTCCAAGAAATGGCAGGTGTGGCGTCGTGACTAACAAACCCGCAAGTGAAAAAATGCGTATCATCCACGATACCAAGCGTCCGATGATCGCGGATTATATCAATGAACTGTTTACCGACTTCACCGAGCTGCACGGCGACCGCTATTTTTCGGACGACCATGCCATCCTCGGCGGCGTTGGCTACTTCAACGGCACACCGGTGACGGTAATCGGCCACCGCAAGGGCCGCACCATTGAGCAGAATATGGACGCTAACTTCGGCATGGCGCACCCGGAGGGTTATCGAAAGGCCCTGCGTCTCGCACATCAGGCGGAGAAATTCCACCGCCCGGTCATCAACTTTGTTGACACCGGCGGCGCGTTCTGCGGCGTAGGCGCGGAGGAACGCGGTCAGGGCGAGGCCATTGCCCGCTGTTTGTATGAGTTTATCGAGCTGAAAACGCCTGTTATCTCTATCGTGACGGGTGAGGGCGGCTCCGGCGGCGCACTGGCGCTGGCGGTGGCAGACCGTGTGCTCATGCTCGAGAACGCCCTGTATTCGGTTATTTCGCCGCGCGGCTGCGCGTCCATTCTCTGGAAGGACCCCAAGCGCGAGGCGGAGGCAGCGGACACGCTGCATATCACCGCGCAGGACCTGTACAGCTTCGGTATGATCGAAGGCATCATTCAGGAGGGCACATCCTCCGCACAGCTTATCCGCAATGTGGCGCGCACGCTGCGCGACCAGCTTGCCGAGCTGGATGCTGAGCCGGACATCGACACGATGCTGCAGAAACGGTATGAAAAATTCCGCAGAGTCGGAGTTTTCAGAACAATAAATCAAGAAAGTAATGAAGGAGTGTAAATCCCATGTTTGAAAAGGTATGTGAAATCCTGGCAGACAAGTTTGACGCTGATGCTTCCACCATGACCATGGACACCAAGGTTAAGGAAGACCTGAACGCAGACTCTCTGGACGTTGTAGAGCTGATGATGGACCTCGAGGAGAACTTCGGCGTAACGATTTCCGACGAGGAAGCTGCTAAGATGAGCACCATCGGTGACATCGTAAACTACATCGAAGCAAACCAGTAAGGCTTTGCTTCGATTGAAAGGCCGTTGGCCTTTCAATCGAGGGGGACGTACCGAGCCGTTGGCTCGGATACGTCGTTGCGCCTCTCAGCGTGTCCGCCGAAGGCGGGCACACTGAGAGGCTTTCTTGTAAAAATTCCGAGGCACATGTCCTCGGAATTTTTGCGTTTGCGGGCAAACGCGATTGAATCGCGCCATGGCGCGAAAAAGCCACTGTTCACTGAACAGTGGCTTTTTTGTAATTCTCAATTCTCCATTACTGAGCCGAAATGGTAACAGTAGAGGTGGCGTTATCCCAATCCACGCCGAAACCGAGGGCGTCGCCAAGGTCGCGCAGCTTGAAGTAGTTATTGCCGCCGATGGAGTAGGCGGTCAGATTCAGCGGTTTGCCGTCCAGATAAACGGAGGCGTTCGTGAGAGATGCGGCCTTATTGCCGGCAGGCAGGGCGGCCTGCTCGCCGCCGACCGCGGTGTAGGCGGTCTTGCTGGTCAGGTCGATGCGCTGCTGTGCCGCGTTCCACTTGACCTCAAAATTGGTGTTCAGACCGTCGAGTGCTTTCGCAAGATCGCGCAGCTTGAAGTAGTTGCTGCCGTTGATGGTGTACGCAGCCAGATCAGCCTTTGCGCCGTTGAGCGTTACCTTGTGGGTGGAAACCTTTGCGGTCGGGTTGGTGAGTTTACGCAGGGAGGTGATGGTGTCCTGCAGGGAAGCGCGGGCGGAGCGCACCTCCGGCACATTGTACGAGCTCTCCCAGAAGGAGTAGTGCTCCCAGGTCATACCCTTGGTGAAGTCAACCTGTGCGGCACTTAGCTCGTGATAGGTCACGCTTTCGCCGTTGAGCGTACAGATATGGTTACCAGTATCGTCGTCAATGGCATCGGTATAGGTCAGTGCGGTGACAATTTCCTTGCCTTGCTTGGTCAGATATTTGACGGGGAAGCCGTTCATGATCTCATGGCCGTCCACGAGATAGGCTTTCGTGCCGTCCACATAGAAATCCGCGCACGGCGAAACATCCGTGGCGAAATTGCTCACGCTCTCCGGAATATTCAGTGCGTAGATTTTCCCATCCGCATACGAATACATATGCTGCCCGTCCAGACCTGCGCCGCAGTACAGCTCCGGAATCTTATCGCCGTCCATATCCACCAGCTTTGCCATGGAAAGTCCGGTCAGCAGTCCCTTGAAGCCATCGTCCGTGCGAGCAGCGGCCTTGCCGTACTTGTTCTGCAGGGTGGTGATCTGATTCAGATACGCCTTAGCCCCCTGCGGAGACAGGGAACCGAGGTCAGCCGCGCCTACGGCGCCGACTGCCATTGCGCCGGTCAGTACGGTGCAGAGCATTGCCTTCCCGATTTTGTTCATAGAGATTCTCCTTCCTTTTATCAGACGCTTGCGTCTTTTCTTTATTGTACGGCAGGAGTAAGCCTGCGTCAACCGGAAAACATGGGGAGATTTCTCAGTTCGGTAAAATATTTTACAATTTGGAGCGGATATATCGCCGTAATTTTGACGATAAAATAGGTGGAAAATGAACGAAAAAACGGGTATAATAAATTCTGTACGAAAATAATCCCGCTGATGGAGGAATAGAATATATGATCCGTAACGATTTACGCAACATCGCCATCATTGCGCACGTTGACCATGGCAAGACTACTCTGGTCGATCAGATGCTCAAGCAGGCTGGCGCTTTCCGCGAAAATCAGGTGGTAGAGGAGCGTGTCATGGACTCGGGCGACATCGAGCGTGAGCGCGGCATTACCATTCTGGCAAAGAACACCTCTGTACATTACAAGGGCGTAAAGATCAACATCGTAGATACCCCGGGCCACGCCGACTTCTCCGGCGAGGTAGAGCGTATCCTCAAGATGGTAGACGGCGTTGTTCTGCTGGTTGACGCAGCAGAAGGCCCGATGCCGCAGACCCGCTTCGTGCTGCAAAAGGCACTGGAGTTCGGTCACAAGATCATCATCGCAATCAACAAGATCGACCGTCCGGACGCTCGTCTCAACGAGATCGGCGACGAGGTTCTCGAGCTGCTGCTCAACCTTGATGCGACCGACGAGCAGCTGGACAGCCCGATCGTTTACTGCTCCGGCCGTGCAGGCACCGCTTCCATGTCCCCGAACGTGGAGGGCAAGGACCTGACCCCGCTGTTCGAGCAGATCCTCGAGCATATTCCGGCGCCGCATGTTGATACCGAAGGCCCGACCCAGATGCTCGTTTCTTCTATTGACTACAACGAGTACGTTGGCCGTATCGGCATCGGCCGTATCGAGCGCGGCTCGATGAAGGTAGGTCAGCAGGTTACCGTCTGCGACTACCACGGCAACACCAAGCCGTATAACGCGAAGCTGGTTACCCTGTACTCCATCGAGGAGCTGGGTCGTCAGCCGATCGAGGAGGCACAGGCAGGCGAGATCGTTTGCTTCTCCGGCATCGAGGGTGTAACCATCGGTGAGACCCTGTGCGACCCCGAGCACGTTGAGGCTCTGCCGTTCGTTAAGATTTCCGAGCCGACCGTTGAGATGACCTTTATGGTCAACGATTCTCCGTTCGCTGGCAAGGAAGGCAAGTTTGTTACCTCCCGCCACCTGCGTGAGCGTCTGTTCCGTGAGCTGCTCAAGGACGTATCCCTGCGCGTAAACGAAACCGACACCACCGACGCATTCCGCGTTTGCGGCCGCGGTGAGATGCACCTGTCCATCCTGATCGAGAACCTGCGCCGTGAGGGCTACGAGTTCCAGGTTGGCGCACCGAAGGCACTGCTCAAGGAGATCGACGGCAAGACCTGTGAGCCGATGGAGCGCATGATCGCAGACGTTCCGGCGGATGCTGTCGGCGCGATCATGGAGAAGATGGGCGCTCGTAAGGGCGAGCTGGTTTCCATGAACCCGAAGGGCACCGATCGTATGCGTCTGGAGTTCATCATTCCGGCACGCGGCCTGTTCGGCTACCGCACCGAGTTCCTGACCGATACCAAGGGCGAGGGCGTTATGTCCTCCGTATTCAACGGCTATCAGCCGTACAAGGGCGATATCCAGAAGCGCACCACCGGTTCTCTGATCGCGTTTGAGGCCGGCGAGGCTGTCGGCTACGGTCTGTTCAACGCACAGGATCGCGGCCCGCTGTTCATCGGCCCCGGCACGATGGTATACGAAGGCATGATCGTCGGCGAGAACCCGCGCGGCGAGGACATGGCTGTAAACGTCTGCAAGAAGAAGCAGCTGACCAACATGCGTGCATCCGGCTCGGATGATGCGCTGCGCCTGATTCCGCCGCGCCAGATGTCCATCGAGGCGGCACTCGAGTTCATCTCCGACGATGAGCTGCTCGAGATTACTCCGGAGAGCATCCGTATGCGCAAGCGCGTTCTGTCCAACACCGAGCGTCTGAAAAAGACCAAGGGCGGCAAGAAGTGATTGTGGCAACGCCACACGGTTGCATCTTCGGCGCTTTACGGAAATTTTGTGCCTTGATGTTGGCCTCGGTTCCTTGCGCAGGCTCCGGTCGCGCTGCCGCATCTTTTTGCAATACACAAAGTATTGCTGCAAAGCCGTGCCTAATCAAGACGCAAAATTTGCTCGTAAATCGCTCTCGATGAACCGTGCGTCGTTACCACTGGCAACGCCACAATTACGTTTCTGTGCGGATTTTATGCACAAAAGCGCTCATTTCACCCTGTTATCAAAAAATAAAGATATATAAAGGAGAATTCCCACCATGGCTATCAAGGAAGTTCTGCACACTGATCTCGCACCGGCAGCAGTAGGCCCGTACTCTCAGGCAATCGCTGCAAACGGTTTCGTATTTACCTCCGGTCAGGTTCCGATCGACCCGAAGGCGGGCAAGATTGTAGCAACCACCATCGAGGAGCAGACCGAGCAGGTTATGAAGAACCTGCAGTGCGTTCTGGCACAGGGCGGCGTGTCCTTTGACCGCGTAGTCAAGACCACCTGTTTCCTGTCCGACATCAACGACTTTGCTGCATTCAACGGCGTGTACGCGAAGTACTTCCCGGAAGGCGCTCCGGCTCGTTCCTGCGTTGAAGTAGCTGCTCTGCCGCTCGGCGCTAAGGTTGAAGTTGAGGTTATCGCAGTTCAGGGCTAAAAGCTAACCCTAAAAGACTCGAAACGTATGTTTCGAGTCTTTTTTGTGCAGTAATGGAGAATTGAGAATGGAGAATGAACGTGGAATGAAACGTGTTATCATATTTTTATCTGGAATAATCGTCATGTAACGCCAAATCGTAGGGTGCGGCACCTTCTCTTGCCCTTCGGGCAATTCAACTTGCCGCACCCTACGGTAAGGCTATCTGAAACGATGTTACTTTCTGCAAATGGCTTTATCTAACACTCATTTTCCATTTTCCATTCTCAATTTTCCATTACTTGATTTCCCACCAAAATGCTTGCTTTGCGGCCTTTGTATGCAAACGGCGAAAAATATTATGCGGTGAGAAGAAATTTATCGAAAAATGATAATGCAATTTGCGGCATACTGTTGTATAATAAAACTATATCGGAAAATCTGGTCGTATGACCCTTGAGAAACGAAAGGATTTCTGCGATGAATAAAGTAAATGCCGTCATGGTTGGCGGCCTGTTTGACGAAAACGGCATTTCCGCTTTTGCGCGTCCGGTGTTGTTCGGCACTGCGGGCGATGCAATGCGGGATGCGCTGCCTGATGCGGTGGAGGCGTGCTTCTTTGCGCACGACGACAGAGAGCCTGCCGTTGCCGGCGCACAGGACATCGCGCTCGATGCCGCAAATCGTTTTGCCTCGCTGGCTGCGCTGCCGGAGAGCGAGCACGTTCTGGTGCTGGCGGCTCCGTTTGCACTGGCCGAGGAGGACGCTTTGTTCCATCTGGCGGAGACGCACCTGAACACCGGTTACGGCGTCAGCGTACTGTCTGCCGAGCAGCAGGGCTTTGATGCGGAAGGTCAGCCTCTGCCGAGAGACAGCCGCTGCTATGCCGCCATGTTCACCTGGGATATGCTGAAAAAGGCACTCGCGAGCGGCGCTGATACGCTCGACGGCCTGGTTGCGGCGGCTGTTGCAGCCGGTGCGCAGAAGGGCATTGCTATCACCAACAAGATTTACGTCATCTGCGACGGCACTGCCGCCTTTATGGCGCAGGTCGAGATGATGCAGCGTGTCAACTACGGCCTGATTAAAAAGGGCGTGCAGATCTTCGATCTGACCAGCACCTACATTGCGCCGGACGCTGATATTGCTCCGGGCGCGACCATTCTGCCTGGCTGTCACATCCGTCCCGGCTGCAAGGTCGGCGCGGGCGCGGTCATCGGCCCGAACACCATTCTCGAAAAGGCCGAGATCGGCGCAGGCACTACGGTAAACAATTCGCAGGTTTATGAATCCACCGTCGGCAGCAATACCACGGTCGGTCCGTTTGCCTATATCCGCCCGCAGAGCGTGGTCGGTGACGGCTGCCGCATCGGCGACTTCGTAGAGCTGAAGAAGTCCACCATCGGCAACGGCACCAAGGTTTCGCACCTGACCTATATCGGCGACGCGACCGTCGGCGAGCGCGTCAACTTCGGCTGCGGCACGGTCGTTGTCAACTACGACGGCTATCATAAGTACCGCACCGAGATCGGTGACGACTGCTTCATCGGCTGCAATACCAACCTCGTTTCGCCTGTCAAGCTGGGCGACCGTGCGTTTACGGCTGCCGGTACGACTGTCACCAAGGACGTTCCTGCCGGTGCGCTGAGCGTTGCACGTTCCCGCCAGACCAATCTTGAGGGCTGGAACGACCGCCGCCGCGCCGCACACGAGAAGGACGAAAAGTAAATCCATACAACGTATATAAATCCACACGGAACAAAAAATATATTTATATGACGGAGGCAAATCAATGATTTCTCACGGAAAAAACATCAAAATTTTCTCCGGCAACTCCCATCCCGCACTGGCGATGCAGATCGCTTCTGCGCTCGGACTGCCGATCGGCAAGGCTGCCATCTCCACCTTCGCTGACGGCGAAATCTCGGTTTCCATTTCGGAATCCGTTCGCGGCTCGGACGTGTTCCTCGTACAGTCCACCTGCGGTCCGGTAAACAACAACCTGATGGAGCTGCTCATCATGATCGACTCCTGCAAGCGTGCATCGGCAGGCCGTATCACGGCTGTAATCCCGTATTTCGGCTACGCTCGTCAGGACCGCAAGAGCAAGGCGCGTGACCCGATCTCCGCAAAGCTGGTCGCAAACCTTATTACTGCTGCAGGCGCTGACCGCGTGCTGACCATGGACCTGCACGCTGCACAGATCCAGGGTTTCTTTGACATTCCGGTGGATAACATGCTCGGTTCTTCCGTTCTGATCCCGTACATTGCGGGCAAGTTCGGCGTTGGCACCGATGATACCGTTATTGTTTCTCCCGATCTGGGTTCGGTTACCCGTGCCCGCAAGTTCACCCAGAAGCTGGATATGCCGCTTGCCATCATCGACAAGCGCCGTCCGAAGGCCAACGTATCCGAGGTTATGAACATCATCGGCAACGTAGAGGGCAAGAAGTGCATTCTGGTTGACGACCTGATCGACACCGCAGGCACGCTCGTACACGCAGCGGACGCTCTGGTAGAGCGCGGCGGCGCGACCGAGGTTTACGCCTGTGCAAGCCACGGCGTACTGTCCGGACCGGCGATCGAGCGCATCCAGAACAGCCCGATCAAGGAGCTGACCATCCTCGATACCATCCCGCTGACCAACGACAAGAAGCTGGATAAGATCAACGTTCTGCCGGTTGCACCGGTGTTCACCGAGGCGATCGCGCGTATCTACGAGGAAACTTCGGTTTCGACCCTGTTCGATTAAGATTTTGCATGGAAAAGAGCTGCTGCATGGGTGCAGCAGCTCTTTTTGTATATATTTTCTGCACCGACCAGCTGGGGGACACGAACTGCCGCAGGCGTGTTCGCCCCTGACGGGCGGCTCCTTTCTCTGCACCGGC
>OLOP01001797.1_pt1 | contig 13088 bp, 9 predicted proteins | sample 1672381 | NCBI WGS metagenome assembly OLOP01 (sample SAMEA3136678, study PRJEB25190) | human gut metagenome | biome: human gut; feature: human-associated habitat; material: faeces | place: Austria | collected 2013 | reverse complement strand
CCATAGACATCAGTACTTTTCTTGGTTTGGTACCTTCTTCTTCTCCTACGACTCCCGCCTCGGCAAGCTGATCCATAATCCGCGCCGCACGGTTAAACCCGATCTTAAACACCCGTTGGAGCATTCCGATCGATGCTTTGTCTTTTTCAATGATAAACTTTCCTGCATCTACAAAGTAGACATCTTTGTCGTCCTCGGAAGATGTTCCTCCCACAGATACATTCTGATTACTATTCACCTGCTTCTGGATCTCTTCACTGTAGGCTGCGCCTCCGCTGTTCTCTTTTAGGAAATCAACCACTGCCTGGACTTCTTTATCAGAAACAAAAGCCCCCTGAACACGTACCGGCTTCTGATAGCCAGCCGGATAGAACAACATATCGCCTTTTCCAAGCAGCTTCTCCGCGCCATTCATATCAATGATGGTACGGGAATCCACACCGGATGATACAGAAAATGCTATTCTTGATGGCATATTCGCCTTAATCAGACCGGTAATGACATTAACCGATGGTCTCTGCGTTGCAAGAACCAGATGAAGTCCTGCCGCACGCGCAAGCTGTGCCAGACGGCAGATTGCCTCTTCTACTTCTCCAGGTGCAACCATCATCAGGTCTGCAAGTTCGTCTACGATGATTACAATCTGTGGAAGTTTCTGTGCTTTATTCGGATCATCAATATCTTTAATGTTCTCGACTTTATCATTGTAACCTTTCAGATCACGGACATTATACTCGGCAAAAAGCTGATAACGTCTGTTCATTTCCGCAACCGCCCAGTTCAAAGCTCCTGCTGCCTTCTTCGGATCCGTTACAACCGGGATCATCAGATGTGGAATTCCATTATATACACTTAATTCCACCACCTTTGGATCTACCATGATCAGCTTCACATCTTCCGGTTTTGCTTTGTAGATAATACTCATAATGATCGTATTGATACAGACAGATTTACCGGATCCGGTAGCTCCTGCGACAAGCAGATGCGGCATCTTTGCGATATCTGATACCACGACTTTACCTGAAATGTCACGACCTGTCGCAAATGCGATCCGTGATCTACTTTTCTTAAATTCATCTGATTCCAGAAGATCACGCAGCATAACTGCAGTATTTTCCTTATTCGGAACTTCAATGCCGACCGCTGCTTTTCCCGGGATCGGTGCCTCAATACGGATATCAGCCGCCGCCAGGTTCAGCTTGATGTCATCCGCAAGTCCTACGATCTTGCTGACTTTCACCCCCATCTCAGGCTGTAACTCATAGCGTGTGACAGAAGGTCCGCAGCTGATATTAGTGATTGTAACATTCACACCGAAGGTTTGAAGTGTCTTCTGGAGCTTTGCTGCTGTCTCCCGCAGATGCGCATCCGAATCTCCGGAGGTTTTACTTCCATGCTTCAACAGACTAAGAGGTGGAAAGCGGTATTCCCTGACCGGTTTCTCACTTTTTGCAATCGTATCTGCAACAGCAGCCACCTCTTTTGGGATATCTGCCTTAACTTTTGAATTTCCGGAGACCTGTCTTTTTATTCCGTCTTCTGTCTGCACCGCTGATAAATTTTCTTCAGCCACATCTGTCTGTATATCTTTACCGGACTCCGTCTTTTTTTCTGCTTCCTGCATCGCTCCTTTTAAGAACTTCGGGAGTTTTTCTTTCACCGGCTCAAGGGGAACCGGTTCCGGATCCGGGATCAGCTCTGTAGCGGAAAGGGGCATCGCACGATTGATCACTACATCATCCAGTGCAATTTTCCCAGTCTGTTCCATAATGTGCTTTGCAGCCGCTTCTTCTGCACCGGCAAGCACGCTGCTCATATCTTTCCGGCTGCGTCTGGTAGCTTTCTTTTCTGTGCTTTCCTTTGCTTCTTTTCTGGCTTTTTCTTCTGCTTTTTCTGCCTCGTTCTCTTTTCCTCCAACTGTCGAATTAAAGGAAACGCCGCTTACCTGATAATCAACACGCATAGCTTCCCGTCTTGCCCTGCGTTCCTCAGCCTCTTCTTTACGCTTCTGCATGTCCTCTCTGGCACGGTCATACGCTTTTTCCCCGCCGATCTTCATTCCTTTTAGAATAGACTTTTCTGTGATAAGGACTACACAGATCACCATTAAAATGATCACGACAACATATGTACCAACTTTACCGATTGCCGGCACCAGCCTGACCGCAATTGCCTTTCCAACAGATCCGCCTTTTTCATCAATCAGTTCAAAGAGCACACAGCACTGAACCAGTAATACAACGCCTGCAACAGTCTTAATATATGCGATCCTGTTTCCTTTATTGGAAACCACAAACGCGACTCCACAAAATAAAAGCAGTGGAAATACATACGCCATCCAACCCATCATTCCCTGCTGCAGTGCTGCAATCTTTCTTCCAAATGCACCTGCAAGTCCGAAATTGCTGATTGTGAGCAGAATCCCTACCGCAAGTGTCACCCAGATCAGAATCTCCGTTGCAAGAAATGATTCTTCCTGCGGCACAGCTTTTGATGTGGTATTCTTTCTGGTTGTCTTCGCAGATTTTGCAGACTTTGCACTTGTCTTCTTCGTAGGCTGCCGCTTTTTCGCCGTGCTCTGCTTTGCATTTTTCTTTGTTCCGGTTGTCTTTGAAGCCATCAAACTTCCCCCTTGTATTTATACTCTTTATCTTGTAATCAAATGACCGATTCCTTCTCCTCTCTCCCCAGATATAGTATCCGGAATCAGTCATCAAAAGTGTATACTTGTACATACTATTTTATTATAGCATCCTCTTCGCCTTATGTCATCTCATAATTTTTATCAGTATTTTCCATTTTTTCATCAATCATTTCATGCAATTTATTTAATGCATCTCTTATTCCGCCAACTTCATCAATGAGTCCTTCCTCCACTGCACGTTTTCCTTCCAGCATTGTCCCCACATCTTTGACAAGCTGTGTGGAATCCAGCATCAGTTCTTCAATCCGCTCCTGTGACATTCCGGAATGCTCTGCAAGAAATCCGGTGATCCGGTCCTGCGTCTTTTCAATATTCCGCAGGCTTTGTGCCACACCGATGAACATTCCGCTTGTCCGCACCGGGTGAATGATCATCGTCCCACTTGGAACAATAAAAGAATAATCTGCCGACACAGCAAGAGGGCCACCGATAGAATGACACCCTCCAAGTACCAGAGATACTGTCGGTTTGCTTAAGGACGCGATCATTTCCGCAATCGCAAGTCCCGCCTCCACATCTCCGCCCAGTGTATTTAAGAGAATCAGCACACCATCAGTCTGAACACTGTTCTCAATCTGTGCCAGCTTTGGAAGCAGGTGCTCATACTTGGTTGCCTTTGTACTGCCGGAAACCGTCTCATGCCCTTCTACTTCGCCGATGATCGTGAGTAGCTCGATCTGATGATTCCGACGTCGGTCAAGCGAAAGCATTCCCATTTCTTTAACATGTTCATCTTCTTCCTTTGTGGTTTCCGGCTCTGTCTCTCTGACTTCCTTTTCTTTATTTTCCATATTTTCTACAGTCTGTTCCCTGCTCTTTTTCTTGCGTATCTGGTATTCTTTTACATCCGTTTCTTCCTGTATTTTCATTGCCGCATTCCTCCGTTCTTTTTAGCTTAGTATGGACAATGCTTATGAAAATATGCAGGATTTTCGCCACAGAAATGAACCGCAGATTCTTGTAGCGACACAAATCTGTACCTGATTCACTGTATATGCAAAAGAGAATGCGACTCGGCACATTCTCTTTGATTTAAACATTATGAAAATAAATATTTCCTGCGCAGGCTATATACCATATCCGTATAAAGCTTACGGCATGCCTCCAGATTATCGGATTCGATCATGGAAACACATGGGTGAAGATAACGGCACCAGATATCTGCATATACATCTTCTGAATTTTCCATCCGGTTGATCCGGTTTACGATTGTCGGAGCAATATCGTAATACTCGGCAACAATTTCTTCGCCGCCTTTCTGATTCACCAGATATTCATCTCTGTATCTTCTCATCAGATTCAGTTCGTAACAGTCATCCGGTTTGCCAAGGCTTGCACATACGGCTGTAGTAATATAGCAGAGACGTGATTTGAAGCCTCCCTGGATCTGCTCGAATTCCGATTTACTGATCTTTAGTTCCAGATCATGATCATTCCAGCGTTCGATCATGCAGTCTACAATCTCTTCACAAGCATCCATTCTGCCATAACGGAACATCGGGATCACATACGTAACCATGCCCAGATTATATTTCATAAGTACATTTTCTTTTTTTCTTTTTAAACTTTCCTGATCCAGTACTTCCCGCATTCTATCCGGCAGAACAGCAGCAATCTCTTCAATCTCTTCCTGTCTGTCTTCCGAATTCTCGCATTCCTGTGCAATCTCAGTAAAAAGCGGCTTATACTTCTCGTATGCATTTTTAAACGAATCCGCATAAGTCTTTTTATTGAAATCTCCGGAAATCGGAATAATCTGGTCAAACAGGTCATTCAGTCCATTCTGTATACTCTGATTCATTCAGGTTCCTCCCGGAATCGATCCTATGCTTCTTCCCAGTTATGATATACTTCCTGTACATCATCATCATCTTCAAGAAGATCAAGCGTCTTCTGAATGTTCTTGATATCTTCTTCGTTGTCCAAAGTTACCCATGTCTGTGGAATCATTGTAACTTCTGCGCTTGCCATCGGAATACCCGCTTCTTCCAGAGCAAGACGAACCTCACTGAAATCATTCGGATCTGTAAGAATTTCAAAGCTGTCCTCTTCTTCCGAAAAATCTTCTGCTCCTGCATCCAGTGCCTGCATCATCAGATCATCTGCATCCAGTTCACATTCTTCTTTATCGACAATGATCTGTCCTTTCTGATCAAACATGAAAGAAACACATCCACTGGTTCCGATATTTCCTTTTCCCTTTGTGAAAGCGCTTCTTACATTAGAAGCAGTACGGTTACGGTTATCAGTAAGTGCATCAACGATGATTGCAGTTCCGTTCGGTCCGTATCCTTCGTATACGATGTGTTCGTAGTTGTTAGCATCTCCGTCTCCGGCTGCTTTTTTGATACTTCTGTCAATATTGTCATTTGGCATATTATTTGCTTTTGCCTTTGCAATCGCATCACGGAGTCTGCTGTTGTTAGCCGGATCAGCTCCGCCTCCTTCTTTGACTGCTACAGCGATTTCACGACCGATCTTCGTGAATACTTTTCCTTTTGCTGCGTCGTTTTTTTCTTTTTTATGCTTGATATTCGCAAATTTTGAATGTCCTGACATTACTTTTTACCTCTCTTCAGTATTTTTACTATTCTCAATTGTACTATTTTATCACTTTTTTGTCCTACTGACAAGGACTTTGCGTATTGTATTATTATCAACTGACAATACATGGAACAGATAGCCTCCGAATTCCACCTGACATTCTTCATCTTCCGAAGGAATTCTGTCCAGGCAGTCGATCAGATAACCATTGATCGTATCGTAATCTTCTTCGTTGAAACTGATTCCCAGAAGCTCTTCCAGATCCTCCAGCTGTGTCATACCATCCACGATATATGTACCATCTGCCTGTTTGATGATCAGCTCTTCTTCCTCATCATACTCATCCTGGATATTTCCAACGATTTCTTCTACAATATCTTCCATCGTAACGATCCCTGATGTCTGTCCATACTCATCCAGCACGATCACCATATGGCTCTTGTCCTGTTGCATCTGTTGAAACAGTTTGTCAATCGCCTTTGTTTCCGGGATAAATCCTGCCGGACGGATGGCATCCTTCAGATCATGCACCGGTTTTTTCCTTGCCGGACCGTCCAGGTAGCTCTGCATCGCATCCCGGATATGAAGAATCCCCACAATGTTGTCAATATCTTCTTCATAAACCGGGAATCTGGATTTGTTCTCCTCCAGCATAAAGGTAAGTGCTTTTTCCAGAGATTCCTCTCCATCCAGTGCTACGATATTTTTCCGGTGCGTCATGATATCTTTTGCATCCGAATCCATATATTCAAAAATGTTGGTGATCATCTTCATCTCACGTCTTGTCAGAACACCTTTTTCATAGCCTTCCAGTACTTTTTCAATGATTTCTTCTGCAATTTTCTCTTTATCTTCATTGTCAGAAAATACATTTTTCATTTTCTGAAGTAAATTACCTTCCGTTTCCATTGCTTTCCATACTTCTCCTCTTTTATGTATGAAGCATCAGGCTGACGCACAGCGCTTCATCGACTTTTCTCATAAGCTCTTTGTCTACCCGGCACACGTAATCCTTCAGTCTCTGTTTATCGATAGTCCGAATCTGCTCCAGAAGGACAACAGAATCCTTGACGATTCTGTACCTTTTTGCATCGATTTCCACATGTGTCGGCAGCTTCGCTTTATTCATCCTTGAAGTGATCGCGGCACAGATAACGGTCGGACTGTGCCGGTTCCCGACATCATTCTGGATGACAAGAACCGGACGCACACCGCCCTGCTCCGAACCGACTACCGGACTTAAATCCGCATAATAAATATCTCCACGCCTGATCTGCACTTCTTTCACACTCCGCTTATCAAGATACTTTCATTATTGCCAGCTTTCTCCTGCTGTATTCATATCTCTTTCGAAGTGCATCCCCGCATTTTAGAAATAATCGACCTGCTCTACAACTTTTCCGTCACGCAGATATTCCCTCGGAACACGTTTATTGATATCACAGATAAATTCATAGTTAAATCTACCGCTCAGACTGGCAAGTTCATCTATTGAAAGATAAGCATCCCCATCGTGGCCGACCAGTGTTGCCCTGTCACCAAATTTCACATCCGGAATTCCGGTCACATCTACCATAAACTGATCCATACAGACTCTGCCAAGGATCGGTGCCTTCTGACCATGAATCAGAACATATCCTTTGTTGGAAAGACTTCGTGGGTATCCGTCTCCATATCCCGTCGGGATCGTGGCGATCTGCATCCTTTTCGGGGCAACAAAGGTGCCTCCGTAGCTGACTTCCGTACCCTTTTCAATCCATTTCACATAAGTCACGTGCGCGATCAGCTCCATTGCCGGTCGGAGCGGAACTGCCTCCTTATTGACTTCATCTGACGGATACAGTCCATAGGTAGAAATCCCGGCTCTCTCCAGATTCATTCCAAGCTTTGGCATATCAATGATACTTGCACTGTTTGCACAGTGATAATAAGTAAATTCCATACCTTCTGCTGCAAGATGTTCTTTCATCCACAGAAAAGCACGGATCTGTTCCAGTGTCGTGGTCTTATCCGTCTCATCTGCCTTTGAAAAATGGGTAAACATTCCTTCGCAATCCGTATAAACAAGTCTGCCGATCTTAAGGATCTCCTCTACACTTTCTTTCGCTACCGGAAAGCCAAGTCTTGACATTCCTGTATCGATCTTAATGTGCAGATATGCCTTCTTCCCCATACGGTATGCGGTCTCATCCGCAAGCTTCGCAAGCTCATAGCTGTAGGTTGTCATGCGGATCTCATGACGGATCATCTCTTCCAGCTGGTCCGGGAAAATACATCCCAGGCAAAGAATCGGCTTCTGAATGCCGGCTTTTCTGAGTACAACACCTTCATCCAGAGTTGCGACCGCATAGCCCCAGACATAGTCCACATCTTCCAGCATTCTTGAAATCGGCACCGCTCCATGACCATAACCATCTGTCTTGATGACCACGACCATCTTGGTTCCTTTTTCTATATTTGCATGCATCATTTCCATGTTATACATCACCGCATCCAGATCGATCACCGCACGCAGTCTGCTGTATTTCTTCATTCTGTCATATCCTCCAATTCCTTAAGTGTTCTGCCGAGCATTTTCAAGAGATCACCCGCAAGCACACTGTAAGAGCCAAGTTCTTTTCTGGCATGATCTCCGCACAGCCCATGCAGATAAACGCCAAGCACAGCGGCATCATCCGGTCTCATATGCTGTGCCATAAGTCCGGTGATCATTCCCGCAAGCACATCTCCCGATCCGGCCTTTGCCATTGCCGCATTACCGGTGGTATTGATCATAAGCCTTCCCTCTGGCGCTTTCACAAGTGTCCTGCTGTCTTTCAGTACACAGACAGCATGGACTTTTTCTGTATATTTCCTTAATAGCTCTCTTCTGTTGTCTTTTAATTCCTGTACGCTGTATCCGGTCAGTCTGGACATTTCTTTCATATGTGGAGTAAGTACATATCCGGAAGGATTCATCCGAATCTGTTCGATCCCCCACTCATCGGTCTTTGCCAGAAGGTTCAGTCCGTCCGCATCAATAACAGCCGGGGTTTTATTATTCTCAAGCACCTTTTTCAGTAATTCCTCCGAATGCGGTCCCATACCGAGTCCGCATCCAATACAGAGCACATCCGCCCATTCCAGCAAATCCGGAAGTTCTTCAAATGATTCTGTCTCATCCAGAGAATAGGTCGTCATTACCGCCTCCGGTAAAAGTTCCTGTAAGATTGCCCGGTTACTTTCCTCCGTATAAATCCGGACAAGACCTGCTCCCGAAAGATATGCTGCCCTGGCACTTAAATATGCTGCACCAGACATTCCTTTGCTTCCGGTAATCATCAGAACCTTTCCATAAGTTCCTTTATTAGAATCCGGTTTCCTTTGCGGCAGCATTGCCGGCACATCGGATTTTTCAAGTGCCATGCAGATTTCTTCTTCCGCAAAAAACTCCGGTCTGGTAATTCCGATCGGCGCTGTAACAAGCTTTCCTGTATACTCACATCCCGGATATAGGATCTGTCCCATCTTCTGAAACGCAAAGGTCACTGTAAGATCTGCTTTAAATGCCGTTCCAAGCACTTTTCCATCATCCGAACGGATCCCTGAAGGAGTGTCGACTGCCACCTTACAGGCAGTCATCCGATTCATCTGATCAATCACCTCTGCATATCTGCCTTTTATTTCACGGGATAGGCCAATACCGAATACGGCATCTATAATAACACTATATTCTTTCTGTGGCAAACTGTTTCCTACAGATATTCCCAGATTTTCCAGAATTTTCATCTGGATTTTTGTTTCTTCACTACGATGGTCATAATTTCCGACCAATACTACATCTGGATGATTTCCTTCTTCTACGAGCATCCTTGCAATTGCGAATCCGTCACCACCGTTATTGCCACTTCCACACACGACCAATGCTTTCGACAAATCTATGTCTTCTGCTTTCATCGCAGCCACACACTGAAGTGCCGCCCGTTCCATCAGGACAAGGGACGGGACCTGCATCTTCTGTATCATTCTCTGATCCGATCTTCTCATCTGATCTGCTGTCAGTATTTCTTTCATATCCGGTCTCCCATACATTTAATTTTCAAAAAGGTGCAGGAAAAAATTTTCCTGCACCTCTGCCTTCTGGTCTGCTTTGCCTACTTTCCTTCATGTTCTTCATTGTATCTGGTGATATTATAAGATAATCTCATCAGACTTTCAGACAAATGAACATTCTCAACAATAATATTATCCGGCAGATTCAGATCTGTATGCGCAAAATTCCAGATAGCCTTAACTCCATTATCTACCAGGAGATTGGCAACCTCTACTGCTTTTGTCTTCGGAATCGTAAGAACCCCGATCTCAATATCGTTTTCTTTCACAAAATCCTTCAATTCATCCATCATACGGATCTCAACTCCACGGATCGTCAATCCGGCAAGCCTTGGGTTTACGTCAAACAGCCCTTTTAAAACAAATCCCCGATTTTCAAATGCTGCATAGTTCGCCAGTGCCTGTCCAAGATTTCCTGCTCCAATGATAACGAATTTATGTTTCTCGTTCAGTCCAAGGATCTTACCTATCTCTGTATAAAGATACTTTACATTATAGCCATATCCCTGCTGTCCAAATCCACCAAAATTATTCAGATCCTGACGGATCTGTGAAGCAGTTACTTTCATTCTTTTACTTAATTCATTGGATGATATCCGTTCGACTCCGCTCTCCAGTAGTTCCCCTAAATAACGATAATACCGCGGAAGTCTCCTTATTACTGCCTGAGATATTTCTCTTGATGCCACTTTCACTTCCACCTTCCTATTTTTTGACTCATTATTTTTAATTATATAAGAATCTAGTGAAAAAGTCAAATTTTATAGTTGTTTTTTGTCGTATTTCAGCTATAATTATGTTACTGTGAGCAGTAACATAATTGCCACTTTAACAGGAGGATATAAAAATGATACTGGCATGTCATAATCTGTCAAAAAGTTTTGGGGATCAGGTCATCGTAAAAGACGGATCCTTTCATATAGAGAACCATGAAAAAGCTGCTCTTGTAGGTCTTAACGGAGCCGGCAAATCCACGATCCTCAAGATGATCGTAGGACAGCTTTCTCCCGATGCAGGGACGGTTGTTCTTACCAAAGGCAAAACTCTCGGCTACCTTGCACAGCATCAGGAGATGGAAAGCGGCAATACCATTTATGAAGAAGTCCGCACGGCAAAAGCCGAAGTCATTGAGATGGAAAAGCAGATCCGTACAATCGAGATAGAGCTTCCGTCTCTTTCCGGAGATGCTCTTGAAGCACGTCTTGCCACTTATCAGAGACTGACTTCTGCATTTGAGCACGCAGACGGTTACGCTTATAAAAGTGAGCTTACCGGCGTTCTAAAAGGTCTCGGATTTACAGAAGAAGAATTTACTAAACCCGTAGATTCTTTATCCGGTGGTCAGAAGACCCGTGTATCTCTTGGCAAACTCCTTCTTACCAAGCCTGACGTCCTGCTTCTGGATGAACCAACAAACCACCTGGATATGAACTCCATCGCATGGCTGGAAACCTATCTTCTGAATTATCCGGGTGCTGTTCTTATCGTATCCCACGACCGCTATTTCCTGAACCGTGTGGTTACAAAGGTGATTGAAGTCGAGCAGGGACAGCTTCATACTTATATGGGCAATTATTCTGATTTTGCTGTCAAAAAAGAACAGCTCAGAGAAGCCAGATTAAAAGAATACTTGAATCAGCAGCGTGAGATCAAACATCAAGAAGCCGTGATTGAAAAGCTCCGTTCATTTAACCGTGAGAAATCCATCAAGCGTGCCGAAAGTCGGGAAAAAATGTTGGACAAGATGACGCTTGTAGACAAACCGATGGAGATCAACACTGACATCCATCTGAAGCTGGAGCCTTCCCGTGTCAGTGGCAATGATGTCCTTTCTGTCAAAGGATTAAGCAAAGCCTTTCCGCCACAGACACTTTTCACCGATATCAGTTTCGAGATCAAGCGTGGGGAACATATAGCCATCATTGGCGACAACGGAACCGGAAAAACTACGCTTCTCAAGATTCTGAACAATGTGATCCAGGCAGACAGCGGTTCCTTTACACTGGGTGCCAATGTGGAGATTGGTTACTACGATCAGGAACACCACGTCCTTCATATGGATAAGACGATCTTTGAAGAAATTTCCGATGATTATCCGACACTTACCAACACACAGATCCGGAACATGCTTGCGGCTTTTCTTTTTACCGGAGATGATGTTTTCAAGCTGATCGGTGATTTAAGTGGTGGTGAAAGGGGACGTGTATCTCTGGCAAAGCTGATGCTCTCCAATGCAAATTTTCTGATCCTCGATGAGCCGACCAATCATCTGGACATCACTTCCAAGGAAATTCTTGAGCGGGCTCTGAACGATTATACCGGTACGATACTTTATGTATCCCACGACCGTTATTTCATCAACCAGACTGCCACCCGTATTCTGGAACTGACCGGCAATACCTTTGTAAATTATATCGGCAACTATGATTATTATCTGGAGAAAAAAGATCTTCTGACCCCGGCTGTTTCCACAGCTGCTTCCGAAGACGCACCGGCGCAGGTTTCCGAATCCAAACTAAGCTGGCAGGAACAGAAAGAAGAACAGGCACGTCTCCGTAAAAGGCAGAACGACCTGAAGAAAACAGAAGAACGTATCGGTGTTCTGGAAACACGTAATGGCAAAATCGATGAACTGATGATGCAGGAAGAAGTCTATACGAATTCTGTTAAATGCCAGGAACTGGCAAAAGAAAAAGCAGCAAACGAAGCAGAACTCGAAGAACTCTATGAAAAATGGGAAGAACTGGCTGAATAAGCCAGTTCTTCCCATTTTCCTGTCAGAGATACGCCCTTCATGCATTCCCTGCTCTTTTTATAATCTTTCTGCAATCGCTTTAATAAACCCTTCACTGTTCAGTACATGTACCTCCGGAAGAGTTGTGATCATTGCCAGATCCTTTGTCATATAACCCTCTTCAATCGTATCAATCGTTGCTTTTTCCAAACGGTCTGCAAAATCCATCAGTTCCTGGTTCCCATCCAGTTCTCCTCTCTTGCGCAGAGCTCCTGTCCATGCAAAAATTGTTGCAACAGAGTTTGTTGAAGTCTCTTCCCCTTTCAGGTGTTTATAATAATGACGCTGTACTGTTCCATGTGCAGCTTCATATTCATAAAAGCCTTCCGGTGATACCAGTACAGATGTCATCATGGCAAGTGAACCAAATGCTGAGGAAACCATATCACTCATCACATCCCCGTCATAATTCTTACATGCCCAGATATAACCACCCTCTGATTTCATTACACGGGCTACCGCATCATCGATCAGTGTGTAGAAATATTCAATTCCCGCTTCATCAAAAAGGTTCTTATACTCCGCATCAAAGATCTCCTGGAAAATATCTTTGAAAGTATGGTCATATTTTTTGGAAATGGTATCTTTTGTTGCAAACCAAAGATCCTGCTTTGTATCCAGTGCATAACTAAAACAGCTTCTTGCAAAACTTTCAATCGATGCATTGATATTGTGCATTCCCTGGATAATACCTGCTCCATCGAAATTATGGATCAGCTCTCTTGTCTCTGTTCCGTCAGGTGCCGTGTAGACCAGCTCTGCCTTTCCAGGTCCCGGAATCTTCATCTCAGATGCTTTGTAAACATCACCATAAGCATGACGTGCGATTGTGATCGGTTTTTTCCAGTTTTTCACACATGGTTCAATTCCTTTTACAACGATCGGTGCACGGAAAACTGTTCCATCTAAGATTGCACGGATCGTTCCGTTCGGACTCTTCCACATTTCTTTTAA
>OLOP01001795.1_pt1 | contig 13109 bp, 10 predicted proteins | sample 1672381 | NCBI WGS metagenome assembly OLOP01 (sample SAMEA3136678, study PRJEB25190) | human gut metagenome | biome: human gut; feature: human-associated habitat; material: faeces | place: Austria | collected 2013 | reverse complement strand
GGGAAGGAATGATCACGTTTGGGCTGGGACCTGCGGGAACCGGAAAGACCTATCTTGCCATGGCTATGGCGATCACAGCGTTTCAGAGAAATGAAGTGAGCCGTATTATCCTTACCAGGCCTGCGATAGAGGCAGGAGAAAAACTGGGATTTCTTCCGGGAGATCTTCAAAGTAAGATCGATCCGTACTTGCGTCCGTTATATGATGCTCTTTATCAGATCATGGGAGCGGAAAGTTTTTTGAAAAATTCAGAAAAAGGTCTGATTGAAGTTGCGCCTCTGGCATATATGCGAGGCAGAACGTTAGATAATGCATTTATTATTCTTGACGAGGCTCAGAATACGACACCGGCTCAGATGAAGATGTTTTTGACAAGAATCGGATTTGGATCAAAAGTTGTCATTACGGGAGATTCTACGCAGAAAGATCTTCCGGCAGGAACGGTTTCAGGTTTGGATGTAGCGGTAAAGGTTGTAAAAGATCTGGAAGGTGTAAGTATTTGCAGTTTGACAAGTAAAGATGTTGTTCGCCATCCGCTTGTGCAGAAGATTGTCCGTGCGTACGAAGAGTATGAGAAAAAGAATAATCCGAAAGGGAAAAACGGCAGGAGGAAAAAATCGTGAGTTTATTTATGGAAATAGAGACAGACAGAAAACTGCCGTTTGATGCAAGAAAAATTGCGGAGCTTGTAATCGAAACATCGCTTGATTATGTGAAATGTCCTTATGAAACAGAGGTCAGTCTTCTTCTTACAACGGATGAAGAGATTAAAGAAATAAACCGGATGCAGCGGCAGATTGACCGGGCAACGGATGTTTTGTCATTTCCTATGGCAGATTATGAGACACCGGGAGATTTTTCGCATTTGGATGAAGATGCCGGACTGTTTCATCCCGATACAGGAGAGCTGATGCTTGGGGATATTGTGATCTCTGTAGATAAAGTGTTTGAACAGGCAGAAGAATACGGACACAGTGTAACGAGGGAATTCTGTTTTCTGGTTGCACACAGTATGCTGCATCTGCTGGGATATGACCATATGACTCCCGGGGAAGCGGCAGTCATGGAGGCAAAACAGGCGAAAGCCCTGGAGGAGCTTGGGATTACACGCTGATCTTCAAATTCTGTTATTGCAGGCAATTTCTGATGGATTTTGTCTCGTAACTGTAAAGACACTGAACAGTTACAAAAATATATTTATATGGAGTAACAAAAAGATGAATTACCGGGAACGACTTAAAGATAAAAAACGTATTGTAATTAAGATCGGTTCTTCTTCCCTGACTCATTCGGAGACAGGAAGACTGAACCTTCGCAAACTGGAAGTGCTGGCAAGAGAGCTCAGTGACCTTCGCAATCAGGGAAAAGATGTCATACTGGTTTCTTCAGGAGCTATAGCAACAGGTGTGGCAGCTCTTGGAATGCATGAGAAACCCACAGAACTGAAAGGAAAACAGGCATGTGCAGCAGTAGGACAGGCCAGACTGATGATGATTTATCAGAAACTTTTTTCTGAATATAATCAGCTTTCCGCTCAGATCCTTATGACCAAAAATACTATGGTTAATAATGTTAACCGAAAGAATGCTCAGAATACTTTCGATGAACTGCTCAGCCTGGGAGTGATTCCCATTGTAAACGAGAATGACTCCATTTCCACCTATGAGCTTCAGAATCTGGAGAAATTCGGAGATAATGATACATTGTCTGCAATGGTTGCTGCACTTGTACGGGCAGATCTGCTGATCCTGTTATCAGATATTGATGGTCTTTTTACAGATGATCCCAATACTAATCCTGATGCAAAATTCATTGATGTGGTAGAAAATCTGGATGATAATCTGCTTAACATGGGAAAAGGTACTTCTGGAAGTAAGGTAGGAACCGGCGGAATGGCTACTAAGCTGACAGCAGCACAGATCGCTTCTGCAGCAGGAGTAGATATGGTAATCGCAAACGGAGCCGATTTCCATATTATCCATAAGATCACAGAGGGCCGCAAGTACGGTACGCTGTTTGTAAGCCAGTCCAAAAAAGAAGTTTATCTGATCGATATTATTGACAGACTGTTATAATACCGGAAATTTACCGGTGCCAAATGACATTCACAGAGTAAATGGCAGTGTTTACAGACAGACTGCCGCAGACAAAAAACAGGAGGAAGAACTATGGAAGTTGAGAAAATCGACCGCATTAATGCACTTGCACATAAAGCCAAAAGTGTGGGGCTTACTGAAGAAGAGAAAAAAGAAAGAGAACTGCTGCGCAAGGAATATATTGCATCTGTCCGCATGAACCTTCGCGCTCAGCTGGACAATGTGGATGTTCAGCAGGAAGACGGAACAATCATTAATCTGGGTGAAAAATATGGAATCAAAAAAAGACATTAGAAAGAAGATTTTCGCAGAAAGAAAGCTGCACACAGATGAACAGATAGAGGCAATGAGCCGCACGATCACTGACAAAGTGACCGCACTTCCTGCATTTAAGAATGCGGACCGCATTCTGGTATATGCAGATTACAACCATGAAGTTGTCACAGAGTATCTTATAAAAGAAGCATGGAAGGCCGGCAAGGAGGTTGCAGTTCCCAAGGTTGTGGGAAAGGATATGGTATTTTATAAGCTGACAGACTTTGCCCGGCTGGAACCCGGATATTTTGGGATTCCTGAGCCTGTATCGGGGGAAATCGTCAACTGGTCAAAGGCTCTTATGATCATGCCGGGAGTGGCTTTTGACAGAGCAAATCACAGAGTCGGATACGGCGGTGGCTTCTATGACCGTTATCTTGAGAAACATCCGCAGCTTGAAAGAGTTGCCATTGCATTTTCTTTTCAGATGTTGCCGGAGGTTCCCACAGAACCTACTGATATCTGTCCGCAGATCATAGTAACAGAAGAGGAGATATGCTATCTTACTGACTGAAAGGGGACCTGAACATGAATGAAATGCTGAACCGCCTTGGCATGAATGCGAAGGCAGCTGAAACAGAAATGAGAAATCTTTCTACAAACAAAAAGAATGAAGTACTTCTTGCAGTAGCAGACAAACTGGTAAAGGATGCACAGACTCTGATCAATGCCAACAGGCTGGATGTGGAAACCGGAAAAAGGAATCATATGCCTGATGGGCTGATCGACAGGCTTCTTCTCACAGAGAGCAGGATTGAAGGAATGGCAGAGGGCCTGCGCCAGGTATCAGCCCTGGATGATCCTGTCGGGGAAGTAACCGGGATGAAAAAACGCCCAAACGGACTGCTGATCGGGCAGAAGAGAGTACCTCTTGGCGTGATTGGAATTATCTATGAAGCAAGACCGAATGTAACTGCGGATGCATTTGCACTCTGCTTTAAGACCGGTAATGTAGTAATCCTAAAGGGTGGAAGTGATGCGATCCATTCCAACGAGGCCATTGTAAACTGTATCAGGGAAACTTTGAATGAACAGGGCGTGACAGAGGATGCGATTCAGCTGATTTCTGATACATCCAGAGAGACAGCAGCAGAATTCATGAAGATGAACCAGTATGTGGATGTACTCATCCCGCGAGGCGGCAGAGGCCTGATCAAAGCCGTAGTGGAGCAGAGCACCATCCCTGTGATTGAGACCGGTACTGGAAACTGCCATATTTATGTGGATGAAACCGCAGACCTTGAGATGGCAGCAGACATTATCATGAATGCCAAGACTCAGAGAGTAGGCGTCTGCAATGCCTGCGAATCTGTTCTTGTACATAAAGATGTAAAGGATGCCCTGCTTCCAGTCCTTGCAAAGCGTCTGCAGGAGAAACATGTGGAGATCCGCGCAGATGAAGCGGCTTATGCGTTGATCCCGGGAGCTGTACACGCAACAGAAGAAGACTGGGGCAAAGAATATCTGGATTATATTCTTTCTATTAAAGTGGTTTCTTCTGTAGAAGAGGCGATTGCTCACATCAATAAATATAATACAAAACATTCAGAGGCAATTATTACCAATAATTATGAACATGCACAGAAGTTTCTGGATGAAGTGGATGCTGCGGCAGTTTATGTCAATGCCTCCACACGTTTTACAGATGGATTTGAATTCGGTTTCGGGGCAGAGATCGGTATCAGCACACAGAAGCTTCATGCGAGGGGACCTATGGGACTTCTGGCTCTGACCACAACGAAATATATCATCTATGGAAACGGACAGGTACGCCCATAGACAGCACATTGATTTTTTCTGAGGGATGTGCTATACTTCAATTCAGATTTGGGATTACTGACTGCTTCGTGGGGAATAAGAAATCGGATGGTGTCAGTAGTGATTTTAACTAAAACTCATCTATGGGAGGACATACAATGAGAAAAAAACAACTTTTTGCATTATTAATGGCAGGTGCCCTGTCTGTAGGAATGGCACCGACAGCCACATTTGCAGCAGATACTGCTGCTGAGACATCAGCCGAAGGCGAACTGGAAGGTGAACTTGACTCTGCAGATACAGAAGAACCTTCTGAAGATCCGGCTGAAACTCCTGAGGAACCAGCCGAAGATCCAGCCGAGACACCGGAAGATCCGGCTGAAACTCCTGCCGAAACAACAGCTGATCCTACAGAGGCACCGGCTGCTGAAGAAACTGATGAGCAGGCTGCTGAGGCAGGATCTGCTATTATAGTTAATGGACATTCTTATTCAACACTTGCTGAAGCATTTGAGGCAGTACCTGAAAGTGCAGATATGACCGATGAGACAAAGTACGTCAAAGTAAAAGGTGATATTGAAATCAGTGCTACGGTTGATGTTCCTTCTAATAAAAATATTATGCTGGTTGCAGCAGAAGATGCGACTATTAAACGTGCGGCAGGATTTATCGGAAGCATGTTTACTGTAAATGGTGGTAATCTTCAGATGGCAGGTTCGGCAGAAGATGCGGCAACAGGCGCTGTTGACAGTACTTTAATTGTTGATGGAACTGGTGAAGGGGTTACTGGTTCTATTGTTGAAGTGATAAGTGGTAACTATGCTTTATCTGATGGAGCAACTCTGACAGGTAATACTACAACAGGAGATGGCAGTGCAATCAACAACAGTGCGAATGCATATCTTTTAGGAGGTACAATCACAGCAAACAGCACGACAGGAAATGGTGGTGCGATTAATAATGCTGCCGGTGCAAACGTATATCTTCAGAATGGCACGATTACAGCCAACTCCGCTGCAGCAGGTGGTGCAATTTACAGTGAAGGAACTGTAAATATTCAGGGAACCTTAAGTGTTACAGGAAATACCGTTACAAATTCTTTTGAAGCTGCAAGTAACCTTGTGCTTGCCAAAGACGGTGTAATCAATGTAAGCGGTGCTGTTACAGGTTCTGCCATTGGTGTTGCTGTTCAGGAGGCTAACGCCGGAAGAACAGTCGTAAAGCTGGGTGACGCTGTTACTGATGTGAAACTGGCGGATGTTCTTTCTCAGATTACATATGAGGGAGATTCTAGCCTTAAAATCGGAGAAGACGGAACTTTAGTCAGTACAACAGAACCGTCCCCTACCCCAACTCCTGCAGAAGAAAAACTGAAAGTAACAGGAAAAGAATGCAAATGGTCCGGAAGTGGTACTGTTAAAATTAAGTTCCAGTCAAATGTAAAAGGTACCTATTATATTGACTGGGTAAAACGTGGTGAGAAAGCACCGACAATCGATACTTCCAGAGTAGGTGCTCCTATTGAGGCTGATACAAATGTAACAGCAAAAGTTACTGATCTTCCTGACTATGATGTTGATATTTATGTATGTGTGATCAGTGATAAGGATAAGAGTAATTATGGCTCTGTAATGTTCCAGCCTGATTCAAAAGAACGTCCTGTTACACCTACACCATCTCATACTCCGGTAGTACCCGATGTAAAAGAGAGTGTTGTACAGGGATTTGAGAAAGCACTTGTGTTCTATCCGAATACTTTCTATGACTTCAAGGTAATCGGTGCAGGTACACAGAACAATAATCCGGGAGAAGGTGATGTCAGATGGGTACCTGTAGGATGGAGTATGTCTTCTAACCCGTCAACCTGGAACACATCCTGGAAAATTGGTGCCAAGAGCGGTATTTATACAGATGCCGAAAAAGCATATACTATTTACATTAAATATGCAAAACAGGTATACAGTGGAAATGACTGGCAGGAAACAGATGCTTCCGAAGTTCTGCCCTATCAGTTCAAGGCAGCTCCTCTGACACAGGCCACTACCACACCAGGTGCAAACGGAACAAACGGAGACGGAACCGGATCCGGCGACGGAACTACAGATGGAGGAACTACAGATGTAACTCCGACAACCTATGCAGACGGAACAAACGGAACAGCGAAATCAGCAGTATCCACAGGTGATGAATCACCGGTCGGAACTATGCTGGCTCTTGCTGCAGCTTCTGTTCTTGCAGGTGGTTACGTACTGATAAGAAGACGTAAAAAAGAAATGTAAATATAATCCAATTATTTTTAAGAGACAGGTCTTATGGCCTGTCTCTTTTCATATATATAATAATAAGGCAGCCATTCAGCCGTCCATACAGGTCAGAATCCGGAATCTGATCCAGGCTGCTGAACATTTGCCAAAAAGGAGGAGAGAATGTATGTCAACAGAACAGATGGGAACTTATGAAAAAATATACTTCGCATTGTGGGAACTCGGACAGAGATATGGAAATTTTGTCCAGTTCAGAGTGATCGGAAGAAGTCATGATGACAGAATGATCCCCATGCTTGAGATTGGAAAGGGTGATACCTGCATTATCTGTCTGAGCGGAGTGGAAAGCGGAGACAGAAATCTCCCGGAATATCTTTTGTCCATTGCAAAAGATTACTGCAGATCCTATGAAAGCAACTGGACCATCGGAGAAAGTTATGAAGTTCGTAAACTTCTGGATAAGGTTCGTATCTGTATGATCCCCATGCTGAATCCTGACAGCTATGAGATATGTGAATACGGATATGGTGCCATACATAATCCCATCCACAGACAGATGCTGAAAATGCAGGACAGGCCTGTGGAAGAGTATGAATGTAATGCCAGGGGAATTGATCTGCGCAGAAATTTTCCGACTAATTATTATCAGCGGAAAAGAGTGAATCAGGAGCCTGCCAGTGAGAATGAGACTCGTGCCCTGATCAGCATTTTTCAGGAATATTCAAGCCTTGGCCTGCTTACATTCAGTTATTCCAGAGGGAAGATCGTTTACTGCAGACAGGAGAAAGGCTTTGCCTACAATCAGAAAAATTACAGACTGGCAAGGCATTTACAGAAATGTTCCGGCTATCGTCTGGAAAAAGGGATTGCAGGTGGTGCGAGAGTCAAAAAAGCCGGAGCAAAACCTGAGATGGGATCTCCGGAACAGTTTTATGCGGAAGTGATCCGTCAGCCCTCTCTGGCAATTGAGATTCCGGAATACCGCAAGGACGATATGGAAGAACTGCGTCTGATTCCACTTGAATATCTTTATTCTCTAAACAGCGGCATATTGGCAAACGCATAAATCCGTCACATAGTCAAAGAAAAACTGTATCCGAAAATAAAAAGTAATAAAAACAGAGATTAGCGTTTGACATAAAGCCATAGATTCTGTATGATAAAAAGAGTGCCCCGAAATGTTGTAAACAGAAAGATGAGGAATCAATAGTGAATAATAATACACAGGAAAGTAAAATACAGTTAGAATATATCAATAAATGTACAGAGCTTGTGAAGGAAAAATATGAAAATGCGCCAGCTTTCTTTATCCAGAATGCAGGCTGCCAGATGAATTCCCTGCAGACGGATACAGTGGCCGGTATCGTGAAACGTATGGGCTATACAGAAGTATCCAGAGAAGAAGATGCAGATGTTGTCATCTATAACACCTGCACAGTCCGGGAGAATGCAAACCTGAAGATTTACGGTCATCTTGGCCATCTGAAAAGTATTAAGAAAAAGAATCCTGAACTGAAGATTATATTGTTTGGCTGCATGATGCAGGAGCCGGAAGTAATTGAGAAGATCCACAAAGAATATTCTTTTGTTGATCTGGTTTTCGGTACCCATAACTTCCATAAGTTTCCGGAGCTTTTCTACAGAAGCTTAAATACGGAGGGACAGATCATTGATGTCTGGAAGGAATCTGATGAAATCGTGGAGGGTATGCCTTCTGACCGTAAATATTCCTTTAAAACGGGTGTCAATATTATGTTTGGCTGCAATAATTTCTGCAGTTACTGTATTGTACCATATGTAAGAGGAAGAGAGAAGAGTCGCGAACCGGAGGCGATCATAGAAGAGATCAAGGGTCTGGTGGCTGACGGTGTAACGGAAGTTATGCTTCTGGGACAGAACGTTAATTCCTATGGAAAGACACTGGAACATCCGGTTACTTTTGCACAGCTTCTGAAACAGGTGGAAGCAATTGAAGGATTAAAGAGAATCCGTTTCATGACTTCCCATCCGAAGGATCTGTCTGATGAACTGATCCGGACAATGGCAGAGAGCAAAAAAGTGTGCCATCACCTCCACCTTCCCATGCAGTCCGGAAGCAGCCGAATCTTAAAGATCATGAACCGCCGTTATGACAAAGAAAAGTATCTGGAGCTTGTAGCCAAAATCCGTAATGCCGTACCGGATATTTCCCTTACTACAGATATTATCGTTGGTTTCCCGGGAGAAACGGAAGAGGATTTCCAGGATACTCTGGATGTTGTGGAGAAATGTGATTTTGATTCTGCATTTACCTTTATCTATTCCAAAAGAAGCGGCACACCTGCTGCCAAAATGGAGAATCAGGTACCTGAGGATGTGGTAAAAGACCGTTTTGACCGTCTTCTTGCTCTGGTTCAGGAAAAAGGCCGAAAGGCTTCTTCTCGTTTCGAGGGAACTGTTCAGGAGATCCTTGTAGAGGAAGAAAGCAGAGAAAAAGGTATCTTTACAGGAAGAACAGAATATAACCTTCTGGTCCATTTCCCGGGATGTCAGGATCTGATCGGTAAATATGTAAAAGTAAAACTGGATACCTGCAAGGGATTCTATTATTTCGGAAGCCTTGCAGAATAAAAACATTGAAAAATACTAACTGTTTACGAACAGTAATATAAAGGACTTCTACAGAAGCCCATATCAATTTAGATATAAAGGGTGGAAGATAAAAGTGAAACAAAATAAATACGAAATAGATATGTGTAACGGAACCATCATGGACAAGCTGATTTCCTTTTCACTGCCGCTGATGCTGTCCGGAATCCTGCAGCTGATGTTTAATGCTGTGGATATCATAGTGGTGGGAAGATTTAGCGGAAGTCAGGCACTTGCAGCCGTAGGCTCAACCACAGCACTGATCAATGTGTTTACCAATCTGTTTATTGGTATCTCACTTGGTGCGAATGTACTTGCTGCCCGGTTCTATGCGGCAGGAAAAGACCGGGAAATGTCAGATACCGTTCATACGGCTGTAACTCTTGCACTGGTAAGCGGTATCGTCATGGCATTTGTGGGACTGATTTTTTCCAGATGGGCTCTGGAACTGATGGGTACCCCGGATGATGTGATCGGACAGTCTGCACTGTATATGAAAATCTATTTTCTGGGTATGCCGTTTTTTATGCTTTATAATTATGGAGCTGCGATTCTGCGGGCTGTAGGAGATACGAAACGTCCACTGATCTTTCTGGTTATTTCCGGTGTTGTAAATGCAGTACTGAATCTGATCCTCGTGATCATGTTTCATATGGATGTGGCGGGCGTAGCCATTGCTACTGTGATCTCCCAGTTAATTTCCTGTATTCTGGTACTCAGATGTCTGCGTACATCGAAAACCAGCTACCAGCTTCATTTTGGAAAATTAAGGATCAATACTGTCTATTTAAAACAGATTTTCCAGGTTGGGATTCCGGCCGGGATCCAGAGCACAGTCATTAATCTGTCCAATGCTCTGCTTCAGTCCTCGGTTAACTCCTTTGGATCGACCGCCATGGCAGGGTATACGGCGGCCAATAATATTTTCGGTTTTCTGTATGTGGCGGTGAACTCTGTCACACAGGCATGTATGAGCTTTACCAGTCAGAACTATGGTGTGCATAAATTTAAACGTATGGATAAGGTTCTGGTCGACTGTCTTATTATTTCCGTAGTTACCTCCTTTTCCCTTGGATGCGGTGCATATTTCTTCGGTTCTGAGATTCTTAAGATTTATACTGCCGATCCAGAAGTGATCAGCTGCGGACTGGAAATCCTGTCTTACACTACCGTACCTTATTTTCTCTGCGGGATTATGGATCTGTTTCCGGGTGCCCTGCGTGGAATGGGACATTCCGGCGTTCCAATGATCCTGTCAGTGATCGGAACAGTAGGAACCAGGATCGTATGGATCTTTGGAATATTCCCGCATCACAGATCACTGGCTGTTCTGTTTATTTCCTATCCTGCATCCTGGATGCTGACGATCATTATGCAGGTCATCTGTTTTTATTTTGTCAGAAGAAAAGTGCATAGAGTATAGGTCTTTGAGCTTTCGCAAAAAATAATTACCGGCAGAATATTGCCGGCGGTTATTTTCTGTGAGAGCTCTTTTTTGTTACTGTTTACCCGTTCACAGCAACCACAGTAATCTTTTTGTTTCCGATATGAAAAAACAGTATTGACAAATACCCCATAAGGGTATATAGTGACTATTGTAAAGATACCCCATAAGGGTATTTTGAAATCGTTATATATTTCAGAAATTTATATAAAACAGAATCTATTCATAAAAATCAGAAGGAGGATTTCCTATATGGCAGAAACACAGGAGAAAAAAGTCTGTTCCTGTTGCACTAAACATACAATGCGTTCTGAGGAGGAGAGAAAAAAGCTGATCAACCGTCTTAAACGTGTGGAAGGACAGATCCGAGGAATTATTGGTATGCTGGAGAATGATGCATACTGTAACGATATCCTGATCCAGTCTGCAGCAGTCAACGCAGCAGTGAATGCATTTAACAAAGAACTGCTTGCCAGCCACATCCGCAACTGTGTGGCAAGAGATATCCGCGAGGGCAAGGATGATACAATCGATGAGCTGGTGGCTACTTTGCAGAAACTGATGAAGTGAAAGCTGTGTGTCCAGATTATTATAGAATCAGAGTACAGCAGAACAAAGATCCGGGAACTGCAAAGCAGCAGAGCAGGGGATATCAGGTAAGGGACAACAAGTCGTAAGGAGGAATAGAAATGGAACAATACAATGTAACCGGAATGAGTTGTGCGGCCTGTAGCAGCAGAGTGGAGAAGGCCGTATCCAAGGTTCCGGGTGTGACATCCTGTTCGGTCAGTCTGCTGACTAACTCCATGGGAGTAGAAGGAACTGCCGGTGCAGGTGCGGTCATCAAGGCTGTACAGGATGCAGGTTATGGAGCATCCTTAAAGGGGGCATCCGGGGAGCAGATATCTGCTTCTGCGGCAGAGGAAGCACTGGAAGACCATGAAACACCTGCACTGAAACGAAGGCTGATCGCATCTGTAGGCTTTCTGCTTGTGCTGATGTATTTTTCCATGGGACATATGATGTGGGGCTGGCCTCTTCCGGCATGGTTTAATGATAATCATATTGCCATGGGACTGGTGCAGCTTCTTCTCGCCGGAATCATAATGGTCATTAACCAGAAATTTTTTATCAGCGGCTTTAAGAGTCTGTGGCATCGTGCACCAAATATGGATACCCTTGTGGCACTTGGTTCCATGGCATCCTTTTTGTGGAGTGTTTATGTACTTTTTGCAATGACAAGGGCACAGGTGGACGGAGATTCTGCAGCAGTTATGAATTACATGATGGAGTTCTATTTTGAATCTGCCGCCATGATCCTTACCCTGATCACAGTTGGAAAAATGCTGGAAGCCCGATCTAAGGGAAAGACAACGGATGCGCTGAAAGGTCTGATGAAGCTGGCACCTAAGACAGCAGTTGTTGTCCGGAACGGACAGGAGGCTACGGTGCCCATCGAACAGGTCCGAAAAGGTGATGTTTTTGTGGTACGTCCCGGTGAGAACATTCCGGTGGACGGAGTGGTCCTTGAGGGAAACAGTGCTGTCAATGAGGCGGCACTTACAGGGGAGAGTATTCCTGTGGACAAGAATCCGGGAGATGCAGTCTCTGCTGCAACTGTAAACCAGTCCGGGTTTATCCGATGTGAGGCAACCCGGGTAGGCGAGGACACTACTCTTTCCCAGATTATTAAGATGGTCAGTGATGCGGCTGCAACAAAAGCGCCTATTGCCAAAATCGCAGACAGGGTTTCCGGAGTTTTTGTTCCGGCAGTTATCAGTATTGCGGTTGTCACCACCATTGTCTGGCTGCTGACAGGAAAAGAGTTCGGATATGCACTTGCCAGAGGTATTTCTGTTCTGGTCATCAGCTGTCCCTGTGCCCTTGGACTTGCCACACCGGTTGCCATTATGGTAGGAAACGGAATGGGGGCCAAAAACGGAATCCTGTTTAAAACAGCAGTATCCCTGGAGGAAGCTGGTAAGATTCAGATCGTTGCATTAGATAAGACAGGAACTATCACCAAGGGTGAACCGCAGGTGACAGATATGGTTCCTGCAAAGGGAATCTCAGAGGAAGAGCTTTTAGGCTATGCCTATGCACTTGAGAAGAAGAGTGAACATCCTCTTGCAAAAGCCATTATTGCCAGAGCAGAAGAGAAAAAGATTGTTTTGCAGAAGGTTTCTGATTTTCAGGCTCTTCCTGGAAACGGTCTTCGTGCAGCATTAAACAGTGAAGTGCTTACAGGCGGAAATATGAAATTTATCAGCAATGAAACCTCTGTATCACCGGAACTGATGAAGCAGGCAGAAAAACTTGCAGGAGAAGGAAAAACACCACTTCTTTTTGCAAAAGGCGGGAAGCTTCTCGGCATGATCGCAGTGGCAGATGTTATAAAAGAGGACAGTCCTCAGGCAATAAAAGAACTGCAGAACATGGGAATCCGGGTAGTAATGCTTACCGGTGATAATGAACGCACAGCAAAAGCGATCGGAGCACAGGCAGGAGTGGACGATGTAATTGCAGGTGTTCTTCCGGATGGCAAGGAAAGTGTGATCCGTTCTCTGAAGGAACAGGGAAAGGTTGCCATGGTAGGAGACGGAA
>OLOP01001792.1_pt1 | contig 13119 bp, 15 predicted proteins | sample 1672381 | NCBI WGS metagenome assembly OLOP01 (sample SAMEA3136678, study PRJEB25190) | human gut metagenome | biome: human gut; feature: human-associated habitat; material: faeces | place: Austria | collected 2013 | reverse complement strand
CCCCCACAACAGACTTTCACTGTCTAGATATATGCCATGCCCGGCATACCTAAAATAAGGAAGTCTTAAGCGACTTCCTTTTCATTTGCCATACGATATATTTCAAGCATATCCATTTCATCCAACTCTTTAAATTTTCCAATTGTGCGCGTATGCTCAAAGCTGCATTTGTATGTTAATTCATACAATTCCGGTTCTGTACACTTACGTTTTAACAATCCTTGAATACTTGTCGGCATGCCGATACTTCTAAAGAATTCTTCCATCTTTTCAATAGTATTCAAAGCACAAGATAATGTATCCGAATCATCCAAACCAAACACACGATGTCCAAGCTTGGCAAATCGCGTTGGATTTTCCATATATACATGATTTGCCCAACTATCCCAAATAGCCGCAAGACCTGCACCATGTGCTACATTAAACATTCCACTTAATTCATGTTCCAATTGATGGCAAGCCCAATCTCCTAAAGAGCGATCTCCAGTCATGTCATTGTGTGAAACACTACCTGCCCACATAATTTCAGAGCGTGCCTGTTCATTAGAAGGATCTTCTAAAAGAATTTTTGCGTTTTTTATGACAGTACGGACTAAACTTTCTGCCATTTGATCTACCAAATCCAATGTTTGGTATGGCGTAAAATATCGTTCCAATGTATGCATAATAATATCCGTACACCCACACATTGTTTGATATCGAGATACAGTATATGTTAATTCTGGATTTAAAATAGAAAATTTAAAATATCCATAATCGCTGCTTAAACCACGTTTCAGATTACCATCTTCATTTGTGATTACGCTTGAATTGCTCATTTCACTGCCTGTTGCGGATAGCGTTAAGATACACCCCATAGGTAAAGCACCCTTCACCTTTTTCTTTCTTGCGTAATAATCCCAGACAGCACCTTCATTATAAACGCCATACGCAATGCCTTTGCTTGAGTCTAAAACGCTTCCTCCACCAACTGCAAGAATAAAGTCAGCTCCTTCTTCTTTACAAATTTGAATTCCTTCGTTCACCTTTGAAAGTAGTGGATTGGCAACAACACCTCCACACAAACAATAGGCAATATTTTCTTCATCAAGTGCCTTTTTCACTCGATCCAAAAGACCAGATTGAATGGCACTTTTCCCTCCATAATGAATCAATACTTTCTTTGGATGATATTCTTGTAAAATCTTTCCAACCCTTTGTTCCTCATCTTTACCAAAATACACTTTTGTTGGTGCATAAAACTTAAATTTTTCCATGTTTACCCCTTTTAAATCTTTTTCATTGAAACAGCTTCAATCAACAAGCTAAGACCAGCCACAACCAAATAGGTCGCAATAATATAATTAATGACTAAAGCACTTTGAAATGGCATTACCAAAAAAATAATACCTAACAACAGATTGACCCAACCTGTCAAACTTAAATATTTCGTATCGATCACTCTAAAGAAACTAAGTCTAGACCCCCAAGTAATCTTTTGAATACCATTAACCAATAGCACAAACGCAAACAAGAATGTCAATGTACTTACAGTAATTGTAACTGGCATCGTGCATAATAAACAACCTAACAAAATATTTAAGATACCACTGGCTAGCCACATTGCGTCTCTAAAAAAGAAGGTTGTTGTGATATATGAATAAATTTCACATGCACCCCAAACAATCAAGCCAATGGCTGCGATAATTTGAATCGTTGTGAATACCTTTTCCGGAAACACAAAACATAAAACACCAATAAGAATCAATACTATACTTAATATTATACTCATTCTTTTAGCCTTTTTATACCTTTCATTCCATTGTGTTGTGAATTCATCAATATAATCATAATCAGAATCAAACCATTTCATAAGTAACATCTCCTTTATGATTTCAGTATAGCACTATTTTTAGCACTTTCAACGTCGTAGTGCTAGACACATTTCAAATTCTGTCTATTATTGTAAATTTATGTCATCAATGATAAACTTTTACTTGTCGAAAAAAAGGAGATTTTAAATGTTTAAAAAATACCTGATTGTGTTTTTTGTATCTATGGTACCCCTTATTGAACTTCGTGGAGCCATCCCAATCGCAGCCGGAATGGGATTACCATTTATACAATATTATATAATTGCGATTATTGGAAATATGATTCCTGTTCCCTTCATCTATTTCTTTGCCAGAAAGATTCTTGTCTGGGGAGCTGACAAGCCAGTTGTCGGAAATTTCTTTACGTGGTGTCTAGAAAAAGGTGAAAAAGGTGGTAAAAAATTACAAGCCACTGCAGGAAAAGGATTGTTTGTAGCCTTATTATTATTTGTGGGTATTCCATTACCGGGAACAGGAGCCTGGACTGGTACACTTGCCGCTAGCATCTTAGATATGAATTTCAAATCGAGTGTACTAGCCGTTATGTTAGGTATCATTTTAGCTGGTATCATCATGGCTCTTGCGAGTATGGGATTATTTGGAGCACTTGGAGCACTATTCTAATAGTGCTTTTTCTTTTATCTAAAAGAAAAAAGGTTTGAAAAAAAACCAAACCTTACTTAAACATATTGTGTCTGAAAAAATAAACAGTCGCAATTATACAAGCTAAAATAGCTATAAAACTTGGAAACCATACAAATGGGAATGGCAACTGTACGTTCATCCCATAGAATCCAAAAATAATATTTGGGATAGCCATAACAATTGTGATTACAGTCAATTTATTCATGACAATGTTCATATTATTAGAAATAATACTCGCGAACGTATCCATCGTACCTGCCATTGTGTTTGAGTAAATGTTACACATCTCGATGGCCTGATGGATTTCAATCATTACGTCTTCCAACAAATCTTCATCCTCTTCATATAATTGAATCTGTTTTCCACGCATAATCTTACTTAATGTAACCTCATCTGATTTTAAAGATGTTGAAAAGTAAACCAATGACTTTTCTAAGCCTAACATTTCAATCAATTCATCATTTTCTACAGACTGATGCAAACGCGTTTCTGTCCGACTTGATAAGCGATCAATTTGGCGTAGACAAATCAAGAAACGTTGTGAAATACGCAATGCCAAAAGTAAGAAGAATCTTGTTTTTAAACGTGTATCCACACCTTTTATTCTACCTTGTGACATTTCTAAAATACTCCAGTTTTCATATAAACTTATTGTCACAACATACCCCTTTAAAATCACAATACCAATTGGCAATGTAGAATAGGTTGAATCAATTGAATCATCATCTTCATTTTCTGCACTTGGGTAGTCAAAGATAATCAACACTTGTCTAAAATCATCATCATAATCAATATGTGAACTTTCTTCTTCATCCAACGAAGATTTTACAAATTCAGGTAAGATTCCTATTTGTTCAATCAAAAAATTTCTTTCTTCTTCCGTAGGTGCAACCGCATTGATCCAGCATCCTGGTTCTGGTTCTGCAATTCTGCGTGTTCCATCTTCAAACGTTTTATAAAATTCTAACACAATTTGTCCTCCTTATATCTTAAACGAAGACAAATCTCATGTCTCCGAACGTATTTGTTTTTTCATAATTATAATAACTCGGGTCTGGAGACATGTTTTCACCTACTTTCATACATTAGATATTGTATCATATCCATGTCAAAATCTCGTGAATTTTCACAAAAAAATGACTAGTATAAACTAGTCATAAGGTTTGTATTCAACTGTTTCTTTGTCAAAATCAATAAATAACTGGAATGCATTACGATTTTCATCTTCATCCCAAATTTCCACAAATTTAGGAGTCACTTCAATTAAGATTTCTGTATCAATGTGTGAATATGCATTATAGCTTTGCCACAAAAATTCTTTATATTTCTTTTCAAAAATACGTCCTGGCTCATCAACAACCAAGCCTAGGTTTTTAGCTGTTCCCTCTACTTGCACTCCATTAAAGCACATAGCTACTTTATCATTTTTGAACAATTGTTGTGTTTTTCTAAAGTTTTTGTCTGTCTTAAAATAAATCTTATCATTGTAGAAAACGCAACTTACATTTCTTACCATAGGATAATCATTTACACAGCTAGCCAAAGCCATGATTTTATAATCCCCTAATTTTTCATCCATAATTTTTTTTGCTTCTAAAAGTTCCATGTTTTTCCTAACCTTTCATAACTAATATTAAAACTGCAATTGATACAATAATAAATGCACTGACAATTCCAACATCTTTTGTAAGTCCTTCACTTGTATTAGACTGTGGAACAAACTGCGTGTTTCTCAACGCATTTACAAGTGGTTTGTAGATCAACATTGCACAGGCTGCATTTAATGTACATTTAATAATATTGAATGGAACAATACCTGGAAGTAACATACCGACCACTGCACTTCTTGGCATTTGGTAATAAATCGGTGTAACAATATAGTTCCATAATGTCATACTCAATGTACAGCATACAGTTCCTAATACCAAGCCGATGATAGCTCCTTTTTTAGAGTGTTTATACTTATAGATGCAGGCTGCAACACATGCAAATGTACAAGTTGAAATCACATTCATCAAAACATCTAATAAGTTTCCTCCACGGAATACGATTTCTAAAAATGAACATAAAACACTCATGATAAAAGATGTCATCGGACCATAAATAAATCCTGCAATCACAATAATGATATCTTTTGGATCGTAGCTTAGAAAAGATACGGCTGGTACAATTGGAAATTGTATCAATAAGTTTAAAACCATTGCCATCGCACTTAAGATCGCAATCGTTGTTAGTTTCTTTGTTGAACTCATAAATCATCATCCCTTCATATATCAACTAAAAAAACGTGCCTAAAGAAAATCCCCTAGGCGCGTTTAAATATACAAAAGAATATATAAAAACATCTTCTTCCATCCAGACTATACTGTCGCCACTGGAATTGCACCAGTTCATGCATAATGCTCGCGGGGTTTACCGCCGATAGGGAATTTCACCCAACCCTGAAGATTTAATTTATGCAAATTCAGTATACACTTGTTTCAAGTAAAAAAAAAGAGCAAATTAAATTGCTCTTTGTAGTATCCTTAAATCATAAGCCATGTTCTGTTCCACTTGCGTGGTGACAGTCATTTATCTATAGCATAAAGCTATCCAGCCTTCCTTTCGTTTCATTCCAGCCGGTTCCCCTACCAAATTTGGGTTTCTCGCTTGTGGGGTTTACCCGTTCCACCCTATACGTTTCCATATAGATTCGTCTCTGTGGCACTTTTAAAGTTTGTTTACATAGTTTCCCTTAGCAAACAAAACAGCCGTCAAGCAATAACTTGCCTAGACTTATTTATTCATCTAGCACAAACACTACAATCATCACAGATTGTGCGAGCATGGACTTTCCTCTAACTATCTAAGTAGCCAGCGACTGTCGATTTAATTCACTATTCTTCGCTTTGATTAAATACAGCTTTTTCCAAACGTGCAATACGTTTTAAGATATCTACTGTATTACTGCTTCCATTCACAAAATCAGAATTTACTTTTTCGTTTAAGTTTTCATTCTCACTTTGTAGCGCAAACAACTGTTGCTGTAATTCTTTGATTTTTTCTTCATAACGAGTGACTGCAGCACCTAATTCTTCTACTTTTTCATCATATTTCTGATAATCTTCAATTACCATATCTAGAAATTCATCTACTTCAGCAGGGGCATATCCCTTCAAGTCTACATGAAATTCTTTTTCATAAATTTCCTGAGCTGTCAAATTCATATCTTTTGCCATATATAAGTCCCCCTATATCTACCTAAATATTATGAATGTTTTGCACAAAAAAATCAACTCTGACTTTTCAGATTCATTGAATGTTCATCCTTTTTCATATATAATGTTCGTGATGAGCACTATTAAATATCCGAATGCAATTTCAACCATAAATACAATGCAACAAAAGAGTTATAGTTCTCGAGGTATGTGCCTCGAAAACGATATAAACGACTCTAATAAATATTATAGAGAACTCGATAAAGCTTTGATTTATAAAAAGCCAACACCCGTTCAAGTTGTTCATGTGGACTATCCAAAAAGGCAAAGAGCTAAAATCACTGAAGCTTACTATAAAACGCCTTCCACGACGGACTACAACGGCGTATATCGAGGTAAATACATTGATTTTGAAGCAAAGGAAACGAAAAATAAAACGAGTTTTCCACTCTTTATGATTCATCCACATCAAATCAAACATCTAAAAAAAGTTGTATTTCATGGAGGTATTGGTTTTTTTATTATTCGATTTAATTATCATAACGAAACCTACCTTGTTGATTCAAAACTGCTCATAGATAAAATAGAAAATATAGACAAAAGCTCTATACCATATTCTTGGTTTCAATCCCACGGGATTCTTATTCAAGAAGGATTATATCCTAGGTTAGCGTATTTAAAAGCTGTAGATGAACTCTATTTTAAGGAGGATAAGTAAATGGCCCAACCACAAAACGAACAAAATAAGCCAAAAACACAAAAGACAAACAGAAGAAAACTAGACATTTGGAATAAACTCGCCGTATCCGTCTTATCTATATTTTTAGTTGGATGCATCTCCGTATTCTTCATTCTTGTCAACATCATCAACGATCCTGACGGCATGCGCTTTTCGCAAGACGGTTTGACTACATTATCCAATTCAAGACTTTACGATGCTTCAGGCAACGTATTCTATGAACTTGGAGATGAAATTCGTGAAGACGTAACCTACTCACAAATTCCACAATCTGTAGTCGATGCTTTTTTATCAATTGAGGATTCACGTTTCTTCGACCACAATGGATTTGACTTGCCACGTTTCTTGAAATCCGCTATGGCAAACTTGAAATCTGGAAGTCTTGCTCAAGGTGGTTCTACATTAACCATGCAGATGATTGATAATGCATTTACTAAGAACCAGGAAAAGAAATTAGAAACTGAACAGGGTACGGTCACAACCGTTCAAAAATTAAAATTAAAAGTTCAAGAAATCTATCTTTCATTGATTGCTGAACAAAGCATTAATAAGGAACAAATCTTTGAATACTACGTAAACCGTATTTGGTTTGGTTCAGGAAACAATACACGTGGTATTCAAAAAGCCGCACAATACTTCTTTAACAAAGATGTATCCCAATTAAATTTAGGTGAAGCTGCCTTCTTGGCTGGTTGTATCAATGCACCAGATACATATAACCCATTAAACAATTTAAACGAAGCAAACACAAAGCTAGATCATTTAAAAGCTGCTCAAAATCGTAGAAATGTAACTTTGGAGTTGATGTTGCAACATGGTTATATTACGGAAGAAGAATTTAATCTTGCTTCAAGTCAAGATTTGTCATTCTCTTTAGAATATGTAGAGCGTACAAGTGATGATCCAAATCAAGCTTATATCACACAAACACTAAGTGAAGTTATGGAATTAACTGGACAAGATCCAGCCATTATTCCAATGGATATCTACACTGCACTAAATCAAGATGCTCAAAAACAAGCTGATGAAATCTGTAATGGTAACATCGTTCAATTCCCTAACGAATATTTCGATGTTGGTTTCTCAATGATTGAAAACGATACAGGGGAAATTATTGCAGTTGGACCTGGCCGTCGTTATCACTCAGACTCCGTAAAAATTGATTACTCAACCGAACCAAATCAACCAGGTTCAAGTATGAAACCATTACTTGCCTATGCAAGTACATTTGATATCTTAGGATGGTCTACCGCTCATCAGGTAAACGATAAGAAAAAAGACTATTGGAAAAATGGTTCTTACGCTCCTAAAAACTCAGATGGTAAATACAATGGTATTATGAGTTTACAAGATGCATTAGGTGTTTCAAAAAATACCACAGCCGCTCAAGCTATGATTGATTTAGTAACAGCCAAAGGCTATGATTACTGGATCGATTATTGTAAAAAGCTTGGTTTTAGCGATGAAGTGGCTGAAGGATTTAATGAACAATACGCAATCGGTGGTTCGAGCATGCGTGCAAGCCCAATCCAACAAGCAAGTGCTTATTCAACATTTGCGAATGGAGGTAAGCGTGTGGATGCTCACCGTGTAAGAAAAGTAGTTCGTAGATCCGATAAAAAAGAATTTAAGACAAACGCTAAAACATATGATGTTATCAGTGAACAAGCCGCATGGATGATTTCGCAATTACTTGAAAAAGTAGTTTCAGGTGGTTACCAAAACTACAACGAAATTCTTGCGAGCAACTATACAGTATATGGAAAATCAGGTACAACAGACTGGCCTGCAAATAGCTATGGAATTCCTGAGGGGGTTGCCAAAGATGAATGGTCAGTAGGCTATACAAATAAATATACAATCGCTTGTTGGAGTGGATATACAACGGATGCCATCACAAACTATGGTATGTATATTACTTGGAATGATTTAAATGTTGCTTCAGCATTCCATATTTCACACTACATGCTTGATTACATGCAAAAATATGCAACATATTCTGCACTTGAAAGACCTAGTGGTATCTCAGACTACAAGGGTGGATACATCAAAGATGAATTCAAATCAAAAGGTGATACAACATCTGATAACAATGATGCGCAAGATGCTTGTGAAGCTAGTGGTGGCGAATGGGATGAAGAAAACCAGACATGTAAAAAGTCTGATGACAAAGAAAGAGAAGCTTGTGAAGCCGATGGTGGTGAATGGGATTCTGAAGCTGGTACATGTAAAAAAGAAGAAGAAAAAGAAGAAACGAACGAAGCCGAAAAAGCTTGTACAGATAACGGCGGAACTTGGGACGGAAGTGCATGTACATATCCTTCTACAGAACCAACAGAACCTACAGAACCTACAACACCTGAGCCAACGGAACCTAGTACTCCAGGAACAGATACTTCCACAGACAACACAACAGGCTATGTTTGGTTTGATCGAAGAAATCTCTACAATATATTCGATAGATTATAATAAAAAAAGCCCATCAAATCATATAAAATGATTTGTATGGGCGCTTTTCATTTGCCAAGTCTTGTTTACATCTCTATTTAATTCTATACTTCAATTATGGACACTACTTATCATTCAAACATTCCAATTGAAACTCTATCATTATTAGATTGTGATGTTCGAAACTTCGATTTTATTCATCCCATCAAGAATATCTTCTTCGATAATATTGAATACATTCGAAAATTAGATGCTTCTGGTAAAGCTCGTCCTTGTATTTTAGACAATGTAGAACGTTCTCTTCTTTGCCATACATGCTATCTTGGTTTTGATCAGTTTGAATGTACGGATTGTGACAACTGGAATATTATTCCACATTCTTGTCATTCTAGATTTTGTAATGCCTGTGGTGTTAAATATGCCAAACAGCTTGCAGCCAAGGCTACCTCTTTTTGTCTTGACTGCCCTCCTAAGAGTTAAGATTGAGTGACAAAAAAATGCAAAAATTGAATAAAAAATATGCCTCCGTAGCTCAGTGGATAGAGCGTCGGTTTCCTAAACCGCAGGTCGAAGGTTCGACTCCTTTCGGGGGCACCATTTATTTATTAAACAAAGGGTTTTCAATACTTTGTAACCCATGTAACTAAGCGATAGAGTCTGTTGATTTTGTCGCTTTTTTCTTATCAGACATCGGATGAATTTTACTGATTTTCCAACTGATAGAAATTGACGTGATTCCAATATTTTGACTATTTTCAGCTAATAAAAACAGGCTCTCAGCTAATGTGCATCTTTTAAGAACACTTGATGAGTGGCCAAACATAAGCGTATAGAAGCATAAAACAAGACAATATGAACAAACTCCTTTTACATAGCCAGGAAATCCTGGTATATGAGAAAGGAGTTTTTATTATGCCAAAATGTAAAGTAATCGCAGTCACAAATCAAAAAGGTGGTGTCGGCAAAACTACAACTACAGAGAATGTGGCCATTGGTTTGGCTCGAAATGGATGCAATGTATTGATTGTGGATTTTGATCCTCAGGGCGATCTTACAAGCTGTCTTGGATGGAAAAACAATGATTCATTGGAACATTCTGTTTCATCCATGTTAGATGATTATATCAATGACAGTGATATTGATTATGAATCTTTGATTTTACATCATGATGAGCATGTAGACTTAATTCCGGCAAATATTGAATTAGCTGATTTTGAAATGCGCTTAGTGAGTGTAATCAACAGAGAACAGACTTTAAGTAATTGCATTGAGCCATTGAGAAATCAATATGACTACATCTTTATTGATTGTCCACCATCTTTAGGTATGCTTACTGTTAATGCTTTATCAGCTGCTGATGAAGTACTGATACCAGTACAGACGCAGTATCTTCCAGCCAAAGGAATGACTAAGTTATTACAGACAGTTGGGAAAGTTCAACGTAAGATTAACAGTAATCTAAAAATCACCGGTATTGTGATGACGCTTGCGGATTTAAATACGAATCTAACAAAGAGTACGATTGAAACCATTCGAGAAAGCTTTGGAAAGAATATTCGTGTGTTTGATACAATCATTCCAAAAGCAACGAAAGCGAGTGAAGCAAGTATTTCCGGTAAGAGTATCTATGCGTATGCCAAAGACTCTAAAGTAGCTTTAGCTTATGCAAATCTTACAAAGGAATTAATCAACAATCAAAAAGTAAAACACAAAGAAGAATTAAATAGATAGGAGAAAAATGTAAATGACAAACAATTATGTTTTATTGAATGGAAAACTCTCAAGAGATATTGAAGTATCTAAGAATGATAAGGGCAATTCTTTTGTGAAGTTTTGTTTAATCTGTACTAGAGATGGAATTAATTCATATTCAGATTATATTAACTGTATCGCATTTGGAGAAATTGCGAATGCCATCTGTAGAAAAGGAGAAAAGGATACAGCTTATCACATTGAAGGAAATATCCGAACAAACTCATATGAGAAAAATGGTAAAAAGAATTATTCTACGAATGTGGTTGTAGAATCTTTTAGATTGCTAGATGCCTAGAATCAAACGATGTCCATTTTGTCATTCAACGGCTCATTTAGTAATTGATTGGAACAGTAAAAGAATCAATGGCTATTATGGCCAGTATGTTATCTGTACGTTATGTTCTAAAAGAACGAAAACTGAGCCAACATCAGATCTAGCGATTGAAGAATGGAATCATCATGTATTAAAAAAGAATATACAACTCACTTTATTTTAAAAGGAGGTGGCAAACTTGCCAAAATTAGACTTAGGATTGCCAAGCTATGACTCCTTATTTTCTACAGAAGAAGAAAGACAGGAAGCCAATACCGAAAAGGTAATGACAATCCCCATAAACAAAATTAAAGATTTTGAAGGTCACCCATTTCATGTAACTATGGATGAAGATATGGCGAAGCTGATTGATTCAATCAAAGAAAACGATATGTTGATGCCTGCACTTGTTAGGCCAAAACCAGATGGAACTTATGAAATGATTTCTGGTCACAGGCGTAAATTTGCCATGTCACAGCTAGGAAGGACCGAAATGAATGTTATCATACGAGATTTGGACGATGATCAGGCAACGATTCTGATGGTTGATTCAAATATTCAACGCGAAAACATTTATCCTAGTGAAAGAGGTTATGCCTATAAAATGCGCTTAGAAGCTATGAAACATCAAGGTAAGTCAGTTAAAGAATTTCATGGTGACGTAGGTACTGTATATGACAAGTCAACTTCGTGCCAAGTTGGCACAAAGTTAAGAAGTGATGTTGCTTTAGCAGATACCACAGAATTTAGTGCTCGCCAAATACAGCGCTTTATCCGATTAACTTATTTGATTGAACCATTGCAGGAAATGGTGGATGGTCGCAATGAGAATGAAATTAAAATTGCATTTAATCCAGCTGTTGAATTGTCATATTTAACAGAATCAGAACAATTTGATTTGGTAAATGCGATCATTGAAAATCAAAGGACTCCATCATTAGCTCAATGTCAGGAATTCAAAAGATTAAGCCATGATGGTGAGCTTACTGCAGACTTTATTGAAGATACGCTTTCTGAGGAAAAACCAAACCAAAGAGAAAAGCTATCTTTTCAAATGAAGGAAATTGATAAATATTTTCCCAAGGATTACACACCAGGCAAGAAGAAGGATTTGATGATCCACTTGCTGGAAAACTGGGCAAAGAAAAGATCACGCGAACAAGAGCGATAATTGAATGTAGAAATTGCTTTGTTCGTACTTGTGATTGTTCCAAACTGTTGGAGGGGCAGTTTGTCTTTGCGTGGTGAGGTGTGACTTTTACCTCCCCTAAAACCCCTCCTACCTACCGAAAGAATCTTATTACCTACCGAAAAAGAAAAAATGTTTGTTATCTAGTAAGAATAAATATTTGTATGTTGGTAAATAAAATTTATATTGAGTATTTTTAAATAAAGAGATGTTATTAAGAAATACAAATGGAGGTAAATCAAATGAAGAAGTTAATTATTTCAGTGGTTAGTACTGTGATGATGATTGGAGCAGGAGTAGCATTTAGATCAGATCAAGATATTTCTGTTCCCACTGTGGAAAAGTCTTCTAAGGAAACAAGGAGTGTTGAAAAGAAGAAATTTAAAGTTAGTAAACATGAAGATGTTGACAAAGAGGAATCAAAAACAAATGAAATTCAGGTTAAGGAAGAAAATACAACCAATAAAAATGATTTAAAAAAGAGCGTTTCTTCTGACACAAAAAAACAAGATACTCAAAGTAACGATACTTCAAAGAGTAGTGAGAAATCTGATACAAAAGTAATTGATTCTGGTAATAACAATTCTTCTACTACGAATGATTCAGTACAACAAACCACCTCAAAAGAAGAAACTGTTGTTGAACCAACACCTGCACCAGAAACAGTACAACCAAGTTATGCATGTCCAGGAGGAGTTGATCAAAATGTTTCCTGTGATGTGATTTTAGATAGTAACTTCTATTATGCAACGTATGGTTCTATGCCTGAAGCAGAATCAGCAGGTGAATACTATTTGAATGATGTGATGTACATTGGAAATGCCGAAATAACAAATTATTCAGTGCAGCCTGTGTATCGAAATGATCATAGTATTGCCTATTACGGATTAAATCTTTGGAGTAACGGAAGTTTGATTCAATAAAAAAGGTCTATAAGAAAAATTAGGCTTAACTAGCAATTTGGTGACTTTGCTATAATT
>OLOP01001769.1_pt1 | contig 13228 bp, 9 predicted proteins | sample 1672381 | NCBI WGS metagenome assembly OLOP01 (sample SAMEA3136678, study PRJEB25190) | human gut metagenome | biome: human gut; feature: human-associated habitat; material: faeces | place: Austria | collected 2013 | reverse complement strand
CCCTCTACTGTGCGGGACCGCTCTGCGAGCATCTTGCAAAAGCGGCAAAAGAGGCAGACCCGAAACTGGAAATCCGCCACTTCGCAGACCGCGAAAGCCTGATGGCAGAACTGCCGAAACTCTTACAGGACGGCGATCAGATTCTGGTAAAGGCATCGCACTTTATGGAGTATGGAAAGATTGTGGAGATGCTCTCCGCAGAGAAATAAGAGTATAAGACAGAAAAAGAGCCGGACACTTCTGGAAAAAAACAGAAGGGTTCGGCTCTTTTTCTATGCCAGTCATTGATTTTATCTTGCTGGATTTTCTTTCAGCTGTTCCAGCAGAATGTTTTTCGTATAATTTCCGATTTCTTTTTTCTCTTCCTTCGTAAGCTCACCCGGAAGAATCGGTTTGCCGTACGTCATAGTAACGTGGGTACCGCGGATCTTCGGAAAGTGTGCTTCCAGAATATTTCTGGAACCGGAGATGGAAAGCGGAATGATCGGACAGCCGGTTTTCGTTGCCATCTTGAATGAACCGTTGTGGAACTCGCCGAGCTCCAGCTCGCTCTCCGTCTTGCCGCGGGTACCCTCCGGGAAGATACAGATGGAAGTGCCGCTCTTGATCTCCTCACATCCGGAGAGAATCATCTGCAGACCCTGCTTGATGTCGGAACGGTCGAGAAACAGGCAGTGGATGAGATCCATCCAGTTCTTTAAGAGCGGAATGCGCGCCAGCTCCTTTTTCGCTACGAATCCGCAGGAACCCGGAACCGTTGTGTAGGTTACAAGGATATCGAAATAGCTGCGGTGATTGCCGATGTATAGAACAGCCCGGTCATTCGGAATATTTTCCTGTCCTTCCACCGTGATCTTCGTGCCGGCGAAAAACAGAATCACGCGGAAAATCCAGCGGATCAGCGCACGGCTTACCTTGTCACAGACCTCCGGCTTTTTCTTCCGGATCAGAAGCAGAACAAGAAGCACCGGGATCGACAGAATCAGATACAGAAAAGCGGTCAGAATGACCAGAATAAAACGAATCATGAATCTTTTTCTCCTCTTGGTAAAAATAGTGATATTCAATTATTGCGTACTTTTCAGTATACGTCATATATGGGGCGGGTTGCAATAACTTTCGTCTTTTTCGGAAAAAGATTTTGCGTCATAGAAGACTGTGGCCCGTCATACAATGGATAGAAAGAGCGGGAAGCGGCGTTTGGAATGATGAAGAAAAAGAGACGGGGAAGAGTTCTTCTGGCGGCGGTGATCCTGATGCTCCTAGCATCGTGCCGGATCACAGATGTGAGCGAGGGCGAGCGGAAAGAACTGTCGTATGCGATTGTAAAGCCGGGCGATTTTCCGCCGGAAATCGATCAGATTTTGCGCAGGAAAAAAGAATCCGCGTTCCAGATGGCGTACGAGAGCGGGGACGATCTCTACATACTGCGCGGCTACGGAAAGCAGAAAAGCGGAGGCTTTTCCATACAGATCGAAGAAGTATCGAAATCGGAAAACGCCGTTTTCGTGCGGACAAAACTCGTCGGACCTGCCGCAAAGGAGGAGCAGAAAGGCGCCGCCTCCTGCCCTTACGTCGTGCTGAAAACGAAAGCGGCGGCGGGAATCTCAGTCGTATTTGAGGATTAGAGTGGGAGGAGCCTTATGGATTTTGTAAAAAAGATTCTGCATCAGATCAGCAGAAAAAGCGAAGCGGTGTCACAGATTACGTTTGATGAGGACTACAATGTGCCGGACGCACGGCCCGATGTGGGGCGGATGATTCAGAAAAAAGGCGAGGTGACGATCGGGGATGTGCAGATTTCGGAAGGAAAAGCGCGTGTATTCGGCGGCCTCACCTTTCATCTGCTGTACGTCTCCGACGGCGAACGGCGCCGGATCTGCCAGCTCTCCGGCGAGCTTCCGATCGACGAGACGATCCATCTCGATGGTCTGACAGGGGGCGACAAGGTCTGCATCACCTGGGAAGTGGAAGATCTGAACCTGCATCTCATCAACTCGCGGAAGCTGGGCGTGCGCGCGATCGTCACGCTGCACGCGTGGATCGAGGAACTGTGCGACCTTGCCGTGCCGATGGAAATCCGCGGGGAGAGCGACGTCGCGGTAAAAAGGCAGGAATACCGCGTGGTTGAGCTTGCAGTGCAGAAAAAAGATGTGCTGCGTGTCAAAAAGGAGCTTACGATTCCGTCCGGCAAGCCGGAATTGCACGAGATTCTCTGGCAGGATCTGGAAGTGCGCGGTCTCGATCTCCGCTCTGAGGAGGGGCGGGTCAGTGCGCAGGGAGAACTCTTTGTCTTCTGTCTGTACAGCGACGGCGAGGAGGATCACCCGCTGCAGTGGGTGGAGCAGGCGCTCCCGTTCCAGGCAGAAGTGGAATGCCAGGGCTGCATCTCCGAGATGATCCCGCGGATCGAAAGCACACTCGGCCAGACCACACTCGAAATCCAGCCCGATTCCGACGGCGAGGAGCGGGTCCTGCAGGCGGAGGCCGTACTCGAACTTGACATCTGTCTGTATCAGGAAGAAACCGTATCACTTCTGCAGGACGTTTACCATCCGCACCGAGAATGCATTCCAAAAGTGCAGGAGGAGACTTTGGAGAGCCTTCTGATCCGCAATTCCTCCAAATGCCGCCTGACCGACAAACTGCAGATGCGCGTGCCGAAAAATAAAATTCTGCAGATCTGCCACAGCGACGGCAAAATCAAGATCGACGAGGAAAGAATCGTAGAAAACGGCATCGAAGTAACCGGCGTGGTGGAACTCAGGGCGCTCTATGTCGTGAGCGACGATGAAATGCCGTTCTACGCCGCCGAAACCGCCATACCCTTCCGCCACACCATCGAAGTCCCGGGAATCGGACCGGACTGCCGCTACGAACTCCAGTCCTCCATTGACCAGCTCTCCACAACCATGCCGGACAGCAGCGACATCGAAGCCAAAGTCGTACTGAACCTGAACGCCCTCGTCTTCCGCCGCAGAAAAGAGATGGTAATGCAGTACGTCGAAGAAAAAGACCGAGATCCGGAAGAACTGCAGAGCCTCCCGGGCATCACCTGCTACTTCGTCAAGCCGGGGGATACACTGTGGGATATCGCAAAGAAATTTTATACGACAACGGAAAAAATTCGGGAACTGAACGACCTTAAAACCGAAAATCTTACGCCGATGCAGCAGCTTTTAGTAGAGCGGGTATAGTAGGAAAAGACAGCCTCCTGCCTTAAGAATGGAGTCAATCCATCAGGCAGGAAGCTGTCTTTTTGTGAGTTAACGAAATTACAATATTTTGATATGAGAAGCTTTTAAATCAATCAATCTTTGCGCATAGCCCGTAATCCGTGATATCTGCTCTGAGGTATAGCCCGCAGAAAGATATTCTGAGAAAGTGTCATCAGGCAGGAGCAGCTCAATGGCAAAGGTATCAGCTTCGGTTTCATATTCTGCCGTTTTTAAATGAGTTCTGGTATCCATAAAGATGGCATTTGCCTTTTTATGGAGAAACAAATGCCCAAGTTCGTGTGCCAGAACCAGTGTGCGCTCCTGCTCGGAAAGAGTTTCATCGAGATAGATGATATGGTTTCTCTGAAAATACTGATAAAAACCACGGACTCCGCTTAAAGGAGCATCCACGAGAATCACATTCAGTCCACGGACAATTTCAAAAGGATTCCGTGACTGGAATCGGTGAGCGATCTGATTCGCTCTTTTTTTTATGTCCATAGACATCAGTCCTTTTTATATTTTTTCGGTGTGTATTTTTCTTTGTTCTTCTTTTTTGCGAGTTCCATACCGATCTGCATTGCCGAAAGAATGGAATCGATGGCTTCCGGGGAAGCGGGATCGCCGTCAAACATCAGTCCCTCCTGAGAAAGAAGCTGTTCTTTGGTGCGGGCGAGGATTTTTTCAATATCCCGTTCGTCACGGGAAGTCAGTACCGGATCTGGTGCAGGTTCCTCTCCGTACATCAGATATTGAGGGGAAAGACTCAGATAGTCGGCAATTTTGGAAAGACGCTCAGCGGGGAAGGATCCTTTTTTTAGCTGACCGACATAACCGTTGGAAAACCCAAGGTCTTTTTCCAGCTTCGATATTGGAATTTTCCGCTCTTTACAGATTTGCTTTACACGTTCTACGCAGTTCATAACATACCTCCAATAAAAAAATAGATAAAAGCCTAAAAAATGTATTGACAAAATAGAGAATACTCTATATAATGAGATCAAATTTAGAGAAAAACCTAAAGATAGAGAAGATTATATTTCTATATTAGAGTTTCCATAGAGAAAAGTCAATAGGTGATTCTCTAAATTTAGAACTTTATCAGAAGCGCGCAGATAAAGTATTTACGAAACCAGAAACAATACAGGATGAAGAAAAAGGAGAAATTAAAATGAGTCAGAAAACAGATCGCGTAATCGCGGAAATTTTACAGAAACGAGACCGTTTTACCAAAAACTTTCGAACAGAAAATCATGGCGGTGCAGCCGTCATTTACGGATACCCGGTTCATTATAAAGAAGGAGAAGAGTGGAAGGAAATTGATAACAGACTGGAAAAAACAGAAAACGGTTATCAGAACCATGCATCCCGGGTAAAAGTCCATTTTGCGGAAAGCAGTAATGCAAATGAAATGGTTACTATTGAAAAAATGGGAAGAAAACTGAGTTGGGGATTTCTGGCAGAAAAGCAGAAAAAACAGAACATCCGAAGCCAGGCGGCAGTACAGGCACAGAAGCGTGAAGCTGTATTTCAGCCGGAAAATCTCTATCCGACAGAAGAAGGAATGCAGAACAGAGCCGCAGTGCAGAAAACAGAAGAAAAAAGCGTGGAGCAGGAAAATCAGGAAAAAATGAGTGTTCCGGGTCTTGTGGCTGCCGGACATTATGCAGAGATTGCAGAGAATGTAGATCTCGAATACAAAATCATCGGAGAACAGGTAAAAGAAAACCTGATCTTAAAATCGATAAAAGCAGCAGCTCTTGAATATTCGTTTTCCCTGCAGTTCCCGGGGATGATGATTGTCATTCGGGAAGACGGAGGAATTGACCTGATTGATGAAGAAACAGAAGAAGTTTTTTATTATTTTGCCCCGCCGTGTATGTACGATGCAGCCGGAAATTATTCGGAACAGGTACACTATGAACTGGAAACCGATGCGGAGCAGCATTGCAGTATTTTAAGCGTCGTACCGGATCAGAAATGGCTTCAGGACGAAAACCGAGTATATCCAGTTGTGATTGATCCATCGGCAGAAACCTCGAAAACAAATAGGGCAATTGACGATACGTTTGTCCGAGAAAAAAGTCCGGACAGCGCGGTGGTAGCTTCTTATGGTTCTTTTACCGTAGGCCATAACCGGGAATATGGAAAATGCCGTTCTTTCCTGAAATTTACCAGCTTGCCTGCAATGGAACCTGGAGCGGTTATCTACGATGCAAAAATCTATGTATGGCAGTACCGGTATTCTTCGGACAGCAACCAGCCGTTTTTTATTACCGCCCATAAAGTAACGGGAGGATGGAATCCGGGATCAACCACATGGAACAATCAGCCGGCATATCAGTCGAATGTACTGGATTACTGCAGTGTAAAGCAGGTACAGTCCGGTAATACAATTACCGTTACACCGTGCGGATTCAACGTAACAAAACTGGTGCGTGAGTGGTATAACACAGGGGTAAATCATGGAATTGTTATCACGGCACAGAATGAGACACCATATCAGGAAGCCGTTTTCATTTCTTCTGATTATCCATCCAATAACTCTTATGGAATTACTTCCGAGTATTTCCCGCAAGGAATCTTTTATTACCGTAGTACAACAGGACTCGAGGACTATTACAGCTACCATGAGCAGGATGCCGGACGCGCAGGCCATGGCTATGTTAATGACTTCAATGGAAACCTTGTATGGGTGCATGAAGATGCGTCAACCAGCGGTGGACTGCTGCCGATTCATATCCGTCATGTGTATAATCTGTCAGAACGGAGTAAAAACAACCGTATGGGAAAAGGCTGGAGAATGAACTTCATCCAGGAAATGGAAGCCACAGGAAACGCAAACTTCCCGTATGTCTACACAGATGGAGATGGAACCCGGCATTACTTTTATAAAGATACAGCGGATGGAAATAAATTAAAGGATGAAGATGGACTTGGATACGAGCTGACGCAGACAAGCTCTTCCGACGGAGATTCTTATTACATCATGAAGGACAAAAACGGCTGGGAATATGCGTTTGGACATGACAAGTACATGAGGAGTATCAAGGATTCCAACGGAAATCTGCAGAAAGCGCAGTACGGCCCGTCCACAGCAGGAAACTATCTGGCATATCTGATTGACCCGACCGGTGCAAGAATGGACTTCGGATATGGAAAAGACAATAACCTGGGCAATCTGAATGCGAATGGAAGAAGCATTTATTTTTCCTATGACAGTGCAGGACATCTGACCAGAATTAGTTATCCGGATAATAAAAGTACGGAATTTTTCTACGATGGAGATATTCTGGTGAGCGTACAGAATAATGATGGGCGACAGATTTCATATAAGTACCAGGATGACTGCGGAGTAAAACGAGTGTCAGAAGTTTTTGAACATACAGGACCACAGAATGGGCAGAGAATGAAAATTTCCTATCGAAATGGAAATACTACGGTGTTTGAAACACAGGGATTGGATGGGGAAATCAGTCGGACAGGTGATAATCGAAAGTTTACCTACCACTTTGACAATTTCGGCTGCCCGGCGGATGTGTCGGATGAAGATGGTGCTGCAAACAGTTATCAGTTTTTACGGGAAGGAAGAAAGAATAACAAGCTGAGCAAGACAGGAACGCTGCAGAAGGTTGTGAAGAATTGGATGGAGCCAGAACCATATTTTGTACAGTGGGATAAGATTAAAACTGGAAGTGAAAATGCGATCGCTGACTTAGATATTCCAGACGGATTTCCAGTTAAAAAATGCTGTATCATAAGTAAGAATACAGTAAACGGAAGAAATGGATTTTCAAAGAAGCAGGTTTTAGAGAAAGGAACTTATACTTTTTCTTGCTATGTTAAGGTTGAAAAATGTGTACCAGATCCAGAGAAAAAACGTTCCGAGTGCGGTGCCGGAATTTTACTTTCTTCCGGAAATACAGAGAAAATGGATCTGGTAACAGAGGTGAAAGATACAGATTCGGATGAATGGACTCGTGTATCGGTAACTATTACGATTGCATCTCAGACGGAGGTAACTACCGCGTTTTTCTTGGATAATATGCAGGGATGGGCTTATTTTTCCTGCTTCCAGCTGGAAAAATCGGCAGCGGCAAATAAATTCAATATGTTACGGAATGCGTTTTTTGAAGAGGCATTTAATGCAACCGGAGAAAATGGCTGGAAATTAAGTCAGGGAGAAAGTGCAGACCAGATTGTAACAGATTCAGTTAAAGGTAAATGTGCAAGATTACGAGGAAACTTGTCCAAAAACAAGAACCTGATGCAGACCGTAAAGGTGAGCGGAAAAGAAGGCGATGTATTTGTGTTCGGATGCAGTGTGAAAGCAGACGCCATTCCGGGCCGAATCTTCCGTGTTCGTGCAGTGGTTCATTTTACCGACAAAACAACGACAGAGACAATTGTGAACTGCAATCCGTATGTGACAGAGTGGCAGTTTGTCAATGGCGTAATCCTGACCAGGAAAGATGGTTCCACAACAAATAAGACCTACGAATCCATTCAGATCTATCTCGAATACCAGAAACAGCAGAATGATGCATTCTTTACCGGCTTGCAGCTGATCCGTGATGATGCGGAAAGTTACGTGTATGATGCAAATGGAAATATTGTAAGTGCCAAGACAGCAGCGGAGCAGAATGCATTTACCTGCAACAAAACAGACCTGCTTTCCAAAATGGTTAAAGTGACCGGCTCTTCGTTTGAGTATGAATATGATGGAAAGAAAAATATGACGGCGGCAAGAAATTCAGAGGGAGTTCAATACCGTTATACCTATGATACCAAGGGAAATCCGCAGGACGTAGTGATTCATCATGACAGGGTAAGTACGTCGGTAATGGCTGGCAGAAGTTATTATATTCGCCACAGAAAATCTGGTAAGTATATCGATGTAAAAGATGCATCTAATAAAGACGGAGCAGCAGTTCAGCAGTATGAGTTTTCGGGAAGTTCGGAGCAGAAATGGCATATTGAGGATGCTGGAGAAGGATATATTATTTTCAAAGCATTTGACGGAAATGGGACATATGTACTGGATATCGGAACGGATGCAAATGGGGCAAAGGCGAAGTTAGCTGCATACGCAAACAAAGATTCACAGAAATTTCGTATCAAACCAGTAGGAGAAGGAATGTATTTGATCACAAGTAAAATTTCTAAGGACAAAAAAGCGATTGATCTTCCGAGAGCACAGCTTGATAATTCGATTCAGTTACAGATTTGGGATCAGTCAGAAACACATCCGAATCAGCAGTGGTATTTTGAGCCTGTTGCATATGAACGAAAGAGTGACCAGCCGATTTCCGGCGGGATTTATATGATGCGTCTTGGATACAGTGGACAGTATATGCAGGTAAATGGAACAACAGCGGGATCAACAGTTGTTCAGAATCGGTATTTAGGAAAAGAAGCACAGATGTTTCTGATTCATGGAGATGAAACAGGTGGATTTTTCCTGGAACCGGCCAATGCAGAGGGAAAAGCACTTTCTATGGCTTCGGATGGAACACTCACGCTGCAGGTGAAAAATACATCGGACAGCAAACAGAAATTCTGGTTTGAAGTGAGTGAAGAGGATAAAAATAATTATTGCATCAAACAGAACAGCCGGTATTTTATGATTCCAAGTCTCTCACATGAAGAGAATACAGCAATTAACGGAGCATATCCAACAGTAGAAGCCATGAGTCCACAGGAATTTATTTTGGAGAAATGCAGCGAACGTATGACGGCGCAGTATACCTACACGGCAACCGGCCGAAATGTAAAAACACTGACAGATGCCAGAGGATTTGTAACAACAAACGAATACGACAGCAAAGAACGCCTGCTGACGGGAGTTACCGATGCAAAAGGGAATAAGGTAACGTATACGTATGATACCAAGAATGACCTTCTGACCGGTGCGACGGCTTCTGATGGAACAAATACGGTAAAACTGGGTTATACGTATGATGAAGGTGACCGGTTAAAAACGATTGCCCACAATGGATTCGAGTATACCTATGAATATGATTTCCTCGGAAATCAGACCAGAATTCTGGCAGGCGGAAATGCACTGGAAGAATACGATTATCTTCCGTCGGACGGACCGCTCAGCGAAGTAAAGTATGCGACAGGAGAAGTGCTGAAAAACAGCTATGACAAGTACGAGCAGATCGTGGAGCAGAAGTGGAATGGAACGACAGTCTTCCGAAATATCTATGATGACTATGGAAATGTATTTTACCATGAGGATCTGGAAAACGACAGAAAGATTTTCTTTGACTATGACATGATCCAGAGAATGGCAGGATACCGCACAACAGATGGAGAAACGGCGCGCATTCAGTATGACAACAAGAACAGACGCACAGGCATGGTACATCAGATTGATGACAGCAAAATTTCAACATCGTGCGTATTTGGAGAGGTTGGAAAAGCACAGGCACCGGATGTGATTTATCAGATCAAGGTAAATGATGCAGTCAAAATTTCGTATACCTTTGACACGTTATGTCGTGTTACCAGAAAAACCATTCATCTGAAGGACAAAACATATCCGGTCGACTATACCTTTGTGCCGGGAAGAAAAGCGGGAATTACAACCTTGCTTCTCAAAGAAATCAACAATAACGGAAAGAAACTGTCCTTTGTTTATGATGCTGTGGGAAATATTGTTACGATTTCCGAGAATGGTGTTCAGAAAGTAAAATATACGTATAATGCTTTGAGTGAACTGACCCGTGTGGATTCTGCATGGGAAAATAAGAGTATTACGTATACCTACGATGCCGGAATGAATATGACGTCCAGAAAAGAGTATTCCTATACAACGGGAGCACTGGGCAATGCGGTAAAGACAGATCTGTTTACCTACCGTGCTTCAGGATGGAAAGATCAGCTTATTTCCTATAATGGCAGCAGCATTTCCTATGATGCGGTCGGCAACATTACAGCTTATCAGGGAAGAACACTGACCTGGTACAGAGGAAGCCTGCTGCAGAGTCTGACCTTAAACGGAAAGAAAGCAGTTTACCATTACGACAGCGAAGGACACAGAGTCCAGTGGAAAGACCTGAACGGAATCAGCCATAAGAACTACTGGTGCGGAAACAAACTGATGGGAACGAAGTATGGAGATGTACTGGTTCAGTTTGTTTACGGTGCGGATAAATCCCCGCTGATGCTGAAAAAGGGAGAAAAAGAGTATTATTACTTGTACAACAGCCAGAATGATGTCATAGGACTGATTGACAGCGATGGAAAACAGGTAGTAAACTATTCTTACGATGCATGGGGAAAACAGACTGGTCTGACCGATATCAGCGGAGAAAATATCGGAAAACTAAACCCATTCCGTTATCGTGCTTACTGCTACGATGACGATACCAAACTCTATGTCACCGCCAGCCGTTATTATGATCCGGAATTGTGCAGATTCCTTTGTGCGGACAACTTTGATGCTGTAAAAGCGAAAATGTTTAGCATGAATGGAAAGAACCTTTATGTGTACTGTTGCAACAATCCGGTGAATGCGGTAGATGATGATGGTGATTTTGGAATTTTAATGCTGGCATTCCCAGGAATCGATCCCAGAAAAGTAGCATGGAATATCTTAAAAGATGTATTTGTATATGCGGTACAGTGCGGAATGGCGAATGAGAAAGTAACCTTAGAAGGAATTGCAGAGGTGGCCATAGAAAGTGCAATCAGTAGTGTTTTGGGAGATAGCCAAGGAATTATCTTTTCAGTAGTAGTAAGTGGTTTGAAAGGAGGATATTTAGAGTATCAGGAATCAGGAGATATGGCAAGAGCAATGGGGGCAGGATTTTACGATGCTATAATGACCTTGTTAGAACCTAAAACGTATAACGCATATGTAAAAAATGAAACTATTGAGAATGCATTGGGTGCTTTTACAGACTTTTTTCAGTCTCCATTACTGAGCTATCCCAAAAGCGGTGTTTTGGATGGAGTGTTTGGAAAACCCAAGAAACAGGCAAATAAAAATGGATCAACACTTAAGAAAAACAGCAACATCAACTTTAGTACAAAAAAAGTTGGGGGGAAAAAGAAGAACTGGCAGAGTAATAAGCCTGCAATTTCCAGAAAAATGCAAAATATAGGACTTCCAGCGCTTAGATAGAAAAGTTTTAAGATGCCTTTGCGCGAAGAAAAATAGTTTTGTACAAAGGCAAAGCGTAAGAAATAACGAGGAGAAGATTGTATGAAAGTAGTATGGGGAAAATTTGGTACCGGCGTAGACCTGATTGTGTGTGCTATTAGTAGTTATTGGTGGGTGAGCCTGTGGGTAAATGAAAAAGATGCGTTCCACGCCTATTCATTAAAAACAAGTATCATAGTGTTTCTAGGAATAATGTTCTTTTTAAGCATAGCAGCTTATGGAACTGTGACATTTCTACTAAAACGAATTTATATTTATGAATGGGGAATAATGTTATCTTTTTGGGGCTATGAAAAAAAGATAGAATGGGAAGATTTTACTGTGATACAAAGATACAATGATCATTTTTTCTTCAACATATCGAAACAGAAAGATGACAGTTTGTTCTGGTGTACCTATCACCCATTTACCAGTATCATGATATTCGACAAGTTCCGCGGACCGGGCTGGGGAATCATACCGCTCAGCGCCGACGAATTTTGTGAACTCCTCACTTCATACGGTGTCAAGTATACGGAAAGTAAATAACATACAAAAAGAGTGGAAGTGGCCGTAAGATCCACGAATTACCAGCCACTTCCCTTTTTATATGCAAATTTAGAAAAAGAAAGAAGGAAATGCCAATGAAATCAATTTATCGCACGATCCTTGCCGTAGCAGGCAGCTTCCTTGCGGCACAGTTTGGAGGCTGGGATGCTGCGCTGGAAACGCTGGTCTGCTTCATGGCAATTGACTGGATCACAGGAGGTGTTCTGCTTCCTGTTGTTTTTAAAAAGAGTCCGAAATCTGAAAACGGAACGTTGGAGAGCCGTGCGGGATGGAAAGGGCTTTGCAGAAAAGGGATGATGCTGTTCTTTGTGCTGGTCGCGGAAAAACTGGATCAGCTCACACAGACGAATTACCTGCGGGATGCCGTCTGCATTGGATTTATTTTAAATGAAGCGGTTTCAATCTTGGAAAATGCAGGGCTGATGGGTGTGAAAATCCCTGAGGTTCTGCGGTCAAGGATTGATGTGCTGAGAAAGGAGGAGCAGAGTAAATGAGGGTTGACAGAAGCTATTGTAGCAACCAGAATACATGGTCGGAAAATCATCCGCAGTGTATTGTGGTACACAATACAGACAATTTTGCCGCCGGAGCCGATGCCCGCATCACCGACGATGCCGCTGAAATAGTCGCCGCCGACGCCATCGTCTTGCCGGGCGTGGGCGCGTTCGCCGACGCGGCCGCCACCATGCAGGCGCTCGGCCAGACGGACGCCATTCGCCGCCGCATCGCCGCCGGCGTGCCGATCACGGCCGAGCAGCATGTCGATGATGTGATGAGGCTTCCCGAACGGCTTACCGGCACCGGCAATCTGTTCATGCTTGAAGTGCACGGTGATTCCATGATCGACGCCGCCATTTGCGATGGTGATTTCGTGGTGGTCCGCGAGCAGAACAGCGCGGAGAATGGCGATATCGTCGCCGCATTGCTGGATGACGAGGCCACGGTCAAGACGTTCCGCAAGGATCACGGCCATGTCTGGCTGATTCCGCACAATCCGGCCTACTCCCCCATCGACGGCACGCATGCCGAGATCATGGGCAAGGTCGTCACCGTGCTGCGCAAGATCTGATTGCTTTCACACGTTAAACGGCAAAGGGCGTCGAACATACCATTTTGAGGCATGTCCGACGCCCTTTGCCATACCCTTTGCCATACCGCGCGGTTGTGCATTCACCTTGCGAATCCATCAAGAATGAACGCGAGGGCATTTCAAAATGTCGTCGCATTCTTGAAGTTCGGGAGCACGGTTCAGGAATGCAGTTCCTTGCGGCTGTCCGAATCGTATCCT
>OLOP01001765.1_pt1 | contig 13249 bp, 18 predicted proteins | sample 1672381 | NCBI WGS metagenome assembly OLOP01 (sample SAMEA3136678, study PRJEB25190) | human gut metagenome | biome: human gut; feature: human-associated habitat; material: faeces | place: Austria | collected 2013 | reverse complement strand
GCGGCAGCTGCCCTTGCCCTCGGCGTTGATCTCGCGGTACAAAAGCAGGTCGTCGTTGGCTTCATAGCCGCACTTTTCCAGTTGCTTCTTGACCGAATCAGGGATACGCTCAAAGGTCGCCCAGATGCAGGCCTTCTGCGCGCCGCTGCGCACCAGCTCACGCGATGTACGGTTGCCCAGAATGGCATTGATGGAATCGATCAGGATGGACTTGCCGGCGCCGGTCTCACCTGTCAGCACGTTAAAGCCGGGGGTGAAGTTCACCTCGGCTTTTTCGATAACGGCAACATTTTCGATTTTCAGGTTTGCCAGCATGGGATAGATCCTCCCTGTCGTTTTGTTGATTACCCGCGGCGGGTGTACTGCTGCAGCTGCTTACAGATCTCAGCGGCGGCCTCAGGGGTGCGCATCAAAATAAAAAACGTGTCATCGCCAGAAAGCGTACCAACGACATTGTCCCACTGCTTGGCGTCAAACACCTCGCACGCGGCGTTGGCCATACCGGAAAAGCACTTAACCAGCACGGTGTTCCCGGCGTAATCGACTTTGAGCACTGACTCACGGAACAGCATCTCAAACCGGCTGGGCGAATGCGTCACCTTGCCGGAGGCCGACGCCGGAACATAACGGTAGCGGCCGTCAGCAGTGGCCGTCTTGACCAGCTGCAGCTCGCGGATATCGCGGGACACGGTGGCCTGGGTCACGTCGAAGCCCTCCTCCCGCAGATGGGCCAGCAGATCCTCCTGCCGGTCAATGGGGTGCTGCTCGATCAAATCCAAAATCGCCTGGTGGCGTGCACTTTTCACAGGGATCATCTCCTCATCAATTTGTTCTCTATGGCGTGGAACTGCTCCGCGTCGTCAAAGGCAATCAGCTGTAAGCCCTGCCCGCCGCCCGTTATGCACAGGCGCTCACCGGGGAGCAGGTCACATTGGTCGCTGCTGTCCGCGCAGGCAAAGCTGCCGTCGCGGTTCTCGGCGTCGGCAATGATTTCAAGCCGACGGCTGGCGGCAAAAACAAGCGGTGCCACGTAAACATTGTGGGCGCAGACCGGTGTTAAGACCATCACATCTGCGGAAACATCCAAGATCGGCCCGCCTGCGGAAAACGAATACGCGGTGGAGCCGGTTGGCGTTGCCAGTATCATGCCGTCGCTGCGGTAGCTGCCCACAAACGCGCCGTCGCAGTACACTTTATAATCCATCGGGTGCAGCCGCGTCTGGCCGAACAGAACGATATCATTGATGGCATCGGCCCGCCAGCCGTGGGCGGGGACCTCGGCGTGGAGCAGCCCGCGATTCACGAGGGTGAACTCCTCCGCTGCCAAGCGCTGCAATTTTGTGGGCAGTTCGGCGACCTCGCAGGTAGCCAGAAAGCCCATGCGGCCCAGGTTCACACCCAGAACCGGCTTGCCGTGCCGCATACAGGAGAGTCCGGCCCGCAGCAACGTTCCGTCGCCGCCGATGGTCACGACCTGGTCCGCCGCGCGATAGGCGTCAGCCTCCGGCAAAAACTGTACCCCGGCAAGCCTGCCCTCACCCGCGAAGGTCTGCGGCATCAACACCTGTACGCCCAACCCGGCCAACACAGCAGCAGCCTGCCGCGTAACGGCAAGCCCTGCGTCCTTGGTGGGGTTCGGAATCAGCAAAACTGACATAGGCGTCAGATTCCTTTCTCAGTGCAGATTGGGGGCCTTGTCCAGCGTCTCATGGGAGGCTGCCACGACCTTTTCAATCAGGCCCTCCGGCAGCGGCAACGGCGTGTCGCAGTGCTGGACGTACATCAAATATTCAATGTTGCCCTCGGGCCCCTTGATGGGCGAAAAATCCAGGCCCGCAGGGGTGAAATGGTTTGCCATGGCGTAGCCCTCGGCCATCTGCAAGACCTCGCGATGGGTGGCGGGGTCACGCACGACACCCTTTTTGCCGACCTTCTCGCGGCCTGCCTCAAACTGCGGCTTGACAAGGCATACGCCAACAGCATCCGGCGTGCAGATTGCATCCGCAACCGGGAAAATATGCTTGAGGGAGATAAACGAAACATCGACGCTGAAAAACGCTACCGGCTCGGATAAATCCTCCGGCTTCACGCTGCGGATGTTCGTTCTCTCCATATTGATAACGCGCTCGTCTGTGCGTAGGCTCCACGCCAGCTGGCCGTAGCCAACGTCCACGGCATAGACCTTGACCGCGCCGTTTTGCAGCATGCAGTCGGTAAAACCGCCGGTAGAGGCACCGATATCCATGCAGACTTTGCCGTCCGGGCGCATCGGAAAGACCTGCATAGCCTTTTCCAGCTTAAGGCCGCCGCGGCTGACATAGCCGATGTCGTGTCCGCGCACTTCGACCTTGGCGTCGGGCGCAATCATTTCCCCGGCTTTGTCGACTTTCTGCTCGTTGACAAAGACAATGCCGGACATGATGAGCGCCTTGGCGCGCTCCCGGCTCTGCACCAGACCATTCTGGCACAGGTATTGATCCAGGCGAATTTTGCTCATGCCTGTTTCTCCTTTAAATAGTCCAAAATATCCTTGCACAGGGCCGCCGCATCCAGCTGCTGATCCTTGCGCAGTTCGGGCACGTTGGCGTGCAGCAGGTGGGTATTGTCTACGGCGTGCAGCAGGTATTTCCCCTGCCAGCCGCATTGTTGCATGGCAAAGCCCAGCTGTTCGCCGATGCTGCCGGTGCGGACGGAATCCTCGGCAAACAAAATCGTATCATAGCTGCGCAGCGTGTCGCACAGGCCGCCAGGCAGCGGGAAAATCTGCGTCAGCTTGACGCAGTCGGTCTGCACGCCGTTCTGGGCAAGCAGATCCTTGGCCGCAATGATTTCCTCGGTTTCGGCACCGTAGCTGACCAGAGCGACTTTGGCACCCTCCACAGGTTCCAGCACATCGTACCGCGCCCCTGTGCAGGGCAACGCCGCAAGGGCGGGCTTTTCCTCGCCGCGGGCATAGCGGATGGCACGCGGGCCGCGGGCCTCACGCACCAGATAGGTCAGCCAATAGCGAAGCTCCGCATAGTTGGACGGCGCAAAGACCGGGATATTTACATTCGAGAAAAATGCCACATCGTAGATGCCCTGATGGGTCGCACCGTCGCCGGGCACAAGACCCGCACGATCTACGGCGAAAAGTACATCCAGCTGCATCAGGCTGACATCATGGATGATTTGGTCGTAGGCACGCTGGAAAAACGTAGAGTAAATCGCAACCACGGGCAAAAGCCCCTGGCTGGCAAGGCCCGCCGCAAAGCTGACGGCGTGTTCTTCCGCCATGCCAACGTCAAAGAAGCGGCCAGGATGGCGGTGCTTGAAGAAGTTGAGGCCTGTGCCGTACTTCATGGCAGCGGTGATGCCACAGACGCGCGGCTCGTCATCGCCCAAATCCGCTAACGCACAGCCGAACGTTGACGAGAAGGAATCCTTCGGCGAAAGCTCGGGGTCAGTCAAATGGCTCAAATCGATGGACGATACCGCGTGGAACTCGCCGGGGTTTTCCTCGGCGGGTTTCAGGCCTTTGCCCTTCTGGGTGACAATGTGCAGGAACACCGGGGCATACTGCTCCCGCAGGTTCGTCAGCGTGTGGGTCAGCATATCCACATCATGGCCGTCGATGGGCCCGATGTACTGGAAGCCCATCTCCTCAAACATCGTGGATTTGTAAATGCCGCGGCGAATCAGTTGCTTGCCACTCTGCAACACCTTGACCATGGCGTTACCGGCCACCGGGATGCGCTCCAGCGTTGTTTCCATATGGGCCTTGACGTGGGAGTATTTTGGGTCGGTGCGCAGCTTGGTCAGATAATTTGCCATCTGGCCGACATTTTTAGAAATCGACATCTTATTGTCATTCAGAATGACAATAAGATTGTTCAGCTTGCTGACATTGTTCATGCCCTCGTAGACCATGCCGCCGGTGAAAGCGCCATCGCCCACGATGACCACGACTTTGCCAGGCTCATTCTTGAGCTTTTTCGCCCGGGCAATGCCGATGGCAGTGGATAACGCCGCACTGCCATGCCCGGCAATGAACGCGTCACAGTCGCTCTCCTTCGGGCTGGGAAAGCCCGAAATGCCGTCTTTGCGGCGCAGCTGGGCAAAGCCCGCGCGGCGGCCGGTCAGCAGCTTGTGGGTGTAGCACTGGTGGCCGACGTCAAACAGAAGCTTGTCCTGCGGGAAATCCAGCACGCGATGCAGGGCAACCGTCAGTTCGACCACGCCGAGGTTCGACGACAGATGGCCGCCGGTCTCGGAAACGCTTTTAATCAAAAACTGCCGGATTTCCTCACACAGGGCGGGCATATCAGTCATCGGCAGGTTTTTTATCTCCCCGGGCGCATTGATGCGCTCCAACAAAGGATAGCTCATAGATGCACCTCGTTTTTTACACCATCGGCATGGCAAAGCCCAGCACAATGCCAAGCGCCGCGCCGGTCAAAACTTCGATCGGCGTATGGCCGACCATTTCCTTCAACTTTTTGCCGTGAGGCAGCTGGAACTGCTCAAAACCCTGATCCATCCATTCGGTGAACATACGGTTCAGTACTTTCGCCTGCTCGCCGGTCTCATAGCGCACGCCCATGGCGTCATACATGACGATAATGGACAGCACGGCCGCAATGGCAAAAATCGGTGAGCTGACGCCGCAGTAGCGCCCTGTGGCAACGACCATGGCGCAGACCGTGGCCGAGTGGGAGCTGGGCATACCGCCGGCCCCCCACATACGCTCGGCAATAAAGCGGTGGAAGATAAACAGGTTGAGCAGCACCTTAATAAGCTGTGCCAATAGCGATGCGCAGACCGCCGTGACCAGCACAAAATTCCAACTCAGCGCAGCGCGCAGCAGTGGCATAGGAAAATCACATCCTTATTTCTTACGTTCCAGCAGTTCCGCCGCCATCAGGCGCAGAAAATCTGCCTTTGGCCCAAGCGCATCCAGCGCGGCCAGAGCTGCGGCGTTGTGATGCTCTGCTTTCTCATGGGCACCCTGCAAGCCGTACAGCGTGATAAAGGTGGTTTTGTCATTGTTCGCGTCGCTGCCGACCGGCTTGCCGAGTTCTTCTGTCGTAGAGGTGACGTCAAGAATGTCGTCAACAATCTGAAATACAAGGCCGACTTCGGCCGCATAGCGAACAAGGGATTTGCGAATAGCAGTATCCGCCTTAACGCCTGCCGCCGCGCAGCCCAGTTCCACAGCGGCAATGATGAGCGCACCGGTCTTGTGGGCGTGCAGTTCTAAAAGTTCGCTCTCACTGGCACGCATCGTTTCGAAACGCTTGTCCAGCTCCTGACCGTAGAGCATCCCGCGGTCACCGCCGCCCTTGGAGAGCAGCTGCACGGCCTCAATGCGGCTCTCGGCAGAGAACTTCGCGTTGGCAATGACTTCAAACGCAGCTGTGACGAGTGCGTCGGCGGCCAGAAGAGCCGTTGCCTCGCCAAACTGCTTGTGGCAGCTGGGACGGCCCCGGCGGAAATCATCATTGTCCATGCAAGGCATATCGTCGTGGATGAGCGAATAGCAGTGCAGCATTTCCAGCGCACAGGCATAGTCCAGTGCGTCGGCGGCATCGGCCCCGCACAGCTGGCAGGCGGCCAGTGTCAGTACGGCGCGTACCCGCTTGCCGCCACCCAAAAGGCTGTACCGGGCGGCCTGGCCCAGTGTGGATTGCTGCGGCAGATAGGTGTCGCACAGTTCGGCCAGGCGGGCTTCCGTCAGCTGCGCCCAGGCGGTGAACTGCTGCTTATAATCCTCATGCTTCATGGGATACCTCCCCGCCCGGGGCAAGGCTGGCGTCGATCTCCTCGACCTGCAGCTTGGCCTTGTCCAGCGCTGTATTGCAATAGTGGATCAGACCGGCAGCCTCCGCATACAGCTTGACGGAATCTGCCAGCGGCGTGGACTCATCCTGCAATTGACCCAGCAGGCCCTGCAGGCGATCCATACCCTCCTCAAAGGATTTGGGCTGTTTCATCGGGTATCACTCCCCTGTTGTTTCTAAATCATGCACCGCTTCCACGCGGCATTCGGCGGCGGCCTTTGCACCGCGCACCGTGATCGTCTCGCCGGGGCGCAGTGCCTCCACCGCGCAGGGCACACCCTGCCGCTCGGTCAGCGTATAGCCGCGTGCGAGAACGGCGTAGGGGCTCAGGGATTCCGCCACAGCGGCGGCGTTTTGCAGCTGCCGCTCAGCACTCTGCACGCGGCGCTGTGCGGCGCTTTGCACAGACGCCTGCAGCGCGGCCAACTCCCGCTCCCGGTGGGTAAGCTGGCTGTGTCGGCGCTGTAAAATCTGGGCAGCGGCCAGCTGATTAAACCTATTATAGCATAGATTGCAACGATTCTGTATATTTTTTTGAATATTTTGCTGTAAAATGAATATTTTCTGCCGCACATCCGCCTGGTCGAGCACGCACACCTCCGCTGCAGCAGAGGGCGTGGGCGCACGCAGGTCAGCCACATAGTCCAAAATCGAGGTGTCAATCTCATGCCCGACGGCAGAAACCACCGGTTTGCGGCAGGCTGCGGCGGCACGGGCGATACGCTCTGAGTTGAAGACCCACAGATCCTCTTTGCTGCCGCCGCCGCGTGTGACCAAAATCAGATCCGGGCGCGGGTCACGGTCCAGCCTGCGGATGCCCTCGGTGATGCTCTTTTCAGCCTCAATGCCCTGCACATTGACCGGGGCCAGCAGCAGTTTGACCATCGGCCAGCGGCGGCCGATGACGTTCTGCACGTCCTGCCACGCCGCGCCGGTCTTGCTGGTCACCAGCCCGATGCACCGGGGATATTGCGGCAGCGGCTTTTTGTGTGCCGCATCAAACAGGCCCTCCTGTTCCAGCCGGGCCTTGAGCTGCTCCAATGCCAGCTGTGCTGCACCGATTCCGTCCGGGAACATCTCATTGACATACAACTGGAATGCGCCATCCCGCTCATAGAGCGTTGCACGGCAGCGCACGACCACACGCATCCCCTCTTCCGGACAGAACGCAAGCCGCTGCGCATCCGAGCGGAACATCACCGCTTTTACGCTGGCCTGCTCATCCCGCAGGGTGAAATAGCAATGTCCGCTGCGCGCGTTCTGCACAAAATTTGCCACCTCGCCGCGCAATGCCAGATCAAACAATCGGTCGTTTGCATCAAAAAGAGATTTGACATAGCGGTTCAGCGCCGAAACCGTGATCACTTCAGCCATAAACCGGCCTCCCGTGCCGCAAGAATGGACACGCCAATGGCATTGTCACTGGAATACTGTCCCGGCACAAAATACACCTGAGGCAGGCGTTTCTGCACCCATTGGCGGATCACATCGCTGCTCATCACGCCGCCGGCGCATACCACCGGCAGACCCGGGTATTCCTTCTGCGCAGCCTTTGTCATTTTGACCACCGTATCGGCCACACAGAGCAGGCAGTACTTGCACACATATTCCGGGCTTTTGCCCGCAGCAAGCAGGGCATTGCACTGATTTTCCAGGCCGGAAAGGCTGCACTGCATGCCCCTCACGCTAGATTTCGGCCGGATCTCTTCCGGGCACGCTGCAGCAAGGCGAGACACCTCTGCACCCGCCGGGAAGGCAAACCCGAGCTTGACGCCCACGCGGTCCACAGCCTGTCCGGCGTAAAGGTCCGTGCTCGTGCCAAGTTGGGTGATCGTGCGTACCTCATCACACAGCAGCAGATCCGTCGTGCCGCCGGAAATATGAAACAGCAGGACTTTCTGCGTAAAAAAGTCTGCGCCGCGGGCTGCAAACAGCGCCGCAGCGGCATGGCCCTGCTGGTGGGTCGTATAAATCAGCGGGATGCTCCGCGCCGCTGCAAATGCCGTCGCCGCGTTCACACCGGCCAGAAAGCACGGCATATAACTGCCCTCTGCCGGGCGCGGCTTCTGGGAGACACCCACGGCGTCGATGCGGGTCAGATCAAACTCTTGCGCAAGCTCGTGCAGCATTTCCGGCAGTGCCGTGGTGTGGTGGAACAGTGCATCGCTCTGCCGCAGGCCCAGCTGCCCGGGTTTGACCGGAAGAAACCGCTTTTTTGCACAAACAACCTCTCCGGCTGTATCAAAAACTGCCAGAGAGGTTGCATAGTTGCTTGTATCGACCCCGAGCGTATAACGGCTCACTGTTCAGCCGGCTCCACAGCGGCTTCTTCATTCAGGCCGTGATCCCGTGCCACTGCGCCGAGCAGGCCGTTCACAAACTGATAGTCCTCATCGGCACCATACTTTTTGGTCAGCTCCACTGCCTCGTTGATGGCAACGCCGGGCTTGTTCTCGCCGCCGAACAGCATCTCTGCAATGGCCAGGCGCAGCACGGTCAGACTGACGCGCGGCAGACGTTCCATGGTCCAATTGCGCAGATGAGCACGGATCTCGTCATCCACCTCTGCGGAATGGTCGTAATAAGCATTCAGCAGCAGCTTGCTGAAGCCATCCACCGGGTGCTCTTCGTCGTTTTCCGCATGGTTGGTCAGAGCCTCTGCCAGCGGGACGTCGCCAAAGGTCTGCGAAAATGCCAGCAAAAATGCATTCTCGCGAGCTTCTCTACGGGGCAAAATGTTTTCCATAATATTCCTTTCATAACAGGAGCTCTCCCCGCCGGGAAACCCCGGCAGAGAGAACGCGTTCTATCCATTCTTTTGTACGGCTGCAAGTGCTCTTACTGCTCCGCAGCAAGACCTGCGATCACCAGATTCACACGGCTCACCGTGACACTGGTCATGTTCTGCACGGCCGACTTGACATTTTCCTGCACCTTTTCCGCCACTGCAGGGATGCGTGCGCCGGACGCCATGATCAGATGCAGCGTAAGCTCTGCCGTGCCGTCGCGCATTTCCACGGCCACCGGCGGCTGGATGCTGGCTTCCAGCAGATCCTTCAGCTTTTTGTTCTGGGTCCCGCAGGAAACTTCTGCCACGCCTTCCACTTCCAGCGCAGCGCACCGTGCGATCTTTGCAATGACTTCGGTCGAAATCTGAAGGCTGCCGCCCTGAAGATCCATATTCTGTAAATCCATTGTGCTGTCCTCCATTGAAAAGCAGCAGAACTGCCGCTTTTTTTCGGTTCAAAACGGCTTTGCAGCTGCCGCCGCCGAATGGCCGGGCAGCACACCGTTCCTGTTTTCTGATGGTGTTATTATACCATCAATGCGGGGTTGATTTCAATACTTGTTTGGAAAACTCTGTCGGACCACACAACGGGTTCTTTTTCCAGCCCGATTCCTTCCGGTCGGAGGGAAACACTTTTTATTTTACTTCCACCACCGTGATGTTCTGGGCCGTCACACTGCTCTTGCTGAGCACGACGTCCCGGATCTGCGCCACCTGCGCCGCCGTCAGCGGGTCACCGGATGTCATGACGGTCAGATCGGCGCGGCCGGACTGCAGAAAGCACAGGCAGTCCGCAAAGCCCTTGGCTTTGATGAGGGTCTCGATCTCATTTTCGGCGTGCAGATCTTCCAACCCAGCTGTCAGCTGGGCGGTGCAGTCCTTCTTTTCCTCCGCAGAGAGCGAAGAGGACTTCATGGTTTTTTGCAGGGTGTCCATGGCTTCATCGTGCGCCTTTTCCCGTTTCAGGCGTGCCTCTTCAAAGAACCTTGCGCCGCTGTCGCTTGCCACGCTGACCAGCTGTGCTTCCCCGTAGTTTTTGTTCGCGGCCGACACTGTTTCGGCTTCCGTGGGCAGGCCGTCCAGGACCGTGTCCGACTGCACAGGCTCGGCCGAAACGACCTGGGCTTCCTCGTCCGCTGCAATGCCGGTATCGGTGCGGGCATACTGCCAGTTCAGATAAACGGCAATGACAAGGGCAGCGGCCAGCGTAAGCGCGGTCATCCGCCGGGTATTTCTGGAAAGTGCTCTCATCTTGAATCCTCCTTGTTCTGGGTCAGATCATGGCTTGCGCTGTTCTACACAGATCCGGTTGGATGGCAGATCCAGCAGCGCTCCCACCATCTCCGTGATGCGTGCTGCCACGCGGACATCTCCCCCGCCGTCGCACAGCACGGCCACGCCGCGGATCTGCGGCTGATAGATCGTCTCTGCCAGGGCGGAGCCATCTTCCAGCAGAACATGCGTCTGCTGTTCCTGCATCTGCCCGGACTGCGTATCCAGTGCATAGATCGTTTCCTCCCCCGTTTCCAGTGTGAGCATCACCGTCGTCTTTCCCGCTCCGTCCATCTGAGCGATCAGTGTTTCAAGCCGGTTTTCCAGCTGGGTCTGATACGCGGCGATTTCCTGTGGGGCTGTGCTGGCGGCAGCAGACTTCGTCCCGGTCGGCATCAACTCCGACAGCAGCAACAGCAGCATGGCCACCCCGCCAATGAGCACCGCAAGTCTTGTGCGTCCCTGCGGGCCTTTGCATCCCTGAAGAACCGTTGTGATCGTTGCTTTTTTCATGGTTCCGCCTCTTCCGCTGCGGTGACAGCGTCGGTGCTAAGTTCTTTTTGCAGAAACTGCACAAGCTGTGTCTGCACCTGTGCCGGGCTGTCCGGCGGCATCCACAGGATCGCGCGAGCTGCGCGGATGCCGTCCGGTGTCTGTTCCAATTCCGTTTCCACCCGGACCGGGATGCCTGTCTGTGCCTCGCATTCCGCTGCCAACATCTCATTCAAGCGCTTCGCCGCCTCCGTGAGGATCGTGGTTTCCACGCCCTCGATGGAGGCAGATGCCTGCACCGGCTGAAGCCACTGTGCGGTCCGTGCAGGCAGTGCAGAAATTGCACGGAGCAGAACTGTTAGAATATATAGCCCCGCAACCACTTTTATGCATCGGCGCGCCCAGCCCGCTTCCACCAGCTGCACCAGCAGCTCTGCGCAGACACATGCAAGGCAGAATGCCGTTACGACCCGCATTTCACCCTCCGTTCATCATTGTCATCAACGCGACACCGACCATTGTCAGCGAAAAGAACAGTGCCGTGACCGCCGCCATGCACCGGACCGCCTCCGTCAGACAGGCAAACAGCGCCTGGCACCGGTCGATGCCGGCAAAGCTGCACAGAAGCCTGCACCCGGACAGAACTGCCAGGTGGAACAACAGTCCCAGATACAGCGGAACAAATTCCGCGCCAAGGATCACCAGTGCCGCGATTCCAAGAGAGTTTTTGAGCAGCTGCAACCCGGCCAATACGGTATCGGCCGCACCGCTCAACGCCTGCCCGATCACCGGGACACTGCCCGTCAGCATCTGGCCCAGACGGGATGTCGTGTGGTCCAATTGCAGTGTGATCACTCGCTGTACGCCAAGCAGAAGCGCAAACAGTTTTCCGCCCGCCGAAATGCTTTTTCGCAGCAGCTGCCCGCTCATCCTGCAGGCTTCCGGGAGACCCGTCTGCGCGTGGATGCAGCAGGCCATGCTGATGGCCAGATAGCTTTGCAGCAGCGGCCGGATGCACAGCGCGATCCCCTGTGCCAGCAGAGCCAGCACGCTCAGCAGAAATCCGCTGGCCACAGCTCCGGCGTTTCCCTCTCCACCTGCCGTCAGGACTGCGCCGCACACCGGCAGAAATCCCGTGAGGAACAGCCGCCAGCTGTCCATGCGTTCACCGATAGACTGTGCCAGTGTCAGCAGATCACCCCAGATGAGCACCCCGCAGCCACCGGCTGCCGCAAGGTCCAGCAAGGTACCGTCCGCTGCATCGCCAACGAGAAATGACAAAGCTGTGAGCAGCAGCAGAAACAGCAAAAGATCTGCGTAGCTGTGCAGGGTATCGACCAGAAGCTGCACGGGTGAACCCGGCAGCAGGCTCAGCAATGCCGACACCGGGTCCCGGGCAAAATCCGCTGCACCCTGTGCACTTTGGGTCAGGTAGGGCTGCCACAATTCCCGGCCGGGCAGGCTTTCCAGTGCGAAAGCCCGCACCGTTCCAAAAGGCATTGCGGCCAGAAACACCAACCCTGCCAGAAACCCCCGGTATTTTTTGCCGCTCATCCTGCCAGCCCCCAGATCCGTTGACACACTTCTTCCAGCAGTGGGAACACTGCCGCCAGCACCAGACAGCGGCCCGCAAGCCCTGCACACCAGCCAAGTGCCTCGGCTCCGCTCTCTTTGCAGAGGGTACGGGTATAGTCGGCAAGCAACAGGATGCCCGTGCTGCGCAGCAGGCATTGGAACGCCTGCTTGTCCGTTTGCTGTCCCAGCAGCGCGACACCCTCCAGAACACTGCGGAAGGTGCCGCCCAGCCGCACCAGCAGAAGGACGATTGCTCCCAGTGAGAGCAGGAGCGTATAGGCCGGAAGCTCCTTTTGCAAAAGTGCATGCATCGCTGCCAGCACTGCCACCAGCCCCAGCGTGACCCAGGCGGAACTCACAGCGAAAACAGCGCCTTGATGGTAACAAACAGGGTGCTGATCTGCTTGACCAGAATGGACAGGACCACCACAAGGCCGGCAAGGGTCGTCATCATGGCCTGATCCTCCCGCCCGGAGCGGATCAAGAGCTGATTGAGCACCGCCACAATGATGCCGATGGCTGCAATTTTGAACACCAGATCAATTTCCATCTGCGTTGTTTCCTCCAAGATTTCCGAATTCAGATGAGCAGCAGTGCCATTGCCATCCCGGCTGCAAGGCCCAGTTTGCGGGGCAGACCGGCCTGCCGCCGGGCAGCGTGTTCTGCCGTTTGCTGCAAAGCCTGCAGGCGGGCCCGGTAGTAGTCCAGCTGTTCGCACTCCTGCTGCGCTTCCGCACGGCCAAGGCCGGACATGCACGTCCGGAAGCACTGCTGTTCTTCCCGCGTCAGGCCCTCCGGCGGTGGGGCCTCCTGTAAGCAGCGGGCGCCGGATTCCAGTATGCCTTCCCGGCAGAGCTCTGCGTAAAGCTGCTGCAGGTCTGCCCGGCGGAACGCGACCTCCTGCCGGATGCGTTCCAGAAGCGCAAGGCATTTCTGCAATGCAGCAAGGTGCTGTACCGTACGGGCCTGTATGGCATCACCGGCCAGCCAGCCGCACAACGGCAACAGCAGAGCACCCAGAATGTGCAGCATCATAGCAGCGGAAGCTGCCGGATCTCCCGGATCCGGCCCGGTGCACAGCGTCCTTCCAGCAGGACAAGAAACCGCAGCGCTCCCTGCTGCTGTAAAACCCGCACCTGCGGCCTTTGCAGAGCGTCCTCCAGCGTGGCGGCATGGACGCTGGCCACAAACTCCACCCCGCTGAAAAAGCCCTGTTCCAGTGCGGTGACCTCGGTCAGGTCCCCCAGCTCGTCCAGCAGGATCACCTGCGGAGCCAACGTCCGCAGCGCCATCTGGACCGCAC
>OLOP01001761.1_pt1 | contig 13267 bp, 3 predicted proteins | sample 1672381 | NCBI WGS metagenome assembly OLOP01 (sample SAMEA3136678, study PRJEB25190) | human gut metagenome | biome: human gut; feature: human-associated habitat; material: faeces | place: Austria | collected 2013 | reverse complement strand
AACCTATTTATTATGAGATTACTAGTTTATTAGTAAGCAAAGCAACAGAACAATTGAATACCCAATTTTATGGGGAAATCTTTCTAGCAATTAGTGATCATATTGCTTTTGCTATTAAACGAAAAAAAGAAAAAATTGATTTACCTAATGTTGTTTTATCGGAAACGAAAGCAATTTATAAAAATGAATATCAATTAGGTTTATGGACAATAAAACTTATTAAAGAAAAAATAGGTATACAGTTAGAAGAAGCTGAAGCGGGATATATAGCTTTACATTTAGTGAATTTTTCTACTAAGAATAGTTCACAAAATACTTCTAAAATTGTTAATTTTGTAAAAGATGTTTTTGATATTATTGAAAAAACAATGTGCATTAAATTAGAATTAGATTCTATCGATTATGCAAGATTATCTACACATCTTAAGTTTTTAGCTGAAAGAGTTTTTCGTAATGATGTTGAAAATAATATTGATACGACAGAAAATATTAGAGATATGCTAAAAGAAAATATACGCTTATCCTTATGCATTAATCGAATAAAAAAACGAGAAAATAAATATCATTATCTATTAACTCCAGATGAACAGACATATCTATGTATACATATTAAAAAGAATTGTCATATTTAAAATGTAAGCGTTTGACAATAGAGGTATTTTTTTGTTATTGTATAGACAAGGGTTGTTACTTTAAGTAGGCAAGACCAGATATATTAACGGCATTTTTGAATGTTGTTTTTATGTTTGGTCTTTTCTTTTTAAAGAGAAAGGGAAGAAAAATATGAAATTGAAAAAGAAAAGTGTTGCAGCTGTATTAACATTATCGATGTCGATGGGTTCAGTATTATCGATGGTACCAGTTTTTGCAGAAACATCTCAACAAAATTTAGCGTTAAACAAAACAGCTTATGTTTCAGCTGAATATGGCACAATGCCTAGAAAAAATTTAACTGATGGTAATGAAAAAACACGTTGGTCAACAGAAAGTGGACCTACTCAATGGGCATATATTGATTTAGGACAAGAATATGAAATGAATAAGTTTCAAATGTTTTGGGAAAATGAATCGACTTATGCCTCAGCTTATAATATTTATGTTTCTAATGATCTTAATTCTTGGGGTGAACCAGTACTTTCAAGAACAGATAATAAAAATGTTGTCAGTGAAGAATTATTAGGTAGTAAAGTAAGTGGTCGATATGTTAAGTTAGAAGTTACAGAAATGAAAGGGTATCCTAATGTTTCATGTTATGAATTTAAAATTTTTAATACAGATGAAAAAGTACAAGATCCAAATACAAATGTTGCATTAAAGAAAACAGCAATCGCAAGTTCTGAAGAAGCAGCGAGTGTTAAAGCAGCAAATGCAGTAGATGGTAATACATCATCACGTAGTTCTCGTTGGGGAAGTGATGTTGGAAATGGACCAGATTGGATCTATGTTGATTTAGGTGAAAGAATGAATGTCAATACGGTTAAGGTATTCTGGGAAACACGTAAAGCAACAGCTTATAAGATTCAAATTGCTGATACTGAATCTACGCCTCAAGAAAGTGATTGGCAAACAGTTAAAGAATTTAAAGATCGTCCAAAATCTTTAACAGAAAAAATTGTTTTAGATCAAATCTATAAAGCAAGATATGTGCGTTTATATGTTGATTCACATACTTCAGAAGATCCAGATGGTGGTATTGCTTGGAATACGATTTCTATTTATGAATTAGAAGTTTATGGTGGAAATCCTGATGAAAAAATGTCAATGAGTGATGTTTTAAATGAAATTCAAGTAGAAACACCAAAAACTGGAGATAAAAAGTTAAAAGTCACTTTACCAGAAGTTGAAGGTTATACTGTTGAATATAATGGTACTGATTTTGAACAAGTCATTGATGAAGATTTAACAATTTATCAACCTATTAGTGATAAAAATGTTAAAGTATCATTCAAGATTACAGATAATGATACAAATGATTATAAATTCAAAGAAATTGCTGTTACAGTTCCAGGTAGTCAAAAAAATGATGAAACAGCGAATAAAGCACCAAATGTTTTACCAGAATTAGCTGAATGGAATGGTGGACATGGAAACTATACAGTTTCTAAAGGGGCAAGAATTGTTTATAAAGATAGTTCACTTCAAAAAACTGCAGAAGCACTTGCTAATGATTATGAAGATATTACTGGAAAAAGTATTGCTGTTGTAAAAGGTGAAAGCAAAACAGGAGATATTACTTTAGCTCTTACAAAAGATAAATCGTTAGGGTTACAAGATGAAGGATATTTAATGGATATTGATGATTCAATCAATATTAAAGCTGAAACAACAACAGGAGCTTATTGGGCAACCAGAACGATTTTACAAAGTATTAAACAATCAGGAAATGTTCCTTGTGGGACAACAAGAGATTATCCACTTTATAAAGTAAGAAGTTTTATTTTAGATGTTGGACGTAAAACATTTACAATGGATTATTTAAAACAAATTGTTAAACAAATGTCATGGTATAAAATGAACGATTTCCAAGTTCACTTAAATGATAACTTAATTCCAATTGAAAGTTTAGCTGATCCAATGACAGGTTATTCAGCATTTAGATTAGAATCAGATGTTAAAAAAGGTGGAAACAATGGTTTAAATCAACAAGATTTAACAAGTACAGATTTATTCTATACAAAAAAAGAATTTAAAGATTTTATTAAGGATTCAAGAGATCATGGTGTAAGTATTGTTCCTGAAATTGATACACCAGCACATTCATTAGCACTTACTAAAGTAAGACCTGATTTAAGACATGGGACAAACGGACGTGAAAACGATCATTTGGCTTTAAGAGATAAATATGATGAATCATTAGAATTTGTACAAAGTATTTTTGATGAATATATGACAACAAGTGATCCTGTTTTCGATGAACAAACAACAGTTCATGTGGGTGCAGATGAATATAATGCAGACAAAGAAGCTTATCGTCGATTCTCAGATGATATGTTGAAATATGTACAAGATTCAGGAAGAACAGCACGTATTTGGGGAAGTTTAACTCAATGTTCAGGAAAAACTCCGGTTAGAAGTAAAGATGTTCAAATGAATTTATGGAACTTTGGTTATGCGAATATGGATCAAATGTATGAACAAGGTTATGATTTAATTAACTGTAATGATGCGCAATATTATATTGTTCCTAATGCTGGATATTACTATGATTATTTAAATAGCAACATTTTATATAATCAAGCAATCAACTCGATTAGTGGTGTCACAATTCCTGCTGGTGATGAACAAATGTTAGGGGGCGCTATTGCTGTATGGAACGATATGACAGACTATTTAGAAAATGGTATTAGTGAATATGATGTTTATGATCGTTTACAAAATGCAATTCCATTATTTGGTGCTAAATTATGGGGTAAAGGAGATAAAACATTAGATCAAGCTAATAGTTTAAGAACAACATTAGGGGATGCTCCAGGTACAAATTTTGGTTATGAAGCAGCTAAAGATGAAAATGGTATGATTGCTCATTATGATTTAGATAATCTTAATCAATTAAAAGGCCATGAAAATATCGAACTTGCATCATTAGATAGTCATGATGCATTGCATTTATTAGGAGATACAAGTTATGCAACAACTTCATTAGATACAGTTGGTTTAAATAATGATTTACGTGTAAAAGTAAAACGTGAATCATCAAGTGAAGAAGAACAAATTTTATTTGAAAGTAGCTATGGATCAATTAAAGCTGTTCAAAAAGAAACAGGAAAAGTTGGATTAAGTAGAGAAAATCATGATTATTCATTTAATTATGAATTACCTGTTAATCAATGGGTTGAATTAGAATTTAAAAATAGAAAAGAAGTTATTGATCTTTATGTAAATGGTCAACTTGTAGATACACTTGGAGATGATGAACAAGTAAATGGTAGACCATTAAAAGCAACAATGATGATTCCAATGGAAAGAATTGGAAGTAAAGAACATGCCTTTAAAGGATATGTAGATGATATTCGTTTAGGTTCAGAAAAATCATTTGCTTCAACAATGGAATTAGATTATTTAGTGACAAGTGCAAGTCATATTGCAGAAGAATCACAAAATAAACAATTACAAGAAAAACTAAAAGAAGCAAAAGTTGCTTTAAAAGAATATGATCCAAATGAACAAACAATTTCAACTCTTACAGATGAAATTAAAGAATTAGTAAATGGAATTGATTACAAAAAAGCAAATTATACAAGAGTAGATCACTATTTAAATTCAATTCCAAAAGATTTATCTATTTATACAGAAAATTCTGTTAAAGACTTGCAATTTGTTATTGATATGATTCAAAGAGAATTACCTAAATCAATGCAAGATACAGTCGATCAATATGAAGTAGAACTTACAAAAGCACTTACTAAACTACAATTAAAATCACAAGTTAATGTCAATTACATTGATAAAAGCAAACTTACAGCAACTGCTTCATCTTATCAACATGATGGATCAGATCCTAAAAATGTATTAGATGATAATCCATCAACAATGTGGCATACAGATTGGAATTTATCAACACCTCATTGGATTGCTTTTGAAAATAAAGAAGAAATGAGTGTCAATGGTTTAACATATGTTCCTCGTCAAACTGGTAAAAATGGAAATGTTACAAAATATCGTATTGAAATAAGTGATGATGGTGTTAATTGGAAAACAGTTAAAGAAGGTAATTTATCAAGTGATTCATCTACAAAAGTCATTGAATTTGATACAGTAAAAACAAAACATCTTCGTTTATACTACGTAGAAGCTGTTAATAATAACGGAAGTGCTGCAGAAATTAAATTACATCGTGCAGATGTACCAGCAGATGTTGATGGTTTAAAAGATGTTATCAATAAAGCTAAAGCTATGGAAGATATTGGATATTTATCTACTTCATGGAATCATTTACAGGATACAATTAAAGCTGCTGAAGGTTTAGTCAATGCAGAAAATCCTAACGCTAATGAAATTGAAATTATGAAACGTCAATTAACAGATGCAATGGTAAAACTTGTATTATCTGTTGATAATGAAAAATTAAAATCATTCGTTGATGATTTATCAAATCTTGAACAAAAAGATTATACAAAGGATTCATGGAAACAATTCCAAACTGTTCTTAAAGAAGCACAGGATGTTTTAAGTAATCTTGATGCTACAAAAGATGAAATCAATGATATGTATCAAAAATTATTAGATGCTTATAATGGACTTGTTATACTTAATGATAAATCTGGATTAACTGATTTGATTAGTAAAGCTGATCAACTTCAAGAAAAAGATTATACAAAAGATTCATGGAAACAACTGGTAGAAGCATTAACTCAAGCAAAAGAAGTATCTGCTAAAGAAGATGCTACAAAAGAAGAAATCAACGAAGCTATTTTTAATCTAGAAAAAACTATGAATGCTCTTAAAAAAGTAGATTCATCTACTAAAGATGATAATACTTCAAAAGGAAATACTTCATCTAAAGATAATCAAGTAATTACTTCTACTACTAAAAATGATAAAAAACAATCTTCAACTGCTAAAACAGGTGATGAAACAAATATTATTTTATTTGTATTAATGGCTTTCATGTCATGGTTAGGTATTAAAAAAGTAAAAAAAGAAGAATTATAAAAATAGATGCCACTATTATTAAGTAGTGGTATTTATTTTGTCTAGACAAATTTATTGTAAGCCCTTGCATAGACAAAGAGTGTATGTTACAATACAGGATGTAAATACGGATTGTTACTTTAAGTAGGCAAGACCAAATAACTTACACTTTTTTAGTGTATCTTGTTTGGTCTTTATTTTTTGATTTGTATTTGCAAATTAAGATTACATTATTCATTTAAGGGAGCAGTAATGTAAATAAGAAAGGAAGAAGAATATGAAAGAAAAGGTAAAGAGAATTGTTTCTCTAGCACTTGCATTTTTAATGTCAATTGGATGTATTCACTCTTATCCAATCGTCAGTGCTTTGGAAAATGATTATGAAGTCTATCCAAATCCTCATATGATGGATTATCAAGATGGTTCATTTGATATGACATCTACTGTCAATGTTGTCTATGAAGATGGTATTGATAAATATACAAAGGATAGAATGAATGAAGTATTAGCTATTAAAAATATAAAAGCAAGTACTTCTGAAGAAGTAAAAGAAGACCAAACAAACATTTTAGTAGGTATTAAAGATTCAAATCAATATGTTGATCAATATGTTGGTGAACATTATTCAGTAAAAACAACCCAATTATTTGATCAATTAGATTCATACTTATTAAAAGTTGATAATGGAACAATTACAGTATTAGGTAAAGATACAGATGCGGCTTTTTATGGTCTTACAAGTTTGTATCATATCTTTAAACAATTAGACGGAACAAATATCCGTAATTTTACAATGGAAGATTATGCTAATGTTGCTAGTCGTGGATTTATTGAAGGTTATTATGGAAATCCATGGTCTACTACGGATCGTATGAAATTAATGGAATGGGGAGGATACTACAAGTTGAATTCTTATTTCTATGCTCCTAAAGATGATCCTAAACATAACTCTAAATGGCGTGAACTTTATACAGATGAAGAAATTGAAACAAAAATCAAACCTCTTGCTGAAGCAGGAAATAAATCAAAATGTCGTTTTGTATTTGCATTACATCCATATATGTATAATGCCATCAGGTATAATAGTGAAGAAAACTATCAAGCAGACTTAAAAGTATTACAAGCTAAATTTGAACAAGTTATTAAAGCAGGTGTTCGTCAAATTGCTATTTTAGCAGATGATGCTGGAAATGTTGGTGGTGCTAACTATACAAAAACATTAACTGATATGACAGCATGGTTAAAAGAAATGCAAAAAACATATCCAGATTTAAAATTAACATTACCATTCTGTACACAAGAATATATGTATAATGGTGAAAGTTATTATCAAAATTTCCCAGCAAATATTCAAATCGTTATGACTGGTGGTAGAGTATGGGGAGAAGTTACAAATAACTTCACAACAACTTTTACAAATAATGCAGGGCGTGGCCCTTATATGTGGATCAACTGGCCATGTACAGATAACTCTAAAAAACACTTAATTATGGGTGGATATACAACATTTTTACACCCTGGTGTAGATCCAAATAAGATTCAAGGAATCGTTTTAAATCCAATGCAACAATCTGAGCCAAGTAAAGTTGCAATTTTTGGGAATGCATGTTACTCATGGAATATTTGGCAAAATGAAGAAGAAGCTCAAAAATGCTGGAATGCTTCATTTAAATATGTCGATCATAATAGCGCTATTGAAACTCAAGCATCAGCTGCTTTAAGAGAACTTTCAAAACATATGATCAATCAAAATATGGATGGTCGTGTAACAGCATTACAAGAATCAGTAGATTTAAAAGATCGTTTAACAAGCTTCAAAGAAGCTCTTACAAATGGAACAACAATCAGTGATGAACAATTTAAAGATTTGATCAATGAATTTACAATCTTAAAAAATGCTAGTGCTACATATAGAGCACAAGCAGGTGATATAAGAATAAAAGATCAAATTGTATATTGGTTAAACTGTTGGGATGATACAGCAGATGCAGCAATAAATTATCTTAAAGCTGTTAAAGCTGTACAAGATGAAGAAGCTAATGATAAGATTTGGGATCTATATGCTACTGGACAAGCTGCTTTTGAAAAATCAAAAACATATGGATTCAATTATGTTGATCATTTAGAATATGCAGAAGTAGGAGTACAACATATCGTACCATTTATTAAAGCAATGGATTCTTATTTAGGAGATATTGTTTCAACTATTGTTGATCCAAATAAACAAGTCACTAAATTTATTACAAATCGTAATGATAGTCCAACAGGTAATATTGATAATGTATTCGATAATAAAGCCAATACTGAAATTGTTTATAAAACACCAAATACAATTAGTAAAGGAACTTATGTAGGCGTTAGTTATTCAAAAGCAATTGATATTGATAGAGTGACTTTTAGATTAGGAACAAATTCAAATTCAAAAGATACTTTTTCTAAAGCTAAAGTGCAATATACAACAGATGGTAAAAAATGGGTTGATTTAGATAATCAAGAATATACTTTACCAAATGATGTAGCTTTAACTGACTTAAATTTAAAAGGGGTTAAAGGTATTCGCATGATTGCTACTGAAGATAAAGCGAATACTTGGTTAGGTATTAGAGATATTGCTGTTAATGCAGATGAAGTAGTAACTGAAGAAGATCCAGGTACATTATCTGTTGATAAATTGACACTTAAAGGTGGTTCTTTAAATAATTTATTAGATGACAGTAATGCTACTTATGCTCATTTTGCTGAAAGTCCTTATAAAGGTGGAGAAATTAAAGATTATTTACCAGTTGATGCAAGTATTACATTAACTTTCAAAAAAGCAAAAACATTAGGTACAATTTATTTTGGACAAGATACAGGAACAGATAAATCAACAAAATATGTCATTGAATATACAACGGATGGTCAAACATGGAAAGTATTAAAAGAATATAATGGTGATGCTTCTGTTGAATTAGATGTATCAAGTCAAAATATTAAAGCAAAAGCAGTTCGTATTAGAAACTTAGAATTAAATTTAAAAAGTAATACAGCAGGATATTGGTGGAAAGTCAATACATTTAAAATGGCTGATCCAGGACAAATGAATGCAACATTTATGTATACAGATACATGGGGAATTTATCAAGGAACAGTAGATAATTTAACAGATGGTGATAGTTCAACAGCATTAGATTTTAGTACCTCAGGTGATACAACAAGAAAAGGTGATTATATAGGTTGGGATTTAGGTAAAGAAACAGCTATTGGTAAAGTTTATGCAGTCATCGGTGGAAATCGTAGTGCTGGAGATAAATGGAAAAAATATAGTTTACAATACTCTGATGACAACCAAAACTGGACTACTTATAAAACATATCAAGGTTTAGCTAGTGGTAAAGATACAGTTGAAGAAAACTTCTATGGTTTAAAAGCACGTTATGTACGTTTAGTGAATGAAGAAGAAAAACATGTATGGGTTATTTTCTCTGAATTTTCTGTAAAACCTTATAGTCCAGATGAAGATTTCAATAATGCTAATGTTTATACAAATACAGATTATAGATTAGCTTCACAAAGTGAAGAAGCACTTACAGAATTGATCTATAATCAAGAAATTACTTTAGAAAAAGGTCAATACGTTGGTGTTGATTTATCAAGAATCAAAGATTTAAGTACATTCAATATTGATTATGAAAATGGTCAAGGAGCAACTTTACAAGTTTCAAAAAATGGTGTTGAATGGACAACTGTAACAGGTCAAGAAAAAGAACTTCCAGATGGAAGATATGTAAGATTAATTAATAAAACAGACAAAGCTATTAAATTAACAATTAATCATTTTGAAGTACATTCAAATGAAATTACAGCACCATATTTATATAAAGCAACTATGAATATTAATCCTTCATGGGGTGTTGGTGAAGATACTAGAAATAATGGTGCTGCTTTTGATGGTAATATCGATTCAACAACAGAATTTGGTGATTTTCCACAAAAAGGACAATATATTATTTATGATTTAGGACAAGAAAGAACAATTTCTAAAATTCAAATGTATTGCCAAGATAGTGCAGTTAACTATATTAGAGATGCTGATATTTTAGTATCAGATGATTTAGAAAACTGGACAAAAGTTGTAACTATTGGAGATGGTGTTGAAAATACAAATGATGCTGGGGTTAAATGTATTGATTCAGATGCAGGTTATAAAGCATCAAGCACATATCCAAATAAAGTCTATGTAGAAGGAACTGCTAATAATGTTAAAGCACGTTACTTAAAGATCTTAATGACAGCAACAAATAATAATAGAGCTGTTGTTTTCAATGAAATTGTTATCAATGATGGAGAATATGTACCAGTTTCAAATGATCCAACATATACTTCTTCAACTGTAGAAGCAAATGGATTTATTCCTCAATATATGTTTGATGGAGATTTATCTACAGCTTATAGACCAGGTTCTAAAGAAGCTGGAAGCATTACTTATACATTATCAAGTGATTTAGATGTTAAGAAAATGCATATTATTCAAAAAGGTGAAATTTCAAATGCAAGAGTATCTGTTCTTGTAGATGGTGAAAATGGAAAGAAATGGGTTCAAGTTGGAACTCTTAAAAAATCATTAAATGAATTCTATATGCCTGAAGGAAACGTTTATGAATTAAAGATTGAATGGGATGAAAATAAAATTCCAACAATTTCAGAAGTTATTATGTTAAATGATGATGAATATGCTTCAACAGCAGCTAATGATTTACAAAAATATATTAATTCTTTAGATGTTAAAGAAAATAAATATACAGCAGATTCTTATAAAGAATTTGAAAAGGCATTAAAACAAGCTCAAAAAGTTTTAGATAAACAAGCGGGTGAATTAGATGCTATTACAAATGCAAAAGCTGAATTAGAAGTTGCTTATGCAAATCTTGTTAAACGTGGAGATATTCAAAGTGTTAAAGATGAACTTGATACAATTAACAAGTTAAAAGAAAAAGATTATACAAGTGAAACATGGACTATTTTACAAGATCAAGTGAAACTTGCTCAAGAATTCATTAAAAAGGATGAAGCAACAATTACTGAAAAAGAAGTTATTGATATGGTAGATGCTTTACAAAAAGCAAAAGCTCAATTAGTAACAAAAGTATCAGTAAGTAAAAAAGAGTTAAAAGATTATATTGCATCAAATGAATTAGATAAGTTAGATACAAATAAATATTTAACATCTACTGCTGATTCATTTAAAAAAGCATTAAAGAATGCACAAACATTAATCGAACAAGAAGATGCAACAAAAGAACAATTAGATGAAGCTTTAAAACAATTACAAGATGCAAGAACACAATTAGTTTTAAAAGCAACAGATGATGAAGTAAATGCATTAAAAGCATTAATGGATCAATATCAAGAAAAAGATTATACAGTATCATCATGGAAAGAATTTGAAAAAGTTTACAATGATGTTAAAGCTGCTTTAGAAAATGAAAACACAAGTGATGACGTTCAAGCATTAACTAATACTTTAAAAGAAGCTGCTCAAAAACTTGTTAAACGTGGTAATTTAGATGGTATCCATGGTTTATTAGATCAAATTAAACAATTAGATAGTAAAAAATATACAGAAGCATCTTATTCTAAATTAATAGATGTTGTTACTGAAATTTCTAAGAAATTAGAAAATTCATCAGAAATGACACAAGAAGAAGTCGATGCCCTTGTAAGTGAATTACAAAACGCTATTAATGCATTAGAAAAAGCACCAACAATCACTACAGATACAAATGAACCTGCTCATAAACCTCAAGTTGTAACAAATAACAAAGTGAAAACAGGTGATTCAACATCTGCATGGACATTTGCAACATTTGCATTAATGGCAGCAATCGTTTATGTATCTTTAAGAAAAAGAACAAAAGAAGACTAAAATAAAAGGTTTCTATTTTCAAGATTAAGAAAATAGAACCTTTTCATTTTAAAATCAAAAAAGATAGCGTTTTCATAAGCGGAGACGCTTTTTTTATGGTATATTTAAAGAAGAGGTGAAAATCATGAAATTAAAAGCACTTGATCAAAGACAAGCTGGTATTTTGTTACCGTTATTTAGTTTACCAGGAAAACATGGAATAGGGGATTTAGGAAAAGAAGCTTATGAATTTGTTGACTTATCTGCTCAAGCAGGTTTTTCTATTTGGCAAATTTTACCATTAAATCCATCAAGCTCCGGGAATTCACCCTATACTCCTTATTCATCTTTTGCTGGTGATGAAATATATATTTCTTTAGAACTTTTAAAAGATTGGCATTTGTTAGATGAAGTTCCTAACTATTTACAAGATTTAAAAAGAGTTGATTATAAACGCGTACGTTTATTTAAAAATCGTTATTTAAGAAAAGCTTATCAAGTTTTCTTAAAAGATAAAGAATTAAAGAAAGAATATCGTACTTTTGTTAAAGGAACATTTTGGTTAAAAAAATATGCGCGTTTTATGGCTTTAAATAAAGCAAACGAAGGTTTACCTTGGGTAGATTGGAATGATGAAGATCAAAATATTAAAGGAAGTAATGAAGGATTAGAAGCAGAAATTGATTATATTCAATTTCTTCAATATATTTTTGTAAAACAATTTAATTTATTAAAAATACATGCACATCAAAAAGGAATATCTATCATGGGAGATTTACCTTTATATGTAGGTGATGATTCTGCGGATGTTTATGAGTATCGTAAATGTTTTCAATTAGATGATAAATTTTATCCTAAATTCGTATCTGGAGCATCACCTGATTATTTTTCAAAAGATGGCCAACTATGGGGACATCCTTTATATGATTGGGATTATTTAAAGAAAACAAGATATAATTTTTGGATCAAAAGATTAAAATGGAATAATGAAATTTTTGATATTTTAAGAGTTGATCATTTTAGGGCTTTTGATACATATTGGTCAGTTCCTTATGGAAGTGCTACAGCAAGAGAAGGAAAATGGATAGAAGGACCAAGTTATCATTTTTTAGATTCAGTTTATAAACAATTGCCTAAACTTAATATGATTGTTGAAGACTTAGGAGAATTACGTCCACAAGTACATGAACTGAGAGATCATTATGATTTATTAGGAATGAAAGTTATGCAATTCTCTTTTGGAGAAGATGAAAGAAAAGTTAAATATAAAATTCCTCAACATTGTGTTGTTTATACAGGAACACATGATAATGCTACTCTTAAACAATGGTATGAAGAATTAGATGATAAAGAAAGAATGAAAGAAATTATGAAGGGGCTAGGATATATAGGAGAAAATCTTGTGGAAGATATGCTTGCATATACACTTGAATGTGATGCAGTGATTTCTATTGTTCCTTTACAAGATCTACTTGGCTATGGCAAAGAAGCTCGTATTAATTTACCAGGGACAGTAGGTCCACATAACTGGTCTTATAAACTTACTTCATTTGATGATTATCAAAATCAAATACAAATAATTCAAAAAATGTTAAAGAAAGCTAAAAGATAAATACCATACTTATTATTTATATATCCTAAAAAACCGTGATAAAAGCGGTTTTTTTTTAATTTTAGGAGATGTAATCGCTTTTATTTATTAAATTATGACAATAAAATTGATTTTTAAAAAGAAAAAAATATAATAATTTT
>OLOP01001756.1_pt1 | contig 13286 bp, 16 predicted proteins | sample 1672381 | NCBI WGS metagenome assembly OLOP01 (sample SAMEA3136678, study PRJEB25190) | human gut metagenome | biome: human gut; feature: human-associated habitat; material: faeces | place: Austria | collected 2013 | reverse complement strand
GGGGCGCAAAGGGGCAGCCGGCCGGCGGATTCAGCAGGTCCACAGGGGTACCCTCAATGGGCACCAGACGCTCACGCACCTCGGTGTTCAGCTTGGGGATGGAGTTGATCAGGCCCTTGGTGTACTCGTGGCCCGGCTGGTAGAAGATCTCGTCGGTGGTGCCGTACTCCACGATGTGGCCGGCGTACATGACGGCGATCTTTTCGCACATGGAAGCCACGACGCCCAGGTCGTGCGTGATCATGATGATGCTCATGCCCAGCTTCTTGCGCAGCTCCTGCATCAGCTCCAGGATCTGTGCCTGGATGGTCACGTCCAGTGCGGTGGTGGGCTCGTCTGCAATCAGCAGCTTGGGCTCACAGGCCAGGGCGATGGCGATCATCACGCGCTGGCGCATACCGCCGGACAGCTCGTGGGGGTACTGCTTCAGGCGCTTTTCCGGCTCGTTGATGCCGACCAGCTCCAGCAGCTCCTCGGCGCGTGCCCAGGCTTCCTGCTTGTTCTTTTTGGTGTGCAGGCGGATGACCTCCACGATCTGGTTGCCGATGGTGTACACCGGGTTCAGGCTGGTCATGGGGTCCTGGAAGATGATGGAGACCTCGTTGCCGCGGATCTTGCGGAAGTCCTTCTCCTTCATCTTCTCGATCTCGTGGCCGTTGAACCACACGGTGCCGCCCACCAGCTTGCCGGGGTAGGCGGTCAGGCCCATGACCGAGTAAGCGGTAACGGACTTGCCGGAACCGGACTCGCCCACGATGCCCAGCACGTCGCCCTGGTTCATCGCAAAGGAAACGCCGTTCAGTGCCTTGACCTCACCGGCAGGGGTGAAGAAGGAAAGGCGCTCTTCCTTGATATCAAGAATTTTTTCGCTCATCTTCGTTCACCTCATCAATTCTTCAGCTTCGGGTCAAAGGCATCGCGCAGGCCGTCGCCGAACAGGTTGAACACCAGGATCATCACGCTGATCATCACTGCGGGAGCGATCAGCAGGTGGGGGTAGGTGTTCATGCCCTTGACGGCATCGGTGGCCAGAGAACCCAGAGACGGCAGCGGGGCTGCAACACCCAGACCGATGAAGCTCAGGTAGCTCTCGGTGAAGATGGAAGCCGGGATCTGCAGGGTAGTGGTCACGATCAGGGTGCCGATGCAGTTGGTCAGCAGGTGCTTTTTGATGATACGGCCGCTGGAAGCGCCCAGTGCGCGGGCAGCGGTGACGTACTCGCTCTCCTTCAGGATCAGGATCTGGCTGCGCACGATACGCGCCATGCCCACCCAGTACAGCAGAGCGAAGATGATGAAGATGGAGATCATGTTGGGGCCCAGAGTCTGCATCCACTTGAAGCCGGGCTTGGTGGCCAGACTTTCCAGGGGCTCCTTCAGGGCCATGCCCAGCAGGATGATCAGCAGGATATCCGGGATGGTGTACAGGATATCCGTGATACGCATCATGATGTTGTCCACCCAGCCGCCGGCAAAGGCCGACACAGCACCGTAGGTGGCACCGATGATCAGCACCAGCACCGAGGCGATCAGGCCGACGGACAGGGACACGCGGGTGCCCATCATGATACGCACCGCAAAGTCACGGCCCATACGGTCGGTGCCCAGAATGTGCGGGAATACCTTTTCGCCGGCGTCGATGCGGGCCTGCTCAGAGGCAGAGTACTCGAACGGTGCCAGATTGTTGCTGCCCTTCACCTGCTCGGCGTAGCTGTAGGGCCACACGGCAGGCAGCAGGTAGGCAAAAATGGCAATGGCGATGATGAACACAAAGCTGACCATGGCGATCTTGTTCTTCTTCAGGCGGCGCAGACCGTCCTTCCAGAAGTTGACGCTCTCTCGCATGATCACAAGGCTCTGCTTTTCCTCGTTGCTGGCAGGCAGAAAGTCGTCAGCGTTCAGCTGCAGGCTGAGAGGATTCTTTTTGATGTTTTCCATAACGCGTTCCTCCTTTTTTACTGCAGCTTGATGCGCGGGTCGATGATCTTGTACAGGATATCCACGATCACGTTGGCCACGATGACCATGCTGGACAGCAGGATGGTGGTGCCCATGATCAGGGTATAGTCACGGTTGGTGATGGCAGACACGAAGTCGCGGCCCAGGCCGGGCACGGAGAAGATCTTCTCCACCACGAAGGAGCCCGTCATCAGGCTGGCCAGCATGGGGCCGACGTAGGTGATGACCGGCAGGATGGCATTGCGCAGCGCATGCTTGAACAGGATCATGAACTGGGACACGCCCTTGGCACGGGCGGTGCGCATGTAGTCCTGACCCATGACGTCCAGCAGGCTGGAACGCATCAGGCGGGTGATGTATGCAGAGGGGTAGATCGCCAGTGCGGTGACCGGCATGATATACGCTGCAGCGCTGTTCAGGCCCACGGTGGGCAGCAGCTTGAGGTTCATACCGAACTCATACAGCAGCAGCACGCTGGAAATAAAGCTCGGGATCGCAATGCCGCAGGTTGCGAACACGATGATGGTGTTGTCCAGCCACTTGCCGCGGTTGTAAGCCGAGATACAGCCCAGCGGGATGCCGATGCACAGGGCCACCAGCACCGCCACGCCTGCCAGGCGGCAGGACACCGGCAGCTTGCTGGCGATGATCTCGTTGACCGTGCGGCCACGCTGACGCAGGCTCAGGCCCAGGTCGCCGTGCAGCAGGCTCTTCATGTAATTGACGTACTGCACACCCAGCGGCTTGTCCAGGCCGTATTTCTCGGCCAGTGCCTGCTGAGCAGCCGTACTGATGGACTTTTCTGCCACGAACGGGCCGCCGGGGACCAAGTTCATGACAAAAAAGGTAACCGTGGCCACAATGAAGATGCTGAAGATGCCCATTGCGACACGCTTGATGATGTACTTTGCCATCGTTTGATGCCACTCCATTCCTATCAATGAAATACTATTTTGGCGTTCCCGGTCTGAGCCAGGCACTTTCCCGCATCTGCGTCTCACAGTGCAGACGTCTGTCCTTGGCACACGGACAGAAAAAGCGAATAGAAAAACGATGGCATCTTGCGGCTGCATAAACACCATCGTCCATAACCGAGAAACACTTTTTTAATTATAGTAAGCAGGTTGAAATTTGTCAATTTAGATGAAAATCATTCACCCTACTATGACAAAGCATGAGTAGAATAGAATACTTTTGTCGGATTTCTTCGTCCTTTGTCCGTGCAGGCCGGTCAGCTTTCCGGTTTCCGGGCGGCATCGGCCTGGCTGTAGTAGCGCTTCTTTTCCCTGTACATGTTCTCATCGGCCCGGCGCAGCAGGTTCTCCAGGTTCTCGGTGCTGGCCTGCCATACCCCGCCGATGGACGCATCCACGCTGTTTTCCTGCATCTGGCGGCGCAGCTGCTCGGTCTTGCGGGCAAAATCCTCGCGGCTCACATCCAGCAGGATCACCACGAACTCGTCACCGCCCACCCGGTAGGCGTCCTCGGCAAAAATGCCCGCAATGGTGCCCGCCGCCCGCACGATCAGCTCGTCACCGGCGCGGTGGCCCTGCTCATCATTCACCTTTTTCAGGCCGTTCAGGTCGATGTAGATGGCACCGATCTGCTGATCCTGCACCTGCTTGTAGGCTTCCAGCCGCTCGATGTATCGGTTGCGGTTGTACAGGCCGGTGAGCATGTCGCGGTAGCTGAGCTTTTCCAGATAGGCCTGCTGCTTTTTGCGGTCCAGACTGTTGGTCACAAAGAACTGGATCGACGCCAGCAGGGTCGCGTCATCGTAGTGCGCGCGGGGGTTGTCCACACCCAGAAAGCCCACCATGGCTCCGCCTTTCATCAACGGCACGGCCAGCAGGCGCCACACCTGCTGCGCCTTCAGCATCTCATAGCTGGGCTGGCCCCGCTCCTGCTCCAGATCGGACATATAATAGGAACGGCCCTGCCGGAAGTTCTGCATCCAGACCTCGATGACCGAAACAGGCACCTCCTGCAGATTGTCCATCTGGGCACTTACTTCCTGCCCGCAGATGTACTCAAAGGTGTTGATGAGCACGTCCCGGTCCGGGTCGATCTCAAACACATAGGTGCGGTCGGCCTGAAAATAGCCGTTCACAGTGGCCAGCAGGTTGTTGATGCCCACGTCGATGTCGGTGTCGGAGTTCAGCTTGCCCACGCAGCTGTTCAGCATGGTGGCGATCTCCAGACGCTGGCGGATCTGCTCCTTGGTCCGCTCTGAGACGGCCAGCTCCCGGTTCTGGGCGCTGGTGGCCACCACGAACAGCAGGATCATGGATGCCCCCACCGACAGGCTGATGAGGGAAATATCGTCCTGGAACACCTGACACGCTGCCACCGACAGCGGCAGGACCACACAGCCAAACATGGCGATCCGGCGTCCCATCGTGAGTTTCTGGTAAAACTGGGCCATCATGGTGGTCTCTGTGCCCATGCCGATGAGCAGCAGCACCATGGACAGCGGGAAGGCATCGCTGCGGTGGTAGATGTTCTGGGCGTCGATGTAGTAGAGCAGTGGGCTGAACTGGGACACGAACACCAGCCCGATGCCCACGGCGCAGGTAATGTCCACCGTCCGGCTGCGTTTCGGAGCGCAAAGACGGCCGTCCTCCCGCAGATAGCAGCCCACATAGTGGTTGAACAGGAACAGCACCAGATACAGCCCCGCATACACCACAAAGTTGGTGGCGACCATGATGAGGTGGCTTGCTTCCCCCGGCGTGCCCTGCACGAACCAGGCAGCCGCATCGCAGCACAGCAGCGCAGCCGCCGAAAGCTCCATCCAGAGCAGCCAGTTGCGTTTTTCCCGGTTGTGGTCATTTCCCATGGACAGGCAGAACGCCGCCGTCAGGCAGAAACAGCCGCCCCACAGCAGCAGGGCAACGTTCATGATCCGCTCCTGTTCACTCATCCGCACTTCCTCCACGCTTGTCCTTTTTCTGGTTCCTCTCTCCTGAAGTATACCACAGGCCCCCGCAAAAGGATATGGTTTTCACACAAATTCGACGCCTGAAAATACGTCACGTCCGGTGTTTTTTCATGAAAGTTTCTGGGAACGCCGCTTTGCCGCCCTAAAACAATGCACCCTGCCGCTCCAATCGAGCGGCAGGGTGCTGCCTTACAATCCAAACAGGTCTGCATGCGTTCCCGTGCGATACAGATAGAGTTCGGTATCCGTCTGGTAATAGATCAACAGCCAATCCGGCTGAATATGACACTCTCTCATGTCTTTGTAATTTCTCGAATTAGTCAGCGCATGATCTCGGTAGACAGGCGGCAAAGTCTTCTCCTCGCACAGCAATTCCACGACAGCACTCAGCTTTTGCGGGTCGCAGCCACGCTTCACCGCCAGCTTATAGTCTTTCTTGAATTGTCCCGTAAACTCCGGTTTAAGCATTAAGGGCCTCCATCATGTCTGCCACACTGTCGAACGGGCCGTGCATATCTTCGTCATTCTCCGCTGCTTTCATCGCTGCATAAGTGGTTTCGTTCGGCTCGTCCAGACGAACTTCAAACGGCAATCCATGATAGCGCAGTGCCTGACGGTAAAAAATGCCCGTAGCGGTGCTCAAATCCATGCCCAACGACTGAAACAAATCTGCCGCCTGCTTCTTCAGCTCCGGTTCAATACGAAGCGTCATATTACCCTTAGTTGCCATATAAAAGCACTCCCCTCAAAGCATATTACTGATATTCTACATCCATATTATATGCTCTATTTATTTGCGTTGCAAGCGCAATGCAAATAAAATTTGCTTGTGATTATTACTCTAACAATCTGGCAACATCTCGTTTAGCATACACCACACGAGCGATTGTCACCAACTTCTTTTCCTCGTCCACCCAATAGAGCATTAAAAAGTTCTGCACTAAGATTTTTCGATACTCACGCTTCAACGGGCGGATTGGTTGATACGCCGGAAGCGCATACGGAAATGTAAGTATGCTTTCCGCAGCGTTCACCAGTTCCATAGCCAAACGATCTGCCGCAGCAGGATTTTGCAGCTCTCCACTGATATAGCGCACGATTTCAACCATATCTCGCTGGGCAACAGGTAGGTACTCCAGTTTATACACCCTGCTCCCCTCCAATAGCGGCTTTCATCGCTTTCAATACATCTTTGGAGGAATAACGCTGATCTGTCAGCTCGGCCTCTCGCTCGGCCTCTTGCAGCTTGAAGTAAACCTCGCTTTCAAATTGCAAGTTTTCAAACGCTTCCATGCTCAAAACGACCATATCACCATACCCATTTTTGGTTAAAAACACAGGCTGAGCCGTTTCATGCACTGTTTTGGAAATGTCCGCAAAGTTATTTCGCAAATCCGATACAGGTCTAATCATATTCATACCATCAACCTCCTTACTATTATTTTAGCGTAATCATGCTAAAATATCAACATCATTTATTTTCTGTTTTGGGCGGAAACAAAGCGTTAACGCAATCGGTCGCTAAATAATTCATGTACTCATCGTCCGGCATAACGTTGATCCGGCGAATACCATTCGCCGCACACCCAACCAGCAGCCCGGCATCGACCTCACTTTCCGCAAAAACCATGTGTTTTGCCTGCTCCTGCACCTGCTCTTTTCTGGTCTTTCCATGCAAGAACACTTCATAGGCTTCTTCTTCCGAAAGCCCGCGTTCCTTCGCAATCGCAGTCACCGCAGCCACAATCTCAGCTGCCTTACGCTGGCTCTCATCACCAGACAGCTGAACCATCTTCTCTTTGTTCGTATATTCGCGTAAATTCATTAAACCGGCCTCTTCCCACCAACGATATACTGTCTTTTTACTCAATCCAGTTTCTCTGATACACTCCGCTTTCGTCCCCTCTGAGTGCTCAGAACGCCACTCAGCTACCACAGATAGCTTGTCCGGCCTACCATTACCGTCCGTCCATTTACGCCCCTGTCGGCGCATACGAATATCTCGAATTGCTCTTGCTTCCTCCAGATGATCAGATTGCTTCTGACCATTCCTCCTGTTCTTCTCAATCTGAATACCGGTACGCCACACAATCGTATCAATCGGATATGTAGCATAGCTATCCGTATAAGCCTCCAGAGCGTGCATAACATCGTCCTCAGTGAACTCATCACCTTTTGTATTCATGAATGGAATAAGGCCGTATGCGTCCTCCTCGAGCGTTTCTCGGGGTACTCCACACTTCTGCGCATATGTCGCAAGAGTCATAATACACCAATATCTGTGTCCCTGTTCGGCACCCTCTTTTAACTTCCTAATCCACCAGTCATAAACTGCTTTCTTACAAGTCCATGTATTCCTCGGTCGCTTCTCCACAATACGCCGCTGATACCACTCTGGATACTTCTTCTTCGCATCTTCGAGCCGTAAATCAGACTTATAAACAAAGCTCACAGCACGATGATCCTCTGGCACAAACTTATTCAAATACTCTACTGTGACCTTTTCACCGACCGAAAAGGCACGGCAGCGACCACCATCTTTCGTAATCGTACCAACCACACGAAAACCCTGAAACAAACTCTCATACTGCACCTTATCATGCAGCGAGGACGCGCCCTGTGTCCATGCCTGCCAAGTCAGCCGCCTTTTCAGCTTCTCCAACTCCTCAGCAATGTTCTTAAACATCGGAATAGGCTGCTTAAAGACATAATAAATATGGATACCTGAGCCGGAAGATACCAAATACGTAGGCCGCGGCAGACCCCAAACAAACTGCAACATCTCATGACCACGGTTGATCTGCTCCATAAAAAAATCCCAATGCTTCCGCTCCGTCATACCATCAAGATCAATAGCCAACGCATACATAAACCGAGCATTGGAGGACTTCCGACTCTTACCTGCATAACTGATCGGGCTCATAAGACAGAAATCATTTGACCCAACCATATCCGCAATCGTATCAAGATCATCAGTAATCGTCATACGCTTTGCACGCTTGCTGCCTTTCTCAATAGCAATCGCTATACCATTATATTTCCCGTCCTCATACTCACCGCGCTCCTCAAAAGAGCCCTCCGGAAAGATGTCCCGATAAAAATCCATATAGTGAACTTCCTCAAACAGCGCTTTCAAAGCACCTAAAATATCATACATCCCCATGCACCTCCAGCCCCCTATCAGGGCGTTATATTATCAATATATTTTTTCCACCTATTTCCCGACAAAAAAATCGGTCGCTTTTCGACCGTATTTGCTTGTCCATATTTTACAGCAACGGCACGAGGGTGTCAATCCCTCATGCCGTGTTTCTCTTTAATTTCTTGGAGCTGCACTCGGATACTCTTTTTTCTCTCTACTACTGCTTTAGGTTGTGCCTTTAATGTCCTATTGCACGCCTGTACCGTTGCACCTAACGCGGTCACAGCATTTATTATCCGCTGCCACCGCTCCCACGTTAACCCTTTTACTCGTCCAAAAAACGATTTCTTCGTTTGAATATCTTGAGTTTCCTCAGTTACTCCCATACATTTCTCCATGAGAGTGTTTACTACGCCTATTAGCAGTTTCTTTTGTTTCTGTAACCTCTCTGTTTCTTTCTTAAAGTTCGAGATCATCTCTCCGGTGTCGGCGCATACTTGCTTCAGCTGCTCGTTTTGCTTCTTTAGCTCTGCATTCTCTTTCTGTATCTCCTGCACTTCGTCGGTTTCGTTCAGCTGCGCGTTCTTGTCTGCCAGCTTCTGCATTTCCGACTTGAGCAGCGATATTTGCGATGAAAGCTCCGATATTGTCTGCTTCTGCTGTTCGATTGTCTGTCTTTGCTCCTCGATCAGCTGCGAGCTGCTCTCTTGCACGCTGCGCTGTTTGCTGACTTCGTGCATTGCCCTCAAACTCATGTTCCAAGTTCTCCTTTCCAAAGTCCATGTTATAATACTTCTCCAGCTTGTTATTGCGGATTTTGCACTGCTTTTCGCCCTGCTCTTGCCGTTTTAAGTCTGTAAAGGTAATATATTTGTGGCTGTCCTGCCAGTCTACGCCGTATCCTCGCTCATTCATACGCTGCACAAAGTCTGTACGGTTGGTGGCCTGTTCTCGGCAGTCCAATATCGCCAGCGCAATATCTTGCACATAGCTCTTTACCTCGCCCTGCTCGGCCTTTTTGAGCAACTGATAGGTGTCCTTGCTGAACGCTACCGTTTCCTCTCGCTCCTGTCCGTCAAAGGTCTTTCCCTTTTCGGTAATATGCAGCCCGTATTTCGCGCAAAGCTGGTCGGAATAATCTTTCATGGCCTGCAGCTCTGCCTTGCTCTGCTGGAGCTTGTGGCCGTCTACATAGCTCACGCTGTTCACCACAAAGTGCGTGTGGATATGCTCCTTGTCCTCATGGGTAGCAATCAACACCTCAAAGTCCTGCCACTCCGGTCGTGAGGCTGCCAGCTGGCACGCGATCTGGTGCGCCTGCGCCGGATTTATCTTCTCGCCTGGTGCAAAGCTCTGAACAAAATGCTTGTAGGTTCGCCCTCCGTCCTTATCCCACAATAATTTCGTAACTCTCATTTCATCTTTAACTGTATCAGGAACGCAATTCAAGCCACTCAGCAACTTTTGTTCCGTTTTTTCCTCTTGCATTACATAATCGAGTACTGTGTTTATCCCAGCTTTTGAAGATACTGCCTTAATGACTGCCATACCATTTTCACCTCGTCTAATACCGTCGGCAATTCTTTTTTGTAATCAATATAGCTGCGTTCATTAAGTCTTTTGGCGATTTGGTTGAGGTTTGCACCCTGTCGTTTCAGTTCCGGCACGATCTCTTTGATACCATCCGTATTTACAATCTCCTTACCCAGCACGCAGGATAAAATGTACTGCTGTTGGTTCATGCCGCTTTCAGAAATTTTCTGTTGCAGCAGCTCCCATTCCTCCTCACTAACTCGGAACGAGAGCTGCTTCGGTCTACTCTTATTTGCCATGACCGCCGTTATTCTCCCTTAAATTTTCTCAGTGCCTCTACATAATCTCGGATTGCTTCTACTTCTTCGGCCATACTCAACTTGCTCAGCTTCCAATCGTCCAGCCAATACTGTAATTCGTCTTCAAAATCGAATGTGTCACCTGGCTCCATTTCGTATTCTTCACGCTGCTCCTCAAACTCCTCTGGGTGAGATTTGTATTCTTCGTTTTCATCGTAGACATATAAAAAATTTTCGATGTCCTCACCGCACTCCAACAAAAAACGCAGCAGTGTCCGATCTGCCATCTGACGGAAACCGCAACGGTCGAACCAGTCCTGCGCAAGCATTCTTTCGTCCGACCCGTTGGTGTAGGTACCGTCAATCAGATCGCCGATGAAACTCGCCAATAATTCAGAAACGGTCAATCCGCAGCCGGCTGCTTTTTGTAAAATGCGATCGCAGTCTGCATCCGACAATTTCAAAATGAGCGTCCGGTCTTTGATGGTTTCGATTTCTTTTTTCTGACTTTCGTACATGATACACCTCACCTTTTTGTTCGTGCGCTGCGTGCGCCAAGCCGGGGATTGAAGGGGGTGCAACCCCCTCACAAGCTCTAAAGTGGTAACACTTTAGGTAGCTTGCAATATATCTCCCACACTCTCATTATACATGGTGGTAGCACTGCTGTCAAGTGTGGGAGAGAAGGCTTGCGGTAGCAAGCCTCAGCAATGTAAATGGAGAAAATCGCGTGTCAAGGGCTTGCTTTTTTCGCCCCGTTCGAGCCGTCTGCGCAGCAGATCGGCGTGCAAAGGGTAGAAAAAAAGTGGTTCGCATGAACCACTCTTGACGCTATCTCTCCTATACTCTAAATCATAAAATAACGGGATGAGTTTAGACTCATCCCGTTATTTTTATCCTCGGAACCATTTACTAAACCAACTCCGTTTTCTCCCTGGAGCCGGTTCATGATTATCCTACCGTATCTGTATATCCCGAGGAAATGAAAAACGAATCAATAACTGTTACGCCATCACTTGCATAAACCGGAATTTCATGATCATGTGGAACATAATCAGGTATATTTTGCGGAAGATCAGATACTTTAATATATCCTTCTGTCCCATTTTTACCGATAGCGGAAATCATATCTACATCTTCATTCAAATACTTTACAACCAGTGCCTCACCATAAGTTTCGCCAGCTGCATTGGTATGTATCTGTTTTTCTTCAGTAGATAAATCTACACCGCCATTAGCTCGAACTGCCATATAATAATCTACGCTCTCCAGTTCAAGGGTTTTCATTTCCCCATCACTTCCCTTATACCACGTAGTACCATGAGCGGTATACGTTCCTTTTCCACTTGCTCCGCCTGTAGTTGCAGTAATACCCGTGCTTAACGCACCATTTGCTACAGGTCCACTAAAAGCGGCTAATGCAATACCGCGATAAAGTTCCGCAGAAGCTTTCACATATCCTGCTGGCACTTTTGTACTATCTGTAGTCAGAATTGTTGCTGTAGAAGATACCATTCCTTTTGATGCAGTTATAGAAGTTCTCCCATGATATTTAATATTACTCATACCTGTTACAGTCGATGTCCAAGGAGAATAACTGACTGCTACGGCGGCCACAACACAGATAGATCCGCATAATAGTATCGATACTAAACGCTTTACAATCTTATTTTGAAATTTCATTTTGAACTCCCTTCTATTGACTTCATGTCAATAATTAACATATCCACTTACTGAAACACTATTTGAGGAATTATTCCTTACTGCAAAAACATAATTACCGCGGGTATCAACCTTAATGGTCTTATCAAAGGTTCCATTATTCACAGTTAGGTAGTGAAATTTACCTTTGCTATCAACCAAACCAAAATCTACGCTTGCCGAAAATGGAGAGTATGTAGCTTTAATCGTTACCGTTTCTCCAGCTTCCAACGGGAAACTCTTATCTGCCCGCAAGATAGATTTAGCAGGAACCGTCATATTAAAGGAGCCCGAAGCACGTTCAAGGCTCAGTTCAATTACACGATCTCGATGCTCAAAGTTTTTCGGTACAATATCAGCCGCATTCGCTGACATACTCACCCCGCTAACGATAAGCACTCCTGCCAAAATAGAGCCGAAAATTTTCTTAACTCTCATTGCTACCACTTCCTTTCGCAATTACTTACCAATCTACCGAAAAATCACCAGAAAATACGACATCATCTTCTTCTGTTTCCATTTCGGAAATTGGAACTTCATTTTGTGGCTCATGAGTGTTATGTAAATGTAGCAGCATAGCACCCACCACAATCAACAATATAACTACAACGCAAGCTATTAGTCCCACCCGTAAATGGTTTGACGATTTTTCTTTTGCTTCATCTTCCGGTTCAGAAACTTTTTGCACATCTTCTGCTTCTTTATCCGATAGCAAATAATCCATGGATACATGATACAACTCACTCAATGCTTTCAGCTTCTCCCGAGAGGGAACGGCTAACCCTACTTCCCACCTTGATATAGCCTGACGAGATACATTGATCTCCTCAGCCAGCTGAAGCTGAGATAAACCTTTCTCCTTTCTCAAGCGAACTAACTTCTCTGCTGTAGTCATTTATTATACCTCTATATTACCCACATATTCGACTAAAATAAACCAATCTACGATTGCATTTGAGCAATTATAGATTGCATCTCATGCAATTCTCTAAATTTCACCTATTATAATACAATCTCCATTAAAATATGTAAATATCAACCACTCTAAATGTCCAAAACACATACAGCAAAAGCCCTGGCGTTTTGTGCTACACCAAGGCTTATTATCATTGCTTACAGCCATTATCTCCGAAAGATCCGATTGAACCAGCGCCGCTTATTCGGTGCTGCCTGCTCCTCAGGCACGCTGGCAGCTACACGATCTTCCCCATCGGAAAGCTGCTGCTGGATTGTCCCAGCGTGGAGGGCCTGCGCCGCACGCGCAGTTTCCTGCGCTGCCAACAATGCAGTGCTGCACTCAGCCAACCTCGCGTTTAACTCTCTGATCTGCACGTCTTTCACTGCCAGCTGTGCTTGCAGCGTATCAACAGTAGTCTGTAAAACGCCAACTAAATCGCAAACTTCATGGTTTGCGGTTTGCGATTGGTTGGCGTTTGCGGTTTGCGATTCGGTTTGCGATTGCTCGTCGCTAACCGAATTTTCAGTCACTATTTCTTGCTGTCTTTTTTTCTGAAAAGCCATTTTTATTAACTTTTCTTGTTGGTTTTCGATCGCAAACTGGTTTCCGTTTTTTCGCAAACTTGATCGCAAACCAAGGTTTGCGATTTGCTTACTTACAGCAGTCTTTGATACGCCCAATTCGTCCGCAATTTCCTTGATCGTTTTGGCCATCTGGCACACTCTCCTTAAAACAGATCGCTATGCGAACCAG
>OLOP01001749.1_pt1 | contig 13350 bp, 9 predicted proteins | sample 1672381 | NCBI WGS metagenome assembly OLOP01 (sample SAMEA3136678, study PRJEB25190) | human gut metagenome | biome: human gut; feature: human-associated habitat; material: faeces | place: Austria | collected 2013 | reverse complement strand
TAAGTTTGTCAAGGGTGGATATTCGACGCGAAAGACATTGGCGTGTCATTACATTCAGCTCAATTTCTGCCATGTCAAGCCAACTTCCATGTTTAGGCGTATAGTGGATTTCCAGTCGTTTTATGATCCTTCTTGCTTCTGATGGTGGAAATGCTTTATAAAGTGAAGCAGCTTTATGGGTGTTTAGATTGTCCATTACCAGTATGATTTTCTTTGCATCTGGAAACATTTCATCTGACAGATATTTGATTTCCATTGCCCGGTCAATTGCAGTACGGTGTTCATGGACACTCACATGGTGTCTGCCGCCAAGTGGTTCAACAAAAGCAAATATGCTGCAGGTGCCATTCCTCTTATATTCGGAATCCGTTTTCTGGTTGTCACCCGGACGAACAGGCAGTGGCTGCCTTACATCATCCAAAAGCTGGTATGGCTTTTCATTCATACAGACAACAGGGTACATCGGGTCATATGGGAGTTCATAAACATCAAGGACATCTTCCATGCAGGCTACAAAATCAGCATCTTCTTTTGACGGAATACACCAGTAATCATTCATGTGAGGTCGAAGTTTATTTTTTTTAAAGCCCTGCCGATGGTATCTTTACTGACTGGAACATCAAGTACAATTTTTGCCTGTTCTTCCAGCAGACGGAGTGTCCAGCGGGAATGTCCTTCCGGTGCAGGACTGCACGCAATTTCAATAATACGAGCCTCAGCACGCCCATCAAATTTTCTGCATGCATTATCAGAATTGACATTCCGGTTCATTGTACGGATACCCTGGATGCCTTTTTCGGAATAAAGCTTTACAGTATTCATGATAGTAGCCATACATACACAATTTGTTTTGGCAGACTGTGCATGGGTAAGAACTTTACCGTGTGCCTCATCTAGATCAATGATAATCTGGCATCTGTTTCGAACAGTTTTGGTTGTTTGCTTTTTACGCATAACAGATTTTAGTTCCTTGAGTTCGTCATCCGTTAATGAAATATTATATTTTTTTGGTCTTGCCATCTAAAATCACCGCCGTTTCTTTTTAATATATCATGAAACGGTTTGTCAGACCATAAAATTAATTAAATATCAATGATACAGTATACTACCACTTTTTTATATTTTTAATATTTCCTTATATTATCAATAAATGCCATTGACTTTCTGCTTTTTGCGTGCAAAGCTAACCATATATTTATAAGAAAAGAGTTTTTACCATGATACAGAAAAAAAATGTACTTAACACCGTTCCGGTTATCTGCCTTGGTGCCCTGCTTTTGGGGGCGGCATACGGGCAGCTTCACACGCCAATGACGCCGCCACCGATTACAGCTCTCGCCTCAGATATTCTGCCGACGACAGGCAATGTCCGAGCACTTGTTGTTGTGGTCGATTTTGCGGATGCGAAATATGATACAGACAGACGCCTGTCCGATGAAGAAATTTCCTCCTATCTGTTTGGCACAGACAATACTGAATTTTATCCCTGTGAGAGCCTGACTAGTTATTTTGACCGTGCTTCATACGGATCACTGCATATGACCGGAAATGTATTTCATTACACAGCGAAAGGTACGATCGCATCCTACGAAAAAACGAACGATGGATACGAAACGCTGGTGCGTGAGGTTCTTTCCGGTTTAAATGATACGATCGACTATACCGATTATAATTCTGACGGCGATGGCTATATCGACGCTCTCTGCCTTTCTGTTCCAAGCGGAGGCAATGCTGATTTCTGGTATGGCTGTACGGCATCCTGGTGGGCTTCCACCCTGCCGGATTTAGATGGCGAAAAATTAAGGAAGCTGTCTGATCATACCGCGCACTGATGCTTCCAGTTATTTTTCAGAATACATGATCCTTGACTATATCACCCCGAATGGTAATTATGACGGTCTGTTTTCTTCCGGCGGACTTCGTATTTATCACGTCGATGCCACCCTTGCAAACGACGAATACGGTGCCCCCTATCTGACCGCTGATAACTACAGTCCTGTCTACGATTCCACCAATAACGGCAGGCGAATCTTAAGACTGGTCAATAACGGAAATGGCTTTTACCGGGACGGTGACGTGATCGGAGGCACTGCCACAGGCTTTGGCTGGTATGACAACAACGGACAGTTGACCATTGATACCGGGTATATGATCACGGTCGACTCCGTATCTGAGGATCAGAAAAACTGTACCATAACGATTTTGACAAACAACTAAGTATATTTTCCCTCAACTCCTGACCAAGAGCCTCAAATTTCCTCCAACTCCAAACAAGAGCCGCAAATTTTCTCCAACTCCCAACAAAAAGCCCGTCCTTCCTGTCAGCTTCCTCACAGAAGCCGCACACGAAAGACGGGCTTTCTATCTTACAGGTTATTCACCTATGTATTATTTGCCTAACTCAGCTTTTAATGCTGTTGTTAAAGCAGGAACGATCTTATTCAGATCACCAACCAGACCGTAATCAGCTACGTCGAAGATTGGAGCATCTTCATCTTTGTTGATTGCGATGATCAGGTCAGAATCTTCCATACCAGCTACGTGCTGGATTGCTCCGGAAATACCGATTGCAAAGTAGATCTGAGGACGAACAGTTTTACCAGTCTGACCTACCTGTAAATCAACTGGTAACCAGCCATTCTCTACAACTGCACGGGAGCAGCTTACAGTACCGCCAAGTACCTCTGCAAGATCTTCCAAAAGTTTGAAGTTCTCTTTGGAACCAACTCCACGACCACCGGAAACAAGGATCTTTGCTTCCATAATGTTTGCTGTGCTCTTAACAGCTTTTACGATGTTTAAGATCTCAACATATCTGTTGTTTGGTGTAAATCCCGGGTTGTACTCTACAACGTTTGCTTTTGCACCGCTGATCGGAGCGATCTTCTGCATAACACCTGGACGTACAGTTGCCATCTGAGGACGGTTGTCCGGGCAGGCAATTGTTGCGATGGTGTTACCACCAAATGCAGGACGTGTCATTAATAACTGGTTGTGTTTCTGCTCTGATTCTTTACCAGGTGCAGCAACCAGTGGGAAATCACCGATCTCAAGAGATGTACAATCTGCTGTCAGACCTGTTTTTACTCTTGCAGAAACAGTAGGTCCTAAGTCACGGCCGATAGCAGTTGCACCAACTAACATGATTTCAGGTTTGAACTCGTTAATTACAGATGCTAATGCATGAGCATACGGCTCTGTTCTGTAGTCTTTTAATTCAGGATCATCTACTACGATAACTTTGTCAGCACCATACTCAGCTAACTGATCTGCTAATCCTTTTACACCAGAACCAATTAACACTGCTGTAACTTCTGTATTTAAGTCTTTTGCTAAATCTTTACCTTTGCCAAGCAATTCAAATGCAACGCCATCTAATACGTTATCTACCTGCTGTGCAAAGACAAATACTCCTTTATATTCTTCTAATGCCATGTTATTCACCACTTTTCCTTTTTTTATTAGATAATGTGTTTCTCTTTGAATTTACCGATCAAATATGCTACGGATTCTGCCGGATCAAGGTTTACTTTCTCACCAGCACCCTTTGCAACTTTATCAGATGCTTTTGCAATCTTAGTAGGAGATCCCTTTAAACCAAGATCAGAATCGTCAACATCCTTTAAGTCTGCTCTGCCCCAAACGGTTACTTCTTTGTCAAATGCATCGAAGATTCCGCCCGGTGTCATGTAACGCGGCTCATTTAATTCAGAAAGAGCAGTTACCAGACAAGGCATTTTTGCTTTTAACTCATGATATCTGTCTTCGTACTGACGTTTTACAACAACAGAATCACCCTCTACTTTGATGTCTGCTGCGTAAGAGATAACCGGAAGTCCAAGATGCTCAGCGATCTGAGGACCAACCTGTGCAGTATCACCATCGATAGCCTGACGTCCTGTGATGATCAAGTCATAGTCTAAGTTACGAAGTGCACCAGCGATTGTGGTAGATGTTGCCCATGTATCAGCTCCACCTAATACGCGGTCTGTTACAAGAACTGCTTCATCAGCACCCATTGCTAATGCTTCACGAAGAACTGCATCAGCCTTTGGAAGTCCCATGGTAAGAACTGTAACTTTTGCTCCTGTCTCATCTTTGATTCTAAGTGCTGCTTCAAGACCAGCTTTATCATCTGGGTTCATGATAGCAAGCATTGCTGCTCTGTCAAGCGTTCCATCCGGGTTGAACTTAACGCCGCCCTTTGTATCAGGAACCTGTTTAATACATACTACGATATTCATGTATTTTTCACTCCTTATGTTTTATATGTTTAAATTTTACGCGGATTGATTCGAAATTACTTTAACAGTGCACCGGAGATTACCATACGCTGGACTTCGCTTGTACCCTCGTAAATCTCTGTGATCTTAGCATCACGCATCATACGCTCTACATCGTACTCTCTGATATATCCGTATCCACCGAATAACTGAACAACCTCAGTTGTAACAGCCATTGCAGTCTCTGCTGCGAATAATTTCGCTTTTGCAGCTTCTACAGAATATACTTTCTGAGTAGCTTTTGCCATTGCAGCTTTGTAAACTAAAAGCTGTGCAGCTTCGATTCTTGCAGCCATATCAGCAAGTTTGAACTGTGTATTCTGCTGCTGTGCGATTGAACGTCCAAACTGTTTTCTCTCTTTTGTATAAGCGATAGCTCTGTCTAATGCGCCCTCAGCGATACCAAGTGCCTGAGCAGCAATACCGATACGTCCACCATCAAGTGTGTGCATTGCGATCGGGAAACCTTTTCCTTCCGGTCCTAACAGATTCTCTTTCGGGATTCTGCAGTCTTCGAAGATCAGCTCATAAGTAGATGATCCACGGATACCCATCTTCTTCTCTTTTGTTCCGAATGAGAAACCAGGAGCTCCCTTATCTACGATAAATGCAGAGAAGTTTTTCTTCTTTCTGCCTCTCTTGTCCTCTGTGATGCTTGTGATAGCGATTACAATATAAACATCTGCAACTTTACCATTGGTAATGAAGCATTTTGATCCATTTAATACCCACTCGTCACCATCTAAAACAGCTTTTGTCTGTGCACCCTGTGCATCAGTACCAGCACCCGGCTCAGTTAATGCGAATGCACCTAACTTCTCGCCTGTTGCAAGTGGTTTTACATATTTCTGTTTCTGCTCTTCTGTACCATATGTCATGATCGGATCGATGCAGAGAGATGTATGTGCAGATACAACAACACCTGTGGTTGCGCAAACTTTAGATAACTCTTCTACGCACATAACGTATGTAAGAGGATCACAACCCTGTCCACCATATTCTTTCGGAACCGGGATTCCCATGAATCCGTATTTCTGCATTTTCTTAACCGTTTCTGCCGGGAAAGCTTCTGTCTCATCTGTTTCCTGTGCAAGCGGTTTTACTTCTGTTTCAGCAAATTCCTTGAATAAGGAACGCGCCATTTCATGTTTCTTGTCTAAAGTGAAATCCATGATCTAATTTTCCTCCATAAATATTTATTTTACTGAGCATCGACCGGAGTCTTTGTACGATCAGCATTGTATACATAGAATCCCTTGCCGCTCTTTGCTCCAAGGTTACCACCACGAACCATCTTACGGATCAGTGGGCATGCACGATATTTGCTGTCGCCTGTCTCTTTGTAAAGTACATCCATGATAGCAAGGCAGATATCAAGACCGATGAAATCACCTAACTCTAACGGTCCCATTGGGTGGTTAGCACCAAGTTTCATAGCTGCATCGATACCAGCGATATCGGAAACACCTTCCATTTTGATGAATGCAGCTTCGTTGATCATTGGGATTAAGATACGGTTTACAACGAAACCAGCAGCCTCATTAACCTGTACCGGAGTTTTTCCGATCTCTTCAGAAATTTTCTTAATAGCGGAAACAGTTTCATCCGGAGTATTCACACCAGCGATAACCTCGATCAGTTTCATACGGTCTGCCGGGTTGAAGAAATGCATACCAACCATTGGACGGTTTAATCCGTTTCCGATCTCTGTGATGGAAAGACTGGATGTGTTAGAAGCGAAGATACAATCTGGTTTTGCGATCTCGTCTAATTCTTTGAAAGTAGTTTTCTTTACTTCCATGTTCTCGAAAGCTGCCTCTACGATCAGATCACAGTCTTTGCAAAGGTCTTCTTTTAAACCTGGAGTGATTTTTGCAAGGATGCCATCAACAGCTTCCTGTGTCATTTTTCCTTTTTCTACTAATCTTGCATAACCTTTTTTGATCTTCTCTTTTCCGCCTTCAGCCCACTCCTGCTTGATATCGCAAAGTGCTACTTCATATCCTTCTACCTGAGCAAATGCTTTTGCAATGCCCTGTCCCATAGTTCCTGCACCAATAACGCCAACCTTCATTTCGGTTACCTCCTGAAAATAATTATGTTAACTGTATGTTTGAAAAATGCAATCCCCGGGAAGTCATTCCCCGGGAATTACTATAAAAAACTATTATCTCTCAACGATTGTAGAGCATCCCATACCACCGCCGATGCAAAGTGTAGCAAGACCTCTCTTAGCGTCTCTCTTCTGCATCTCATGCAGTAATGTAACAAGGATACGGCATCCGGAAGCACCTACCGGGTGTCCTAATGCGATTGCACCACCGTTTACGTTTACTTTTGACATATCGAATTTCAGATCTCTTGCTACTGCAATAGACTGAGCTGCGAATGCTTCGTTTGCTTCGATTAAGTCCATATCATCAATGGATAAACCTGTTTTAGCTAATACTTTTCTTGTAGAAGCAACAGGACCAACACCCATGATCTCTGGCTCAACTCCGCCAAGAGCACCTGCTACCCATGTAGCCATTGGTGTAACACCAAGCTCTTTTGCTTTTTCTTCACTCATAACAACGATTGCTGCTGCACCATCGTTGATACCGGAAGCGTTACCTGCTGTAACAAGTCCGCCCTCTTTACCGGAGCAGCATTTTAATTTTGCTAAAGACTCAGCAGTTGTACCGGCACGTGGTCCCTCATCTTTCACGAAATCAACGATCTCTTTTTTCACTTTAACAGGAACTGGAACGATCTCATCATCAAATTTGCCTTCAGCGATTGCTTTTTCACATTTCTGCTGGCTGTTTGCTGAGAACTCGTCAAGTTCTTCTCTTGTAATGCCATATTTATCACATACGTTCTCTGCAGTGATCATCATATGATAGTGGTTGAATGCATCTGTTAATGCATCATTTACCATTGTATCGATGATCGTTGCATTGTTCATACGATATCCAAAACGAGCTTTTGTCATAGCATATGGTGCCATAGACATGTTTTCCATACCACCTGCAACAACGATATCAGCTTCACCTGCCATGATCATGGTAGCTGCATCATTGACACATTTTAAACCAGAACCACAAACAACGTTGATTGTGATTGCCGGAACTTCGATTGGCAGTCCTGCTTTGATTGCTGCCTGACGTGCAACGTTCTGTCCCTGAGCTGCCTGGATTACACAACCCATTTTTACCTCGTCAACCATCTCCGGTTTAACGTTTGCTCTTCTTAAAGCCTCTTTGATAACGATTGCACCTAAGTCTGCTGCTGGAGTATTGCTTAATGCTCCACCCATTTTACCGATTGCGGTACGGCAGGCACCTGCTAAAACTACTTTCTTTGCCATTTTGAATTCTCCTTTCAATTTAACACAAAGCTCTGCTTTTGCAGAGAATTTGTTTCTTTCTCTTTAAAGTTGCCGAAAAATGCTGTTAATTTTTTAACAATCTTTTTTAAAAAAATAAATTCAAACTTTCGGTTGAAATTTATCTTTTTTTCTTTCATTTTAAAAAGCTTATTTGCTATGTAATCAGCTATTTTTCTGCATTTCTTGTACTTTCATATGCTAACATATTTCACAATTAATTGCAATAGCTTTCTTTATTTTTCATCCTTGTAAACAATTTTTTACATCCTTTTTGCTCCATTTTGCGGGGTTTTTTGTTAAATTTTTATCATTTTATCATTTTGTTTAATAAAACACATGATTACCTATAACTGTTCCTTCTATAATGCCGTTATTCACACGAAAATACAGACAATTTGTTGTGCTCGTTCCACCCAGCACCGCCTGTGCTGCACTCATACAATCAGAAGCAACTCCCTGCTCCAGACGGTATGCAAGACGACCGCTGGCAACCGGAGAGAACTGCCCTCCCTGATAAATCACACCGGAAACTGTATTCGGAAAATAGGAACTTCTGACACGGTTCATGATCACGCTGCCCACCGCAAGTTTTCCATCATATGACTCGCCCCATGCCTCACACTGGATGATGGCAGCTAACAGATACGCATCGCTCTGGGCCGGTGCGTATGTCACATTCGACCTGTTTTCCTGTTCCTGCTTTTTGATGGCTGCAAGGCGCGCAGCATCCTCTTTTGCCTTCTGTATCTCAAGCTGCTTTTCGTATTCGATCATTTTCTCGATCTTTGCATCGATCGATTCCACATCGGACTGTGCATCTTCAATTTTCTCGCTGGATTCCTGTATCTTCTTCTGCGTATCCTCGATCAGGCTGTTGACTTTTTCCTGCTCTTTCTGTTTTTCCTGCTGTAATACAGTCAGTTCTTCCTTCTGCTCCTCGAGTTCCTTTTTCTGTTTTTTGATCTGCTCCGTGAGCTCCTGATATGCCGTAAGCATATTTCTGTCATACTGATTGATTGCACTTGTATATTCCGCCTGATTTAAAAATTCTGCGATGGAGGACACATGAATAAGCATGTCCCATACAGACTGATTGCCATTTTCATAAATATACTGAATGCGCACTTTCATATCTTCATACTGTTCTGCAGATCGTTCCTCGGAACGTTTCAGATCTTCCGCAGCCGTATTGATCTCGTCCTCTTTCTGCGCTGCCTGCTGCTCTAACTGGTTCATATCGGAAGTGATCGTATTTAACTGTCCGTTCAGTCCGCTAAGGTCGCTCTCCAATCCCTGTTTTTCATTGGTCAGGCTGTCCACCTGATCTTTCGCATCTTCTTTCTGTTTCTTAAGGTCTGTGATCTGGTCTTTTGCCTTATCAATATCTTTCTGTGTCGTTCCTGCATGGACAGTTGCCGTAACAAGTATGCAGCCGGTCAGTATTCCTCCCAGGATTCTTCTCAAAAAATTGTGTCTCATGCTGTTCCTTTCGGCTGAACAGTAAGCTTTCTGCTACTGTTGTATTTTTCGTTCATTGTATTTCTTCTATTAATATGGTATTATAGCATGTAAAGCACAATATGAATATTAATTTTTTCACATACCATTATTGGGGGAATATTCAGGCATCTGATGTCTGGATATGGTATAAAAAGAGCCTGATAATCATTACAGGGGGAGGATTTACCTATGCAATTTGTAAAAACAGCGGATTTAAAACCCGGCATGAGACTTGCAAAACCAATCTACAATAAGATGGGTGTTCTTCTTTATGAAAGAGACACACTTTTAACCATGCAGGGTATTAACAGTATCGAAAACTTTGGTCTGATCGGTATTTTTATTCTTGAGCCGGCAGAGCCGGTACCGCCTCTTTCCAGAGAGGATCTTGAATTCGAACAGTTCCAGACTATATATGTTTTTAAATTAAAAGAAAATATGGATCGTCTGCAGGCCAATCAAGCACCTGTTTCGCTGAGCGATCTCGTCAGAGACATCCAGACACATTACGGCAGTCTTGATCACAAATTAAATTTTGCACAAAACCTGCGAAGTTCTGCAGATTTTGTTTACAAACATTCCATCAGTGTCGGCATTCTCTGTGCGATGATCACAAATCAGATGCATCTGCCTGCTGCAGAACAGACAGCCCTTATCACAGCTGCGCTTCTCTACGATTTTGGTTATCTGTATGTACCACAGACAGTGTTAGACAAAGGGGATGACCTTACAACAGCAGATAAGGATTTTATCCAGCTCAACTTAGAGCGCGGTTATGAAACACTCCGCCCGGACCGTGGTGATTATAAATTCCCGGTACATACGCTTGATATTATCCAGCAGATCATTTTTAAAAACAGCCGTACTTTAAAAGTCAAAGAACCGGCAGACAATATCCGTCTTCTCGTCGATATTTTAGCAGTAGCGGACGAATTTGACCATCTGACCGCAATGAACATTAACAAACCGCCAATTTCAGAAATTGCTGCCATGGGACGTCTGAAAAAGGATAAAGCCACCTACAATCCGCTCGTACTTTCCGCTTTAGCAGAATGTATCCATATTCTTCCTACCGGTGCATGTGTAGATCTTTCCGATGGCGAAAAAGCCCTTGTGCTTGCAGAGAATCCGGCTGATTTTCTTCATCCGATGGTACTGAAGTTTTCCACAAACATGATATACGATTTAAGTGACCCGGTGATCAACAAATCTTTAAAGATCACAGATATCATGAAAACCATGGACAACCGTATCGCATTGGATAAAGATTCTGTAAAGCATTTTGTTTCCGATGCCTACATCAAAGAAACGGCAGACCGTTTCCGCAAGGTCAAGCTTCAGATTGCACAGCACAATCAAAGTAAACTGGAACAAAAAGCGGCAAGCGCCTTAATGAGTAGTGCATCTGTGATCCCGCAGGATGCTTTGGGCACAGAAAAACCACTGGCCCAAAAGAAACCGCGCAAAAAAATGAAACTCCGTTAATCCGCGCGACTTTTTTCTATATGTTGGAGTGGATATTCCGGCGATATAAAAAACGACATGAAAGCAATTTCTTAACTGCTTTCATGTCGTTTTTTCATGTTGTCGCCAATATCCATATTCCGCAAAAGCAAAAACAGCACGCCTCCTTTTGGATTTGTGCTGTCTTTTCTATATTATAAGATTCAAAGAACTACAGGTTCAAAGAATTATAAATTCAAAGAACTACAAGTTCTTTACGGTCGCAATATCCACCGGTGTCAGATCATCGGTCGCAGTCTCTAAGCTGCGTGCCAACGCATTTGCCGTATCCATTGCTGTGATACAGTAAACACCTGTCTCGATTGCATTTCTCCGGATCAGGAATCCGTCTCTGGTCTTATCACCATTTCCCTGTGTCGGTGTGTCGATGACAAGGTCGATCTTATGTCCTAAGATTAAGTCCATAACGTTCGGTGACTCCTGAGAGATCTTGTTGACACGAAGTGCATTGACGCCGTGCTCCTGTAAATATTTTGCGGTGCTTCTCGTTGCGTAAATCTTGTAGCCAAGTGCCTCAAAACGTTTTGCAACACCGACTGCTTCCGGTTTATCTGCATCTTTTACTGTCATGATCATCTGTTTGTACTTCGGTAAAGTTACGCCTGCGCCAAGGAATGCTTTGTAGAGAGCCTCGTTGAAGGTCTTTGCAATACCAAGACACTCACCGGTTGATTTCATCTCCGGTCCTAAGGAGATCTCAGCGCCACGCAGTTTCTCGAAGGAGAATACCGGCATCTTGATCGCAATGTAATCTGCGGTCGGTGCAAGCCCCGGCTCATAGCCAAGTCCGCGGATGGTATCACCGATAATTACTTTCGTTGCAAGGTCAACGATCGGAATACCGGTTACTTTGCTGATGTATGGCACGGTTCTCGAAGAACGCGGGTTTACCTCAATGACATATACCTGCTCGTCCATAGCGATGAACTGGATATTGATCAGTCCGATGACATGCAGTGCCTGCGCCAGACGTTTCGTATACTCAACGATTGTCTCTTTTACATGGTCACTGATCGTCGGTGCCGGGTATACGGAAATACTGTCTCCGGAGTGTACACCGGTACGTTCGATATGCTCCATGATACCAGGAATTAAGATATCGGTTCCGTCACATACAGCATCGACCTCGATTTCTTTTCCCTGTAAATATTTATCTACGAGAATCGGGTGATCCTGTGCGATACGATTGATGATACCGATAAATTCCTCGATCTCATCATCGTTGAATGCGATCTTCATACCCTGTCCACCGAGTACATAGGAAGGTCTTACCAGTACCGGATAGCCGAGACGGTTTGCAACTTCTTTTGCCTCCTCTGCGGTAAATACAGTTCCACCTGCAGCTCTCGGAATCTGTGTTTTTTCCAGAATCTCATCGAAAAGCTCACGGTCCTCTGCCGCATCGACATCCTCTGCTTTTGTTCCAAGGATCTTAACACCCATCTTCATCAGGCTCTCGGTTAACTTGATCGCGGTCTGTCCACCAAACTGTACGACAGCACCATCCGGTTTTTCCAGTTTTACGATGCTCTCTACATCTTCCGGTGTTAAAGGTTCAAAATAAAGTTTGTCTGCGATATCAAAGTCAGTGGAAACGGTCTCCGGGTTGTTGTTGATGATGACGGTCTCCCATCCCTCTTTTGCAAATGCCCAGGTACAGTGTACGGAGCAGTAATCAAACTCGATACCCTGTCCGATACGGATCGGACCAGAACCAAGTACCAGTACCTTTTTCTTTGGATTGGTTTCGATGGCTTCGTTCTCGCTTCCGAATACGGAATAGTAGTACGGTGTGGATGCCTCAAACTCTGCGGCACAGGTATCTACCATCTTGAATGCTGCCACGATACCATTTTCATAACGCATATCATGGATCTCTTTTTCGGTCTTTCCGGTCAGTTTTGCAATAACACTGTCCGGGAATTCGATGCGTTTTGCTTCTTTTAATAATTCTACAGTCAAAGGCTCATTCTTTAACTGGTTTTCCATCTCAACCAGGATGGCAAGTTTGTCGATAAACCAGCGGTCGATCTTCGTGATCTCATGGATCTTGTCATAGCTTACGCCTCTGCGCAGTGCCTCTGCGATCACCCAGATACGGCGGTCATCCACTACATGCAGCTGCTCATCTAACTCTTTATCGGAAAGTCCGGTAAAGTCGTAAGACATTAAACTGTCCACATGCTGCTCTAAGGAACGGATTGCTTTCATCAATGCACCCTCAAAGTTATTGCAGATACTCATAACCTCTCCGGTTGCCTTCATCTGTGTGGTCAGGGTTCTCTTTGCCGTGATGAATTTATCAAATGGAAGTCTCGGAATCTTTACAACACAATAGTCAAGCATCGGCTCGAAACTTGCGTAAGTTTTTCCGGTAATTGCATTTTTAATTTCGTCTAAAGTATAGCCCAATGCGATCTTTGCGGCAACTTTTGCAATCGGATATCCGGTTGCCTTGGAAGCCAGGGCAGAAGAACGGCTTACACGCGGGTTAACCTCGATGACACAGTATTCAAAGGAATCCGGATTCAACGCATACTGTACATTACATCCACCGGTGATGTTCAGCTCACTGATAATATTTAACGCAGAAGTACGCAGCATCTGGTATTCTTTGTCACCCAGTGTCTGGGATGGGGCAACTACGATAGAATCACCGGTATGTACACCAAC
>OLOP01001745.1_pt1 | contig 13377 bp, 9 predicted proteins | sample 1672381 | NCBI WGS metagenome assembly OLOP01 (sample SAMEA3136678, study PRJEB25190) | human gut metagenome | biome: human gut; feature: human-associated habitat; material: faeces | place: Austria | collected 2013 | reverse complement strand
GTTGGTGATTTTGCTGGTGGCTTCGGTACCGTGCGCGGCGCTGAATGCACCCGCCGTAGCATTCCACAGCAGGGAATCGTCACCGAGACTGTCAACAGCGTCAGTCAGGTTGGTGATGTTGGTGGTGTTAGTGGCGATATTGGTGGTGTTGGCTGTCACGGCATCGTTAGTGGTTTTTAGCTGAGAGCCGTTTACCGCGTCAGTGCTGCCAGCCGTCAGGTCACCGTCTTTGACGTTAGTGATTTTGCTGGTGGCATCGGTACCGTGAGCGGCACTGAATGCTTTCGCTGCATCATTCCACAGCAGAGAGTCATCACCGAGACTGTCAACAGCGTCAGTCAGGTTGGTGATGTTAGTGGTGTTCGTGGCGATATTGGTGGTGTTGGCTGCCACGGCATCGTTAGTGGTTTTGAGCTGAGAGCCGTTAACCGCGTCGGTGCTGCCAGCCGTCAGGTCACCGTCTTTGACGTTAGTGATTTTGCTGGTGGCATCGGTACCGTGAGCGGCACTGAATGCTTTCGCTGCATCATTCCACAGCAGAGAGTCATCACCGAGACTGTCAACAGCGTCAGTCAGGTTGGTGATGTTAGTGGTGTTCGTGGCGATATTGGTGGTGTTGGCTGCCACGGCATCGTTAGTGGTTTTGAGCTGAGAGCCGTTAACCGCGTCGGTGCTGCCAGCCGTCAGGTCACCGTCTTTGACGTTAGTGATTTTGCTGGTGGCTTCGGTGCCGTGCGCGGCGCTGAACGCGGTGCCATTCCACAGCAGGGCATCGTCTTTAAGGTCGCCAACGGAATCCGTCAGAGTATTGATACTGTTAGTGTTGGTGGTGATATTGGCAGTATTGGTCGCTACGTTATCGTTGGTGGTTTTCAGCTGAGAACCGTTAACCGCATCCTTACTGGTATCAGAAATAGCGCCGTCTTTAACGTTGGTGATGGTACTGGTAGTATCTGTACCATGTGCCGCACTATATGCCTTTTTAAGGGAGTCCCATTGTAACGTATTATTGTCCAGGCCCGTTAAGGCGTCGCCAACAGTGCCGAAAATACCACTTTTCAGCCTGTAATTTGGGGAAGTAACGACGCCTTGCGCATTGACGGTAGCCCCCCCACCAAGATTGTCCGCTACTGACTTACTGATAGCATAAAGCTGTGATCCATTGATGGCATCAGTACTGGTAGTGCTGATATCACCTGCTGCCATATTGACAATTTGTCGCTGAGCTGTTGTGTTACCCACAGAAACAGTATCCGCGTCAGTCGCTACAGAACCAGCACCCAGAGCAACTGAATTTTTCCCCTGAGCACTGGCTTGAGCACCAATTGCAGTGCCATTTTCTAAACCGGCATAACTGCCTTGTCCAAGAGCAATAGCATTTACACCACCTGTAATACTACCATTACCCAGCGCGATAGCATTTGCGCCGTCAGCTTTATTCCCTTGACCGATGGCAATTGCGCCAGCCGCTACTGCCTGACTTTGATTGCCCAGAGCAATCGTGTTGTCGACATCTGCAATACTGCCGGAGCCCAACGCGATACTATTAAGTCCATTTGCCTCCGCGTTCGTACCAACTGCCGTCGCATTTTCAGCAGCTTTGCTCTCTGCACCCATAGCAATCGCGTTTGCTGCGCTGGCGAGTGATTTTCTGCCGAATGCGAGACTGTCTACGCCTGCCGCAGCACTGTTGCGGCCTACTGCAATCGCGTTAGCCGCAGATGCGGCGCTACTTGCTCCCAGCGCCATAGAATATTCTTTCGAGGCATTAGCATGATCACCGAGGGCGATGCTCATAATTTCGTAAGCTTGAGCCGTATTTCCTAACGCAATAGTTTTTTCACCATCGGCAAGGGCGGTGTCCCCAACAGCAAGAGATGTATAACCATTCGTCTTTGCGTAACGACCAAAAGCCGTCGAACGGTCGCCAGTTGCTGTTGAAGATGCACCCAGTGCGACACTTCTGTCACCCAGTGCTCTTGCACTAACCCCAAACGCCATGGATGCTCCACCACTTGCGAGGGTTTTTGACCCGATGGCAGAGCTGTACATACCTTCGGCTATCGCGTCATAACCTAAAGCTGTACTCGCGCCACTTGTGTTCATAAAGGTATTTGCTTTTGAACCTTTACCGATAGCAACCCAGCCGTCACCAGCTGAGCCACTGCCATAATCAGTTGGCTGCCCGTCGTAGTTATTAGCTAACGCTCCAAATGACGACAACAACCCACCTGCAACCAGCGCAGAAATTAACAGCTTACTGCGTCCGCTCTTTTTGCCACGGCTCTTCGCCGTTTCGCTGGCAACGCTGTAACTACCCGTCGCTGGATTCCAGATAACTTTAAAAATTTTGTTCATTATTGATGCTCTCTATTCCTTGATATAAGCGCAGAAGCTGCATTTATTTTTTGTTTTTTCGCTGCCGAGTTTCAGCAGGTTGAACAGTGTCGAACTGGAGATTGGCCATATTGATGGACAACTTCAGATACTTCAGGTTATTAGGCGAAACGCCTTTTAATGTCAGATTAATGTCTTGCCATTGACCAGGCATTAATTGCAGAGTGGAATTCAGTGTGGTGTTGAAAAGTAATTGTTGCCACTTTGCCAGAGCTTTGGCATCGGTGGGTCTTTCATTGCCCCATGTCGCATGAAAGCCAATATTTGATACGGGAACGCTTAAAAGGTTAACCAGCGAAATACGAATAACACTGCCATTTTCAACCGCATCAATAGCCAGCACCCGGCCTGCCAAACCGACCGATCCGTTATTTAAAATGAAATATTGTGTTTGTGCTGGGTTAAATTCTGTAAAGACAAATTCGTCCTGCTTGTCTTTAACCGCTTTCACCACTCCAGCGAGCGTCTTGGTACTATTTATGACAGTAGTTTGTTGTTTTTCAAAATGTTCTATCTTTCGCTTATCGAGTTCCTGCTGTTTCTCAAGCGCCTCAATTTTGCTTTTTTGCAACTCTTGCTGTGTAACGAGGTCGTCGACCTTACTCGCTTTTTCAATATAGTCACACCCTGCCAATAAGCAGAGAGGCACTATTATTAACACGCTTAACAGTGTTTTCTTTAGGTTCATAGGATGAATTCCTTTTCATAATCCCGATACAGTTGATAATTACGGCACAATCATTTTTTTTATGAATGATTAGAGTGGAGCATATCCGACAAATAAATTTGTTAGAGAATTTTTGTATTAATTGGTTGTGCGAATATGTTATTAAGTGTCAAACAATTTCGGTTTGTGGCCAATAATATTAATCGCGCGGATTTTAATGATCGGTGTCAATCAATGTCAAATGTTTCACCGGATAAAGATATAGCGGAGGGAAAGGTAAATATTCAGTTGAGTGATGTTTTATTGCGAAGTTTGCGATGCTGATAGAAAAATTTAAATAATTAATTATGTTTCAAGCATTGATATGCGGTAATTCATTGTTGATATTGATACATCATTATTTAATTTGTACCTGCTTTTCAGAATTTAGCCTGCTCCGAGCGCTCAGAAGTGTAGGTGGAGTTGAATATATAATGTTAAGAACGTTACAAATATTCGATCTCTGAAACAGGTTCCTGCATGTGCCAGCAGGAGCGAGTAAATCGTGAGTGGCTGTAATTACAGCGACGAGAAAGGAACTTAAAACGCAGTCTTAGAGAACCCTGTCATCTCTTGCAGGCCCATTTCGCGGCCCAGCGCGGTCATTGGGTGCACAACGACCAGTCCGCGAACGCTCTTCTTCAGTTTGCCCATATCAGCTTGCTCTTTTTTAGTAATCGCGCGCTGGAACGGCATCTTCATCAGCTTCTGTGCTTCCTTACTGAGTTTCTGGCTGTGAACTTCGCGCAGGCGAGCAATTTCTGCTTCCAGAGTGGCTTTCTCTTTTTCCAGTTCAGCATATTTGTCTGCGGCTTCAACCAGCGACAGATCGGCCTGCTGGTGGCGGATGGCGTCCAGACGATCGCTGAGACGTTTGATTTCGTTTTTTTCGACTTCTTTCATGTGATGGCTTCTGATAAAGATAAATTTATAGCCCCTAGTATGCGCGACCAGGTGCTTTGTTCACAACTGATGACATTGCAATAGTTCTATAACGTAAACATTAACATGCTTAAAAACCACGCAATTTATTGATTAATTAAGAAATTTAAAGAAAAAAGATAGTTAACAAAAGCGGATGATTATTGAGGATTGAGCACGTTTTCCTTAATGTCATTTATACCGGGATCTAAACTAAAATTGGCGGCCGCGCATTCCCGGCGCGGGGTAATACGGAGATATCATCATGGGCAAATTAGGTGAAAACGTTCCGCTTCTTATCGATAAAGCCGTAGATTTCATGGCATCGAGCCAGGCGTTCCGGGAGTATCTGAAAAAACTACCTCCCCGTAACGCGATTCCGTCCGGAATACCTGATGAAAGCGTGCCGTTATATCTACAACGTCTGGAGTATTATCGTCAGCTTTATCGGCCGAAACAGGTAGAGGAGAAGTAAGCGAAAGTACTTACTTTTGAAAGGCTTTTTTTAAGCTGATTTTGGAAATCAGCTCTGTCAGTGAAAGGACCATTGTTGATCGCACAGCCTGTTGATAGCGCTGAATTTGCATTGCATACAAACTGGAGTCTGCAGGTTCAAACTGTGGCGGCGGTGGTAACGCCGCCACGCAATGCAGTTCACCAAAGGGTCCAAGGATTTCGTCGTCGGTAAACGCGTACTCGTTGCCGTCGTGATTTAGCTCTTCACGCAATGCCATCAGTAGCTCCGCATCTTCGTATTCCTGGCGGTTAATGACGCCCAACCCGTAAATGAGTTTTAAACGCACAGAAAGATCGCCCAGCGGACCGTCGCCGTCGAGTAACGGTTCTACAGCATACTTCACCGCGTAATCGTCTTTGCGGAATACCTGAAGCACCAGAAGATTTACCGCCTCGGTCAAAAGCTCGACGGCGGTGATCAGAAAGCTTCGCACGGTTTTGCCAGCATTCAGACGCTCAAGCACACGGTTTTCAAAGGCCTGGGTTTGTTCCATTGTTGCCTGCATATCTGACAATCTGTTATTCGGGCGCAGGGTATCCTGCGCCTGGTCCACCATTATTGCATTGCTTTATAAGCGGTTACCGCCTCGGATACAACCTCGCTGTTGGCATCAAGACCGGAAATCTGTGCCAGCGCGGCTTGTGGGCCTTTGTCGGCAATCAGCGCTGCCAGTTCCTGAGCCTGCGGATCATCTTCACTGCGGAAGTGCATTGCAGCGGCAATACCTTCAATCAGGTTTTTATGTGGCAGACCATATTCCAGCGTACCGAGCAGTGGCTTAATCAGACGGTCACCAGCGCTCAGTTTACGCAGCGGCTGACGGCCTACGCGCTCTACATCATCTTTCAGATACGGGTTCTCAAAACGACCAAGGATTTTCTGGATGTACGCCGCATGTTTGTCCGCGTCAAAGCCGTAGCGCTTGATCAGTACCGCGCCGCTTTCTTCCATCGCACCTTTTACCACCGCGCGGATTTTCTCGTCGAGAATCGCATCACGAATGGTCTGATGACCCGCCAGTTTTCCGAGGTACGCGGTTATAGCATGACCCGTATTCAGGGTGAAGAGTTTACGTTCGACAAATGCCATCAGGTTGTCGGTTAACTCCATGCCTGGGATGTTCGGCAGCGCGCCTTTGAACTGGGTTTTATCAACAATCCATTCGCTGAATGTTTCTACCATCACTTCCAGCGGATCGTTGGTTGCAGAAGCCGAAGGCGGCACGATGCGGTCAACGGCGGAATCAACAAAGCCAACGTGTTCTTCTACCCACGCTTTGGCATCTTCCGGCAGGGCGTTCATCACATGTCCTTTCAGCTGTGTGGTGCCGCGGACCATGTTTTCACAAGCGATGATGTTCAGCGGGGATTCATTACCTTGTTCTTTACGTTTCACCAGCCCTTTGGCGATTGCCGGGGCAATACGTTCCAGCACAACCGGACCAACGGCGGTAGTGACTAAATCAACCTGAGCAATCAGATCAACGACATCATCACCAATGCTGCTGACGGCATTGACGCCGGAAACGGTATCTACCTGCTCGGTTTCACCGACCACATGAACCTGATAGCTATGACGGGCATTCAGGGCATCAAGTACCACCTGATTGACATCGGCAAACGTCAGTTGGATACCCGCGTCTGCCAGCAGTTTACCGATAAAGCCACGACCGATATTACCTGCGCCAAAATGTAATGCTTTCATAGTATTAACCTTCATCAATGTTTTTACCCGAGAGGGCTGGGGTGAGGCTTTTCCCTCACCCAAACCCTCTCCGTGAGGAGAGGGTAGGATTGGATTACTTACGACCTGCCAGCAGTTCCAGCACTTCATCCACGCTGGTGGTGTGTGCCAGACGCTCGATGACGGACTCATCATCCAGTGCGTTGGTCAGGCTGGTGATAACCTGAATGTGCTCGTTGTTACGGGCAGCAATACCAATCACCAGACGGGCAATGTCATCTTCTTCTTCACCGAAGCGCACGCCTTCCGGGTACTGGCAGAACACGACGCCCGTTTTGAGTACGCGATCTTTCGCTTCAACCGTACCGTGTGGCACCGCGATAGACTCACCCAGATAAGTCGGGGTCAGTTTTTCACGATCCAGCATCGCCTGAACATATTCCGGCTCAACGTAACCGCCTTTCACCAGTTGCTCACCAGCAAAACGAATCGCTTCTTCTTTGGTGGCCGCTTTGCGACCGAGGAAGATGTTCTCCGCGCCTAGCTTGAACAGGTTAGCACTGGAATCGTCAAAGCTGTCTTTCAGACTGTCTTTCACTTTTACTTCGTTTTCAGTATGGCGCTGGGCAGCAACCAGACGTTCGGTCAGGCTGGTGTACAGGCCGCTGTCGAGGAAGTTGGTCAGCGAAATATGCTGTGCCTGCGGAACCTGGCGCATAGCGCGTTCGGTCAGGTCACGGTGAGTGATGACCAGGTCCACATCTGGCGGCAGGTTGTTGATCGCGCTGTTAGTAACAGAAATCTGCGACAGACCTGCATCCTGAATTTTCTTACGCAGCACGCCTGCGCCCATTGCACTGGAACCCATACCGGCGTCACAGGCAACGATGATTTTACGTACGTGGCTCAGGTCGTTAGTCACATCGCCCGCAGACAGCGGAGACGCACCTTTAGACTCAGCTTTCATGTCCTGCATACGACGAGTTGCTGCTTCAATATCATCTTCTTCTTTCACTTTGCTGGTTTTCAGCAAAATAGCAGAGACAACGAAGGAGACAGCCATCGCCGCACACACACCCGCGATGTTAGCGAAATAAGCACCTTTTGGTGTCATCGCCAGTACCGCAAGGATAGAACCCGGAGATGCCGGAGAAACCAGACCACCGCCCAGGATAGTCAGCGTGAACACGCCAGTCATACCACCGAGGATAACGGCCAGAATCAGACGCGGATTCATCAGCACATACGGGAAGTAGATTTCGTGGATACCGCCCAGGAAGTGGATGATTGCCGCACCGCCCGCAGACTGTTTAGCGCTACCACGACCAAAGAACATGTACGCCAGCAGCACGCCCATACCCGGACCTGGGTTAGCTTCAATCAGGAAGAAGATGGATTTACCCAGTTCATGGGACTGCTGAATACCCAGCGGCGAGAAGATACCGTGGTTAATGGCGTTGTTGAGGAACAGGATTTTCGCCGGTTCAACAAAGATAGACGCCAGCGGCAGCATGTCATGGACAACCATGAAGTTAACGCCCGCAGCCAGCATTTTGGACAGGGCTTCAACAATCGGGCCAATGCCGAGGAATGCCAGAATAGCGAGGATCATCCCGATGATGCCTGCGGAGAAGTTATTCACCAGCATCTCAAAACCGGATTTGATCTTACCGTCTACCCAGCGGTCGAAGTGCTTAATGCACCAGCCGCCCAGCGGACCTGCAATCATAGAGCCGAGGAACATCGGCATGTCTGCGCCGACGATAACGCCCATGGTGGTAATGGCACCGACTACGCCGCCACGTTCGCCGCCTACCAGCTTACCACCGGTATAACCGATCAGCAGCGGCAGGAGATAAGTGATCATCGGCCCGACCAGCTTCGCCAGCGTTTCGTTCGGTAACCACCCTGTTGGAATAAATAACGCGGTGATGATACCCCACGCGATAAACGCGCCGATATTTGGCATCACCATGTTGCTGAGGAAACGACCAAAGCTTTGCACTTTGATCTTAATATCGGATGACATAAAAACACCCCTTCTTATGTTTGCTGTCGCGCAGGCTGGAAGCCCGAGGTTTTTTGTTAATGTGGCGGCAGAGGTAGCCGGACCTTGTAGATACTGCGAAATCTGGCACTGAATCGGTTAACTGTCCAGTCGACGGCCTTTTGTGTGATATCAGTCACATAAATATAGGGGGTAGAGAGGTAATTGACGTGATGCTCATCACAAAACTATTGTGTAAAAAAGCAACAAGGCGGCGATTTTCGCTAAAAATGGCATTTAAATGTGAGTGATGTCACATTTTTGTTTTGATGGTTTGTTGAATCTTTGTGATCTGAATCACAAGATATTTTCTTACGGCGTTCACCTGATGTGATCTACAGCATGTTATGCCTTCGTCATGAAATCGTTATGTAACTAAGCAACTCATCACCTCTTAAAATTATTCTTTGGTGTTATGGCGAGAATCGCGAACCCGGATTATTGTCAAAATATCAGCCTGACTCCCTTCTGGCTGCCAGCCAAAAAACAACACCGATAAACGTGAATCCGAGGCAGATATGTTTCTAAACTATTTCGCGTTGGGAGTGCTGATCTTCGTCTTTCTGGTGATTTTTTATGGAATCATCGCGATACATGACATCCCTTATCTGATTGCCAAAAAGCGCAACCATCCCCATGCCGACGCTATTCATACGGCGGGCTGGGTGAGCCTGTTTACTCTGCATGTTATCTGGCCGTTTCTGTGGATCTGGGCGACGCTCTATCAACCGGAGCGTGGCTGGGGTATGCAGTCACATGTTACGTCGCAGGAGAAAGCGACTGACCCGGAAATCGCCGCACTTTCTGACCGAATTTCCCGGCTGGAGCATCAACTCGCCGCCGAGAAAAAGACTGACTATTCCACGTTCCCGGAGATCTAATTATGGATCTATTGATCGTTTTAACTTACGTGGCGCTGGCGTGGGCGGTCTTTAAAATCTTCCGCATTCCGGTAAATCAGTGGACGCTGGCGACGGCGGCGCTGGGAGGCGTGTTTCTGGTGAGTGGTTTGATTTTGTTGATGAACTACAATCACCCTTACACTTTTACCGCGCAAAAGGCAGTGATAGCGATCCCCATCACGCCACAGGTGACGGGAATTGTTACTGAAGTCACTGACAAAAATAATCAGCTTATTCAAAAGGGCGAGGTGCTTTTTAAACTCGACCCGGTCCGTTACCAGGCGCGAGTTGACAGACTTCAGGCTGACCTGATGACGGCGACGCATAATATAAAGACGCTGCGCGCGCAGCTCACTGAAGCGCAGGCCAACACCACCCAGGTTTCAGCGGAGCGCGACCGTCTGTTTAAAAATTATCAACGTTACCTGAAAGGCAGCCAGGCGGCGGTGAATCCGTTCTCGGAACGTGACATCGACGATGCGCGGCAAAATTTCCTCGCGCAGGATGCGCTGGTGAAAGGCTCGGTGGCGGAGCAGGCGCAGATCCAGAGCCAGCTCGACAGTATGGTTAACGGCGAGCAGTCGCAGATTGTGAGCTTAAGAGCGCAACTTACTGAAGCAAAATATAACCTTGAGCAGACTGTCATTCGCGCGCCGAGCAATGGCTACGTTACTCAGGTACTGATCCGCCCAGGTACATACGCAGCTGCCTTGCCGTTGCGTCCGGTGATGGTTTTCATCCCCGAGCAAAAACGGCAAATTGTCGCCCAATTTCGGCAAAACTCGCTGTTACGTCTGAAACCCGGCGATGATGCGGAAGTGGTGTTTAACGCGCTACCTGGGCAGGTGTTCCACGGCAAACTGACCAGTATTTTACCTGTCGTGCCAGGCGGTTCGTATCAGGCGCAAGGGGTATTGCAATCATTAACGGTCGTGCCCGGCACGGACGGTGTGCTGGGAACCATTGAACTGGACCCCAACGATGATATCGATGCCTTACCCGACGGCATCTACGCCCAGGTGGCGGTTTACTCCGACCATTTCAGCCATGTTTCGGTGATGCGAAAAGTGCTGCTAAGAATGACCAGCTGGATGCATTATCTTTATTTGGATCATTGAGACTTATATCACCTGTGTTTTGCGTGAGCCTGAGCCATACTGATATTTTTCCTCGCACAAAGGACTCGGCATGAAACTCGTCGGTAGCTACACCAGCCCGTTTGTACGCAAACTTTCTATTCTGTTGTTAGAAAAGGGCATAACTTTCGAATTTATTAATGAACTGCCCTATAACGCGGACAACGGCGTGGCGCAATTTAACCCGTTAGGGAAAGTGCCGGTGCTGGTGACCGAAGAGGGCGAATGCTGGTTTGATTCGCCGATCATCGCTGAATATATTGAATTAATGAATGTCGCTCCGGCGATGTTGCCGCGCGATCCGCTGGAGTCGTTGCGGGTGCGCAAAATTGAGGCGCTGGCGGATGGCATTATGGATGCCGGACTGGTATCGGTGCGTGAACAGGCGCGTCCGGCGGCGCAGCAGTCTGAAGATGAATTGTTACGCCAGCGGGAGAAAATCAACCGCAGTCTGGATGTGCTGGAAGGATATCTGGTCGATGGCACGCTCAAAACCGATACGGTCAATCTGGCGACTATCGCCATTGCCTGTGCCGTCGGATATCTCAATTTCCGCCGCGTTGCGCCAGGCTGGTGTGTCGACCGCCCACACTTAGTCAAACTGGTCGAAAACCTGTTTAGCCGCGAAAGTTTTGCTCGCACCGAACCGCCAAAGGCTTGATGCGCGATATGTCCTCCTGACCCATCTCACGTTACAATCCGTGGTTATGTTAAACGCCCTTCTCCGTGTGAGAGGGCCTTGATCAGCCAGGTTTCCTATGACAACCGAAACGCGTTCCCTCTATAGTCAACTTCCGGCTATTGATCGCTTATTGCGCGATAGCTCCTTCCTTTCTTTGCGTGATACTTATGGTCACACCCGCGTGGTGGAATTGCTGCGTCAGATGCTTGACGAAGCGCGAGAAGTGATTCGTGACAGCCAGACGCTGCCCGCATGGTGTGAAAACTGGGCGCAAGAAGTCGATGCCCGACTGACGAAGGAGGCGCAGAGTGCGCTGCGTCCGGTGATCAACCTGACGGGAACCGTGCTGCATACCAATCTTGGGCGAGCTTTACAGGCAGAAGCCGCGGTGGAAGCCGTTGCGCAGGCTATGCGTTCGCCAGTGACCCTCGAGTACGATCTGGACGACGCCGGACGCGGACATCGCGATCGGGCGCTGGCGCAGCTGCTGTGCCGCATTACGGGAGCGGAAGATGCCTGTATCGTTAATAACAATGCGGCGGCGGTGTTATTGATGTTGGCGGCCACTGCCAGCGGGAAAGAGGTGGTGGTATCTCGCGGCGAACTGGTGGAGATTGGCGGCGCGTTTCGTATTCCTGATGTCATGCGTCAGGCAGGCTGCACCCTACACGAAGTGGGGACCACCAACCGCACGCACGCTAATGATTATCGTCAGGCGGTGAATGAAAATACCGCGCTGTTGATGAAAGTACATACCAGTAACTACAGCATTCAGGGATTCACCAAAGCGATAGATGAAGCGGAACTGGTGGCGCTCGGCAAAGAGCTGGATGTTCCCGTAGTGACTGATTTAGGCAGTGGCTCGCTGGTTGATCTTAGCCAGTACGGTTTGCCGAAAGAGCCAATGCCGCAGGAGTTGATTGCGGCGGGTGTCAGTCTGGTGAGCTTCTCCGGCGACAAGTTGTTAGGCGGGCCGCAGGCAGGAATTATTGTTGGTAAAAAAGAGATGATCGCCCGCCTGCAAAGCCACCCGCTGAAGCGTGCATTACGCGCGGATAAAATGACCCTCGCGGCGCTGGAAGCCACGTTGCGTCTTTATTTACACCCTGAAGCTCTGAGTGAAAAATTACCGACCCTGCGCCTGCTTACCCGCAGCGCAGAGGTCATTCAAATCCAGGCACAACGTTTACAGGCTCCCCTTGCCGCACATTACGGCGCGGAGTTTGCGGTACAGGTTATGCCATGTCTTTCGCAGATTGGCAGTGGTTCGCTGCCGGTTGATCGCCTGCCGAGCGCGGCATTAACGTTTACACCCCATGATGGACGCGGTAGCCACCTTGAGTCATTAGCCGCCCGCTGGCGTGAATTGCCAGTGCCGGTGATTGGTCGTATTTATGACGGACGAGTGTGGCTGGATTTACGCTGCCTTGAAAATGAGCAACGGTTTTTGGAGATGTTGTTGAAATGATTATTGCGACTGCCGGACACGTTGACCACGGCAAAACAACCTTATTGCAGGCGATTACTGGCGTAAATGCCGACCGTCTGCCGGAAGAAAAAAAGCGCGGCATGACCATCGATCTCGGTTATGCCTACTGGCCGCAGCCGGATGGTCGCGTGCCTGGTTTTATCGACGTTCCCGGTCATGAAAAGTTTCTTTCCAACATGCTGGCGGGCGTCGGGGGTATCGATCATGCGCTGCTGGTGGTGGCGTGCGATGACGGCGTGATGGCACAGACTCGTGAGCATCTGGCGATTTTGCAGCTGACCGGTAACCCGATGCTGACAGTGGCGCTGACCAAAGCCGATCGCGTGGACGAAGCGCGTGTTGATGAGGTTGAACGCCAGGTAAAGGGGGTGCTGCGGGAATACGGTTTTGCTGAGGCAAAACTGTTTATCACCGCAGCAACCGAAGGTTGGGGAATTGATGCCCTGCGCGAGCATTTGCTTCAGTTACCAGAACGTGAACACGCCAGCCAACATAGTTTCCGCCTCGCGATCGACCGTGCATTTACCGTAAAAGGTGCCGGGCTGGTCGTCACCGGTACGGCGTTAAGCGGGGAAGTGAAGGTAGGCGATTCACTATGGCTGACTGGTGTAAATAAACCGATGCGCGTGCGTGCGCTGCATGCGCAAAATCAGCCAACAGAAACTGCCCATGCCGGGCAGCGTATCGCGCTTAACATCGCGGGTGATGCGGAAAAAGAGCAGATTAACCGTGGCGACTGGCTGCTTGCCGATGCGCCGCCGGAGCCGTTCACACGGGTGATTGTCGAGCTTCAAACCCATACACCGCTGACCCAGTGGCAGCCGCTGCATATTCACCACGCCGCCAGCCACGTCACGGGACGCGTTTCGCTGCTGGAAGATAACCTTGCCGAGCTGG
>OLOP01001731.1_pt1 | contig 13497 bp, 7 predicted proteins | sample 1672381 | NCBI WGS metagenome assembly OLOP01 (sample SAMEA3136678, study PRJEB25190) | human gut metagenome | biome: human gut; feature: human-associated habitat; material: faeces | place: Austria | collected 2013 | reverse complement strand
ACCCTGACTCAACCGCTGTTCAGCTTCCGCTCGTTTACCTTTAGCGCCCGCGACTTAATCATGCTGTTTGGTGGTTTCTTCCTGCTGTTCAAAGCCACGATGGAGCTGAACGAACGGCTGGAAGGGAAAGACAGCAATAACCCCACGCAACGCAAAGGTGCGAAGTTCTGGGGGGTGGTGACACAAATTGTGGTACTGGACGCCATCTTCTCACTCGACTCGGTGATTACCGCCGTCGGGATGGTCGACCATTTACTGGTCATGATGGCCGCCGTTGTTATCGCTATCAGCCTGATGTTGATGGCCAGCAAGCCGTTAACGCAATTTGTTAACAGTCACCCGACGATCGTTATTCTCTGCTTAAGCTTCCTGTTGATGATTGGCTTTAGCCTGGTGGCAGAAGGTTTCGGCTTCGTCATTCCGAAAGGCTACCTGTACGCTGCTATTGGTTTCTCGGTGATGATCGAGGCGCTCAATCAGTTGGCTATCTTTAACCGGCGACGTTTTCTTTCCGCTAACCAGACACTGCGCCAGCGGACTACCGAAGCGGTAATGCGCCTGCTTAGCGGGCAAAAAGAAGATGCGGAACTGGACGCCGAAACCGCGTCCATGCTGGTGGATCATGGTAACCAGCAAATCTTTAATCCGCAGGAACGGCGGATGATTGAACGGGTACTTAATCTTAATCAGCGTACCGTCAGCAGCATTATGACCTCGCGCCACGATATTGAGCATATCGATCTCAACGCGCCGGAAGACGAGATCCGCCAGTTGCTGGAGCGAAATCAGCATACGCGGCTGGTGGTTACTGATGGCGATGACGCAGAAGATTTGCTCGGTGTTGTTCACGTTATCGACCTGTTACAACAGTCACTGCGCGGCGAACCGCTCAACCTGCGGGTGTTGATTCGCCAGCCGCTGGTGTTCCCGGAAACCTTGCCGTTGTTACCTGCCCTGGAGCAGTTCCGTAATGCCCGCACACACTTTGCTTTTGTGGTGGATGAGTTTGGCTCGGTGGAAGGGATTGTGACATTAAGTGACGTCACGGAAACTATTGCCGGTAACTTACCGAACGAAGTGGAAGAGATCGACGCCCGCCATGATATTCAGAAAAACGCCGACGGTTCCTGGACGGCGAATGGTCATATGCCACTGGAAGATCTGGTGCAATATGTGCCGCTACCGCTGGATGAGAAACGCGAATATCACACCATTGCCGGGCTGCTGATGGAATATTTGCAGCGTATTCCAAAACCTGGCGAAGAAGTTCAGGTAGGGGATTACTTGCTCAAAACGTTGCAGGTGGAAAGCCATCGCGTGCAGAAGGTGCAGATTATTCCGCTGCATAAGGATGGCGAGATGGAGTACGAGGTGTGATGGTATCGGCCATTTTACCCAATGCTGCGTAACGCCTTATAACTTCAGCAATGAAGCGTTGTCTGTGGTACATGGACATCACAGCGGGGGTGTGGGTCCGGGTTGCCAGGGTGGTGGAGATTGAGCCACCCTGGCACGTTCACCGGCTTGAGCGTTCCATAGTAGCGAGGAAATCAAGTGAACGGAACAGCCTTCGATCTTACATATTCAGAATATAATGGTGCCGCCACGAACGCCTGATGCGACGCTTTACGCGTCTTATCAGGCCTACAGGACAGGTCACCTGGTAACCTACATCTTCTCCAGCAACTTCTTTACATCTTTGCCATTGCGGGAATCTTTATTCCGCTCGGCCCAGTCATTCAGGCGACGTTTCGCTTCGTCCTGTAGATGTTTGCGTAGCAGCTGGTCAACTTGCAGGCTGTAATTAAGTTGCTGCCAGTTGCCATAAACCCGCAGCGGTACTGGCGTTTCTTTGAGGAAATCAATCAGTTTACTTTCCCCGTTCCAACCGCCAATCACACGAATGTCAAACTGGGTGTCGCAGGTTTGATCTGCCAGATTCAACATGCCTTCTCCTGTCAGCGCCAGCACTGGCGATTGACCTTGCATGTCGTTTAACGTCACGACGCCATCCTTCAACGTCAAATCGGTGGTAAAGCGGTCAAGACGCGTTACGTTATCGAAGTTTTCAGCGGCCTTCACATCACCACCATTACGTTCTACCGCTTGCTGAATCATCTGCTGGAAGTTCATCCCTTCCATGCGCGTGTCGGTCATTTCGACATGTGCCTGTCCTTGCCAGTTGTGGCGGAATGCGTCGGCATCTATGTCAGCACCGGAGAAATCACCAGCCAGTGACATTTTTCCGGTCAACGAAATCGGATAGTTAAACGCCTTCAGAATGGTACCAATCTCAACGTTTTCCAGCCGTGGCTGGAAGTTTATCCGCGGATTTATTGATGTCGCGTCCAGCGTGCCCGGCAGCGAAACCTGTCCACCGTTAAGTTTGCCCTGCAGTTGAGTAATTTCCAGCAACCCCGACTTGTTGGTCATTTGCGTGGCAACATCTGTAAAATTCATTCCGCGCCAGCGCACGTTACTGGCCTGCAACAAAATATCAGCCGTAAAGCCTTGCAGTCCCTGATAGGCCGGTTCATCAATACGCGAAGAAATGACCGGGCGCGGCAACGTTGATTGGCTCTGCCCTTGCTGCGCGGCACCGTTCTCACCGTTCGCTGTTTCATTAAGGGGGATGAGGTTGTCAAGATTCAGTTGCGGGAATTGCAGCCTCAGCTGCCATTCCGGTTTCTCTGTCAGTGTGACCTGTGCTTGCCCGCTCAGCGTACTGTCATTGGCGGTCAAGCTGATTTGGTTAAATGAAAGGCGTTTATGTGACTCCTGCCACTGGGCCTGGAAACTCCCCTGCCCCTGAATACCTTGTTTTGGTAAATCTGCACCCTGCAACTGCCAGTTAATTTGTTCAATAGCCGCCGTTAAATCATGCGGATAATCAGAAGCATCTACCGTACCGTTAAGGGATATCGTGAGATCGCGCTGATCGCGATTAACCCGCCCGGAGAACTCAAATGAGCCACGATGTTGGGGATCTTGTTCCATTTGCAGACGGATATTGCGGATTGTCACCTGCTCGTCATCTTCATGCTGGAACACCAGCACGCTGTCCGCCACCTTAAGACTGGATATATCAAACGACCATCCGCGATCGTCTGACAGATCCGGCAAGGTATTGTCGCGCGGTGCAACCGGAGCGTCTTCACTGCGCACCGCTTCCGTCTGCGGCGTCAGTTGGATCACTGCCCCTTTTAGCATCACCTGCTTAACGCTCAGTTGATGACTCAGCAGTGGTAAAAGCGCCACGTCCAGACGCATGTTGTCTGCGCGAACCAGTGGCTGGCTCGCGCCCTGGGCAGTGAGAGACATTCGCCCGGAGAGGATACTAAGTTGCGGCCAGACGTGCCAACGCAGTGGCCCGTCGAGCTGCAATTGATAACCGCTACGTGCAGCAACTTGCTTGACCATATAGTCGCGGAAATCATTCGGATTCACCAGCAACACTAACGCAGATAACCCGGCCACCAGCACGACCAGGAGTATCATCAGCGTCGTCAGAAATCGTCTCATGGTATCCTCAATGGGCCTGAATTAGTCTTTATCGATTCGGCTGGCTACCGCGCCCTGCTGGTTGCGATATTTCGCATCTTCACGGCGGTTGTAAGGTCGCGCCGCCGGGCCGGAAAGCGGCTCAAAGCTCAGCGCACCAATTAACATGCCCGGACGCAGCGCCAGCGGCAGCTTACCGGAGTTGTAGAACTCCAGCACAATGCAGCCAGACCAGCCCGGATCGATGCGGTGCGCGGTGACGTGCACCATCAGCCCCAGACGCGCCAGTGAGGAACGCCCGTCCAGCCAGCCCACCAGATCGGCTGGCAGCGTCACCGACTCCAGCGTCACCGCCAGCGCCAGCTCTCCTGGGTGAAGATAGAACGCCTCGCTTTCATCGAGAACGATCTCATCGCTCATCACGCGGTCAAGCGCGGCGCTCACTTCATCTTTGGGACCGCTCAGATCGATAAACGCTGCCGTGTGACCACGGAAGGTACGAAATTTATTGCCCAGGCGCACATCCACCGTCGCGCCGTTAATACGCTCCACTGGCGGACGTGGGTTGATCGACAAACGGCCTTCATCAAGCCAGGCTTCAATATCTCGGTCACACAGACGCATGGCATTTTCTCCTTTCGCGCATCACTCCCTTAACGCCAATTACGTCAAGGGCATACCAGGTTATCACTGAACGGTACACAATTTATCAAGCTTATTCAAAGAACTGACTTATTTTCGCTTTCAATATATCGATCGCGATGCGGTTCTTCCCGCCGCGCGGCACGATAATGTCCGCATATTGTTTAGAAGGCTCAATGAATTGCAGGAACATCGGGCGCACGGTTTTTTGATATTGCGCCATCACGGAATCCATTGAACGCCCACGCTCGTTAACGTCACGCTTGATTCGGCGCATCAGGCAGATATCCAGCGGGGTATCAACGAAAATTGAGAAGTTAAGTTCATCACGCAAACGCGCATCCGTTAGCAGCAAAATGCCTTCGAGAATGATGACTTTCTTCGGCTCAACCGTCACCGTTTCTTTCATACGCGTATGTTCAACATAGCTGTAAACCGGCAGGTCAATTGCCGAGCCGCGTTTCAACGCTTGTAAATGCTCAAGCAGCAGGCTGTGATCCATCGCGCTGGGATGGTCGTAGTTGGTCTTAACGCGTTCTTCCATCGACAGATGGCTTTGATCTTTGTAATAGCAGTCTTCGGGAATTACGCCGATGTGTTCATCACCGACTTGCTCACGTAATTCACGATAAAGGGTACTGGCAATAAGACTCTTGCCGGAAGCCGATGCGCCAGCGATACCGATAATGACGCACTGATGAGACTGATCAGTCATATATTTAGCGACCTGATTAACCTGGATGTTAGGAAGGGGGCGACGAAGCGCCAAACGCGGCAATTATAGGGATTTCATCCGCCTGATACCAGTCGAATAGCGTTGCCGCGCGCTCAGAGTTAATTGTTGACAAAGAATTCCCGGTGGCAAATTACGTTGATCAGTTTTATACAAGGTAAAAAATGTTATACGCCGTTGCGCAAATTATCCGCCTTTACGTCACTTTATGAGCAATTCGCATATAAAATGTAAAACTTTTGTACTAGCATAAACACAGAAACGAATACTGGCGACCTGGTCTTGCGGATAAAGCGGTAATGAGCAAACAATCACAGCATGTATTAATTGCCCTGCCCCACCCGCTGCTTCACCTGGTCAGTTTAGGTTTAGTCTCGTTTATCTTTACCCTTTTCTCGCTTGAGCTTTCGCAGTTTGGCACCCAACTCGCCCCACTGTGGTTCCCGACGTCCATCATGATGGTGGCGTTTTATCGCCATGCCGGGCGTATGTGGCCGGGGATTGCGCTGAGCTGCTCACTGGGAAATATCGCCGCATCCATCCTGCTTTTTTCCACCAGCTCGCTGAACATGACCTGGACGACCATCAATATTGTTGAAGCCGTGGTCGGGGCAGTGCTACTGCGTAAATTGCTGCCGTGGTATAACCCATTGCAAAATCTGGCTGACTGGCTGCGTCTGGCACTCGGCAGCGCCATTGTTCCACCCCTGTTAGGGGGTGTTCTGGTTATCCTGCTGACGCCCGGAGACGATCCTCTCAGGGCATTTTTGATATGGGTACTGTCAGAATCCATCGGCGCACTGGCACTGGTGCCGCTGGGATTGTTATTTAAACCACACTATCTGCTGCGCCATCGCAATCCACGGTTGCTTTTTGAGTCGCTGCTCACGTTAGCCATCACACTGACGTTAAGCTGGCTTTCGATGCTGTATCTGCCGTGGCCTTTTACTTTCATTATTGTGCTGTTGATGTGGAGCGCCGTGCGCCTGCCACGAATGGAAGCCTTTTTGATCTTCCTTACCACGGTGATGATGGTGTCACTGATGATGGCCGCGGATCCCTCCCTGCTTGCTACGCCGCGTACATACCTGATGAGCCATATGCCGTGGCTACCGTTTTTGCTGATCCTGCTGCCCGCCAACATCATGACCATGGTGATGTATGCCTTTCGTGCGGAACGCAAACACATTTCCGAAAGCGAAACCCGTTTTCGTAATGCCATGGAATATTCCGCCATCGGCATGGCATTAGTGGGCACCGAGGGGCAATGGCTGCAATCCAACAAAGCGCTCTGCCAGTTTCTCGGTTACAGTCAGGAAGAACTGCGCGGACTCACCTTTCAGCAACTGACCTGGCCGGAGGATCTCAATAAAGATCTGCAACAGGTTGAAAAGCTGATCAGCGGTGAAATAAACACCTATTCAATGGAAAAACGCTACTACAACCGCAATGGCGATGTTGTCTGGGCGTTGCTTGCCGTCTCACTGGTGCGCCACACCGATGGTACGCCGCTCTATTTTATCGCTCAGATTGAAGACATTAACGAGCTAAAACGCACCGAACAGGTGAACCAGCAACTGATGGAGCGCATCACGCTGGCTAACGAAGCGGGCGGGATTGGCATCTGGGAGTGGGAGCTAAAGCCGAATATTTTTAGCTGGGATAAGCGGATGTTCGAGCTGTATGAAATTCCTCCGCATATCAAACCGAACTGGCAAGTGTGGTACGAGTGTGTATTGCCGGAAGATCGCCAGCATGCCGAAAAAGTAATTCGCGATTCGTTGCAATCACGCTCGCCCTTTAAGCTGGAATTTCGCATTGCCGTGAAAGATGGCATCCGCCATATCCGCGCCCTCGCCAACCGGGTACTGAATAAAGAAGGCGAAGTCGAACGCCTGCTCGGCATTAATATGGATATGACCGAAGTGAAACAGCTTAACGAGGCATTGTTTCAAGAAAAAGAGCGCCTGCACATTACGCTGGATTCCATCGGCGAAGCCGTGGTCTGTATTGATATGGCGATGAAAATTACCTTTATGAATCCGGTGGCGGAGAAGATGAGCGGCTGGACGCAGGAAGAAGCATTAGGTGTTCCGCTCCTGACGGTGTTGCATATTACTTTTGGCGACAACGGACCATTAATGGAGAACATTTACAGTGCCGACACCTCACGTTCCGCGATTGAACAAGATGTGGTGTTGCACTGCCGGAGCGGTGGCAGCTACGACGTGCATTACAGTATTACGCCGTTAAGTACTCTGGACGGCAGCAATATAGGCTCGGTTCTGGTGATTCAGGACGTCACCGAATCACGCAAAATGCTGCGCCAGCTGAGCTACAGCGCCTCCCATGATGCACTGACGCATCTCGCCAATCGCGCCAGTTTTGAGAAGCAACTGCGTATCCTGCTGCAAACGGTAAACAGTACACATCAGCGACATGCACTGGTGTTTATCGATCTTGATCGCTTTAAAGCGGTGAATGACAGCGCCGGGCACGCCGCTGGCGACGCTTTGCTGCGCGAACTGGCGTCGTTGATGCTGAGTATGCTGCGCTCCAGCGACGTGCTGGCGCGACTCGGTGGCGATGAATTTGGTCTGCTGCTGCCAGATTGTAATGTCGAAAGTGCGCGTTTTATCGCTACACGCATTATCAGCGCCGTGAATGACTATCACTTTATCTGGGAAGGACGTGTACATCGGGTAGGTGCCAGTGCCGGGATTACCTTGATTGATGACAACAATCATCAGGCGGCTGAAGTGATGTCGCAGGCTGATATCGCCTGTTATGCCTCCAAAAATGGTGGCCGGGGCCGGGTGACGATTTACGAACCGCAGCAAGCTGCCACACATAGCGAACGGGCGGCGATATCGCTTGATGAACAGTGGCGGATGATTAAAGAAAATCAGTTGATGATGATCGCCCACGGTGTCGCTTCGCCGCGGATCCCGGAAGCACGTAATTTGTGGCTGATTTCACTTAAGCTCTGGAGTTGCGAAGGCGAGATTATTGATGAACAAACATTTCGTCGTAGCTTCAGCGATCCGGCACTTAGCCATGCTCTTGACCGACGGGTATTCCACGATTTTTTCCAGCAGGCCGCAAAAGCTATTGCCAGTAAAGGCTTAAGTATCGCCCTCCCCCTTTCCGTTGCCGGTTTGAGTAGCGCCACGCTGGTGAATGAACTAATTGAGCAGCTGGAAAATAGCCCTCTACCACCACGGTTATTACATCTGATTATTCCGGCAGACGCGATTTTAGATCACGCAGAAAGCGTGCAAAAACTGCGGCTGGCGGGATGTCGGATCGTATTCAGTCAGGTGGGCCGCGATCTGCAAATCTTCAACTCGCTGAAAGCAAATATGGCAGATTACCTGCTACTTGATGGTGAGTTATGCGCCAATGTGCAGGGAAATTTGATGGATGAGATGCTGATTACGATCATTCAGGGGCACGCTCAGCGGCTCGGGATGAAGACCATCGCCGGGCCAGTAGTTTTACCCCTGGTGATGGATACGCTTTCTGGCATCGGCGTCGATCTGATTTATGGCGATGTGATTGCCGATGCCCAACCGCTGGATTTGCTGGTGAATAGCAGTTATTTCGCGATTAACTAAGGCGTGCTTCCCCATCGCCTGATGCGGCGTATCAGGCCTACAATTCGTCCGTTCCGTCTGGTTGCCAGCCTTCCGTATACCAGATATGCAACAGCGCATAAGAACGCCAGGGCTTCCAGCGTTCGGCATAACGGCGGATTTGTGCCGGTGTCATTCCCGGAAATCGCTGTTTAATCAGATAATCATCCGGCAGGAAAACATCTTTCGCCTGCCAGCCACGTAAGGCGAAATAATTCGCCGTCCAGCGCCCGATACCCGGAAAAGTTTGCAGCGTTTTCATCGCTTGCTCTACGTCGCCCGGAATTGTCATTGGTAAGGAGCCCTCCAGCGCCGCATTTGCCAGATGAATCAGTGCCTCAGCCCGTTTCAACGGCATACCTAACGCTTTTAATGCCTGCGGGTCGGCTGCAGCCAGCCGCTGAGGCGTGGGGAAGCAGACATAATCCGGAAAATCATCCAGCCGTTCGCCATAAAGCTGTGCCACTCTGGCGGTCAATTTTGCCGCCATCGCCACGCTCACCAGTTGGCCTAAAATCGCCCGCACGCCCTGCTCAAAAGCATCAATACTGCCGGGTAAACGCAATCCGGGCCGCGCCGCGCCTAACTTGCCCAACGCACCGTTAACAATCTGCGGGTGACATTGCAGATCAAACAGGCGGCTCATTTTCGCCAGACACTCTGCGGCAACAGGTTCTAAACCTGCACTTAAATTTATGTGCAGAGTATGGCGGGCTATATCCGGAATAGCAGTCACCACGCCGCGATATTCGCCCACCGCCAGACTACGGGCATAATAATCGTCAGCGACCGTTTCCACACCGTTCACCGCACGGGCGGCGAGAAATCCCAACATCCACGACCAGTCATACGGCGGCTGCCAGTTCAGGGTATACATCGCATCTCCTTGTTAATCCGCTTTCAGCATAAACGTTATTCAGACGCTACGCTTTGCTTTCATATTCCGGTTGTCGCGACGGCAACATTTCGCTAAAGTCACGCCCCTTCTTCACCGGCATGGGGATTATTTCGTGTTTATTGGTTTTGATTACGGTACAGCAAACTGTTCAGTGGCGGTCATGCGCGACGGTAAGCCGCAATTACTGAAAATGGAAAACGACAGCACGCTGCTGCCTTCAATGCTTTGCGCGCCAACGCGTGAAGCGGTAAGCGAATGGCTGTACCGCTATCATGATGTTCCGGCAGACGACGATGAAACGCAGGCGCTGTTGCGTCGGGCGATTCGTTATAACCGCGAAGAAGATATCGATGTTACGGCGAAAAGCGTGCAGTTCGGTCTTTCCTCACTGGCACAGTACATTGATGATCCAGAAGAAGTGTGGTTTGTGAAATCACCAAAATCGTTCCTCGGTGCCAGCGGCTTAAAACCGCAGCAGGTAGCGCTGTTTGAGGATCTGGTCTGCGCAATGATGTTGCACATTCGCCAGCAGGCGCAGGCACAGCTGCCAGAAGCGATTACTCAGGCGGTGATTGGTCGCCCTATCAACTTCCAGGGGCTTGGCGGCGATGAAGCAAACACCCAGGCGCAGGGGATTCTGGAACGCGCGGCGAAGCGTGCCGGGTTTAAGGATGTGGTATTCCAGTACGAGCCGGTCGCGGCTGGGCTGGATTACGAAGCCACCTTGCAGGAAGAAAAACGGGTGCTGGTGGTGGATATCGGCGGTGGTACGACTGACTGTTCATTGCTGCTGATGGGGCCGCAGTGGCGTTCGCGTCTCGATCGTGAAGCCAGCCTGCTGGGTCACAGTGGTTGCCGTATTGGCGGTAACGATCTGGATATCGCACTGGCGTTTAAAAACCTGATGCCGTTACTGGGCATGGGTGGCGAAACCGAAAAAGGCATCGCCCTGCCGATTCTGCCGTGGTGGAATGCGGTTGCCATCAACGACGTACCTGCGCAAAGTGATTTCTACAGTAGTGCCAACGGTCGTCTGCTTAACGATCTGGTACGCGATGCCCGCGAACCGGAAAAAGTGGCCCTGTTACAGAAAGTCTGGCGTCAGCGTTTAAGCTATCGCCTGGTACGTAGCGCAGAAGAGAGCAAAATTGCGCTTTCAAGCGTAGCGGAAACCCGCGCCTCACTGCCGTTTATCAGCGATGAACTGGCTACGCTGATTAGCCAGCAAGGGCTGGAAAGCGCCCTCAACCAGCCACTGATGCGGATTCTGGAACAGGTGCAACTGGCCCTGGATAACGCCCAGGAAAAACCGGATGTCATCTACCTGACCGGCGGTAGCGCCCGTTCGCCGCTGATTAAAAAAGCGCTGGCAGAACAGTTGCCGGGCATTCCGATTGCAGGCGGCGATGACTTTGGCTCCGTCACCGCCGGGCTGGCACGCTGGGCGGAAGTGGTGTTTCGTTAATTGAAAAATGGCTCAGCAGCGGCTTAAATCTGCCTGCGCCTGAGCCAGTTTTTCTGCCGCCTGACGTAACGGTTCCATCAACGGCATGGTCCGTGCTGGAGCATGAAGTCGGAATCGCTGCAACTCTGTCGCGCCGACAGTCAGCGCCGATTCCAGCCGATGTCGTTTGGCGGCCATTTTTGCCATTACCGCTTGTCTGTCTGCAGGCGTTACCGCTTCGTTCGGCCTGAAAACAAAACGGCGTTCGCAACTCGCTTTCCAGTCGATAACCGCCTGGGTCAGATGATCACCAAAACCTTTCACTTGCTTAACGCTCCGTCGGGTAACGTCTGCCGCCGTTTCAATACCAAAGGACCGTAACGCCGCTTTACGCGCAGGGCCAACGCCGGGAATAGAGGCAACATCAATAAAAAATCCCTCCAGAAACTTCTGCTTCTGCCGTTCCCTTGCGGTGTCCTGAAGTGCTGCCAGAGCGCGTTTCTCTTCTTCCGGTAACCCAAGAATTTCGTCCTTCATTTTTTCGAGCATCGTCCGTTTGGCTATAAAACCTTCCAGCCCGCCCAACCGTTGGGTCTGGCTGACTAAATGGTCATAGTCCATTTTCGCACGATTAAACGCCTCACGGCGTTGCTGGATTTCTGCTTGGTACGCTTTGCTTGTCAGGCTGCCAATAATCCAGATAGCCGCCAGCACAGGAACGAAAATAATATAACGCGGTTCTGTCTGAAGGCCGCAAAGCAACAGCGATAACGCTGACAGTGCGATCTCAATCAGAATGATGTATTCACGCCGTAACAGGCCTAAAGGAAGCGGCCTGCCAGCAGCCTGGAAATGATCGGGTAATGGCAATTGCAATGCTGGCGGTGCTACTGACGCCATCACCATCGCCCAGACTTTCGCCAGCACAAAATCACCGCTGGTGGTAATGACCTCTTCGCCGAGATCAATAAAATAGATAACGCCTTGATTATCCAGCGCACACCATGGGCAGTCAGCCAAATGACCGGGATAAACATGCATTGCCGAAACGGTACATTTCTTTAACTGTTGGCGTAGTAAATCAAGTGCCGCTACCCACGCTTTTGCCGCCGGACGCGCGGTTGCCACGCCACTTTCCGTGAATGCCTGCTGAAACATGGCTTCAACATCGCCCGGTAACATCGACAGCGGAATAGATCGTGGCGGCGGTTTTAAACCACGTCGCTGATTATCTGACGCGTAGGCATAACGGAAATGAGCAATATCCGTCTCCAGCGCATTCCCCGCATCAGAGATAAGCGGCACACCAGAATAAGGATGCCGCCCACCAAACAAGACGTGAAAAATCAGCAACGCAAGGCCAAAATTATCGTGATTCGCGGTGCGTTCAAAGCCGACAAATGATGGCAAGGTTTGTAGCTCTGGCGGCGTAAAATGCGACACGCCGACTTCGCATAAATGCAGTGTGCCATTGGCGTTAATCTGAAAGGAGTCGCTATCAATCAACACCACTTTGCTGTCGCGACCTACCATAAAGCTGTTCTGGTTTACGTCACCCACGACGTGCCCGTGCTCGTGAACCGTAGCAAAAGATGAAGCAATATTACGCGCAACATAGAGTAGAAAATCCCACGCACAATGAGGGTAACTCTGGCGACGATGTGCCGGGCTATAGATCATATGAATCGGTTCTTTACCAGAAACCTTTGGCATCATAAAACCGATAACCTTTCCGCCTCGTCCACCGTGAAGCGTTGCCTGCGGCCAGGCGACATAATTCAGCAACTGTGCGTCAGCTGTCGCAGCCATAAAGGCAAGTTTGTCCTGTTTTAAGGCGGGTGGCGGCGTGTGATAAATCTTGGCGACGCTATCGACAAACTCCTCGATATCATAAACCGCGCCTTCGCCACCTTTGCCCAGTTCACGGCCTGGCGTAACGCACTCACCAGTAGCAGTATATAAAGTGGGTTTCATGGTAACCACAGCGCCAGTGCCAACGTTTTATCATCATCGGTACGCTCGTTTACCGCCGGGCTGGACAAAAACTGCTTTAACAATTCAGGTAATAAATCGAGTTGTTCCTGCGTTGCTGACGCCAGCCCATTGAAAAACGGGGTAAAGAAAGGCACATGGGGAGAATTATCCAGCATATTTAACGCCAGTCGCTGGATACCATCCGTAAATGCTGCAACTTTGTGCGCACGCCCAGTGCTGGTGAAAGTTTCCAGTCTGGAAACGGCATCTTCGTCGGTAATGAAGTGCGTCATGTTGGCATATTCACCCACCATCGGCGTGAGAGGCAATTGCAGACCGTGACCCAAATCTACCACCACGCCGCCATCGCCAATCTGCATAATCAAGGTGCCGTCAGGCGATGAAATCAGTCCCAGAAATGTGCAGGCAAAATCGCGAACCGCTAATTCTTTGGCTTCCGCCTCGGCAAAAAGTCGTTGACGAATGGTCAGCACAATATCCGTGGCGAGGACATCATTAAGCCCCAATTCCCCGCCCTGCACTTTTTGCGACATATAAGCCATCGCTTCATTGACGGCGAGCATCGCGCCTTCGCCACCCTGCGAGACACTGCCTGCGCCATCAGCGACAAATACCGACAATAATGGCTGCTGGTCATTTAACCAGGCAA
>OLOP01001723.1_pt1 | contig 13561 bp, 15 predicted proteins | sample 1672381 | NCBI WGS metagenome assembly OLOP01 (sample SAMEA3136678, study PRJEB25190) | human gut metagenome | biome: human gut; feature: human-associated habitat; material: faeces | place: Austria | collected 2013 | reverse complement strand
ATTATTTTTGTAGAGCCGGAGGAAACAGACCAGACGGTTTAAATGAGCCGGTTACCTGAAATCCGCACCTTAATATTCTGACTGGCTGCGTACATTCATTGCATGAAGCGGCCGGAACGGCTGAGCTGAAGGTCCGTTGTGAGCGAGGAGCGGAAGTAAGCATGTACCTGCTAATGCGAAAAATCACTAACGAAACATTGGATCGCCATTGTTGCCGATCTTTAGTGGCGTTCAAGATTAGCCCCAATCCTGATTATCATTTGATTACACTGACTGAAATGATATAAAACCTAATTATCTGATATTTGTAGGGGTTTAGTAATGTCACTTCCTGTTCCCTTTGGTGCAATTGTTACAGTAGTGAAGAAATGCTGGTCTACTCTTACCCAGATAATGCTGATAAAAACTTATCTACTCTCACATGAGCGCTGGGCAGTCAGACACAGGCTAGGGGCGAGCTGGCATTCCTTAGGGAATTATTTGGAGTACAGTCTACGATTTGCTCAGTTGACAGATAAAGAACCTCGTTGTTCACGTATTGCTTTCAGAAGCAAAGAGGAACGACTGCAACAAGTTGAACTTGTTTTTGAAGCCATTGGCAGTGGCTTACGCTACCAAGAAACACTATGCATTCATGATGTAAATAACTCACCGATAATATTAACGCTTTCAAATATTCCTACACTTGATGTACTTATTCTAGAGGATGGATTCGCATTTACGGTTGAACAGTACCAGTTAAAATATTGCACGATAAAATTGATGACTGGTGAAAGTATATCTATTGACAATTCGCCCAAATATTCGCTAATGCAAAACTGGTGTCTCAATGATACATGGAAACGGCGTTGGGGTATCATCTGGAACTGTAATGCAATTGAATGTGCCCGAAGGCGTATTGCTGAATATTGGAAATGGGGCTTTTGTCTGCCGTTAGTGGGACGCCCCCCGTTATATTCACCATCGCGAAAAGGTATTCATCTGTTTGAAGCAAAACCGTTACGCTGGTTTATGACACGCCCATGGTGTCTGAATATCCAGTTTTGGACGGCAATTTGGTCAGGACTGTTTATTCTCAGCGATGAGAATGTCTTGCAATGGCGCTGGAAAGAGCCACCACAACAAGACTAACTTCCACGAAGGCCGTCCGCTCTGAGCGAGGAGCGGACCTCAGTGCTGGTTAGATTAACTAGTCTAATTGTGACTACCTAATTTGAAACGATATAAAAATGGTATGATACATGATCACTAATCTTTATCTGGAATATCTCTCGCATCGTAATAATCAATCCCAAGTCCAAAGCTTAACTCAAGCCCCTCAGGACCTCCGTGGATATCGCCAACCCCAAATGTATTTGGAGCATTATTATTTCTGAATTTTTCAAGATCATTTTTATTTGGAGGCGATTTGTCGTCATTAGAGAGATCTGGAAGTGGATCTAACTCAAAATAATCAACTCCAGCAGGGTTATAGGCAAGGTAAAAATTTCTATAGTTGCCAGGATTTCCTAAATAATGCCCTTCTTCATATTGATAGAACTTCGAAGAATAGCTCGACTGTAAATAATCAATATCACTTCCAAAATCTTTGAACTTATGTCCAAGGGTTTTTCTCAGATATGGTACTTCAGGATGAAAATTCTCATCCTTGCTGGTTACGGAATAGAGTATCACTGTGTTATTATTATCATAAACCACTTGCAGATAGAACTTTTTGAAAGAGTAAATATACTCATGAACCCTCCCATCCTCAGAATGTTCTTCCTTCACGGGAGGGCCAAAAATTGACTCGATGTACTTTATTGACGCTCCGGTGTAAATCACATGAAGATTATCCTCTGCTTTTTTTTGCAAAAAATTATCTGCGATATGTTGATATAAATCAAACACTCCGTTCAATGCAACAAAATATCCAAGAACAGCAAGAATACCACTCAAAAAAACAGCAATTAATGATTTTTTAAGTTTTTTAGGGGGATGTGACATAGTTCCTCTCTTATTGTTTTTTAATTTTTTTGGAGTGTATCATGATTTCTCTCTTATTTTTTCAAAATTCTATTTATTTCTGAATGCAAAGTAAAACGCTGACATGCAAAAAAGTCATTCTTATTTAAGATTAAGTCAAAAATTTATCGAAAGACATTCTATTAATCTTACATGAATAGAGCAACGTCCGCATCTGGCACAGAGCGGACTGTCAGATTAGATTCAGACCTGTATCAGCCACATATACCTGCATTCCAAATAATTTCATACAGATATTATCGTTGTGAATCCCCCGCCACCTTTCCGGTGCGCGGGGTTTTGTCTTTTTTCACCGGGAATACATGTATGAATCCGTCTGATGCCATTGAGGCAATTGAAAAACCGCTCTCCTCCCTGCCTTACTCACTTTCCCGTCACATCCTGGAACATCTGCGCAAACTCACCAGCCACGAACCCGTGATTGGCATTATGGGTAAAAGCGGGGCCGGTAAATCCTCACTCTGTAATGCACTGTTTCAGGGGGAGGTCACCCCGGTCAGTGATGTTCACGCCGGCACCCGGGAAGTGCAGCGCTTCCGTCTGAGTGGCCATGGTCACAGCATGGTTATCACTGACCTGCCCGGGGTGGGCGAGAGCCGGGACAGGGATGCAGAGTATGAGGCCCTGTACCGTGACATTCTGCCTGAACTGGACCTGGTACTGTGGCTGATTAAAGCCGATGACCGTGCCCTGTCTGTGGATGATTATTTCTGGCGACACATCCTGCACCGGGGACATCAGCGGGTACTGTTTGTGGTGACGCAGGCCGACAAAACGGAGCCCTGCCATGAATGGGATATGGCCGGTATTCAGCCTTCTCCTGCACAGGCACAGAATATTCGCGAAAAAACGGAGGCGGTATTCCGTCTGTTCCGGCCCGTACATCCGGTTGTGGCCGTATCGGCCCGCACCGGCTGGGAACTGGATACGCTGGTCAGTGCGCTCATGACAGCGCTTCCCGACCATGCCGCCAGTCCCCTGATGACCCGACTGCAGGACGAGCTGCGCACGGAATCTGTCCGCTCTCAGGCCCGTGAACAGTTTACCGGTGCGGTGGACCGGATATTTGACACGGCGGAGAGCGTCTGTATTGCCTCTGTTGCACGCACGGTTCTGCGTGCCGTCCGTGACTCGGTGGTCTCTGTTGCCCGCGCTGTATGGAACTGGATTTTCTTCTGAACACTCTGCCAGGGGAAATGCCTGATTATATTGCATTAACAAACTGAAAACATGACACAAACCCCTCATACCCTCCTGTTTCTCTTGCGTGACCGCCCTGCCATCAATAGAATAAAACGATCGATAAAACAGGTATCGATCGCTACTATCGATCGTTTATAGTGGTTAATGGCCTGCGAAAAGGCAGCTGAATCTCTTCATCATGCAGAACGGAATTGCACACAACGGACTGATACTTCTCTGGCGGATGAGAGAGGGGAAGCATTTATGTCCGGGAAAAACCACTTTATCTGACCATGCTGTTTTGTACCTGCCGGTATCCACTTTTGTGGGTACCGGCTTTTTTATTCACCCTCTGTAAGGAAAAGCTGATGAAACGACATCTGAACACCAGCTACAGGCTGGTATGGAATCACATTACGGGCACCCTGGTGGTGGCTTCCGAACTGGCCCGCTCACGGGGAAAAGGCGCCGGTGTGGCGGTTGCTCTGTCTCTTGCTGCTGTCACGTCAGTCCCGGCCCTGGCTGCTGACAGTATTGTACAGGCAGGTGAAACCGTGAACGGCGGAACACTGGAAAATCATGACAACCAGATTGTCTTCGGTACGGCCAACGGAATGACCATCAGTACCGGGCTGGAACTGGGGCCGGACAGTGAAGAAAACACCGGTGGGCAATGGATACAGAATGGCGGGATAGCCGGAAACACCACTGTTACCACAAATGGTCGTCAGGTCGTGCTGGAGGGGGGAACAGCCAGTGATACGGTTATTCGTGACGGCGGGGGACAGAGCCTGAACGGGCTGGCGGTGAACACCACGCTGAATAACAGAGGCGAGCAGTGGGTTCATGAGGGCGGGGTTGCCACCGGTACAATTATCAACCGCGACGGTTACCAGAGCGTTAAAAGTGGCGGGCTGGCAACAGGAACCATCATCAACACCGGCGCAGAAGGCGGCCCGGATTCTGACAACTCGTACACGGGTCAGAAGGTCCAGGGAACAGCAGAATCCACCACCATCAACAAAAATGGACGGCAGATTATCTTATTTTCCGGGATAGCCCGTGACACTCTCATTTACGCAGGTGGTGACCAGTCGGTACACGGAAGGGCCCTGAATACCACACTGAATGGCGGTTACCAGTATGTGCACAAGGACGGACTTGCGCTGAACACGGTAATTAACGAGGGAGGCTGGCAGGTTGTTAAGGCAGGTGGTGCTGTCGGTAACACCACCATAAATCAGAACGGTGAACTGAGGGTACATGCCGGCGGGGAAGCCACTGCAGTCACCCAGAACACGGGCGGTGCACTGGTTACCAGTACGGCTGCAACCGTTACCGGCATAAACCGCCTTGGAGCATTCTCGGTTATGGAGGGTAAAGCTGATAATGTCGTACTGGAAAATGGCGGACGCCTGGATGTGCTGACCGGACACACAGCCACTAATACCCGCGTGGATGATGGCGGAACGCTGGATGTCCGCAACGGTGGCACCGCCACCACCGTATCCATGGGAAATGGCGGTGTACTGCTGGCCGATTCCGGTGCCGCTGTCAGTGGTACCCGGAGCGACGGAAAGGCATTCAGTATCGGAGGCGGTCAGGCGGATGCCCTGATGCTGGAAAAAGGCAGTTCATTCACGCTGAACGCCGGTGATACGGCCACGGATACCACGGTAAATGGCGGACTGTTCACCGCCAGGGGCGGCACACTGGCGGGCACCACCACGCTGAATAACGGCGCCATACTTACCCTTTCCGGGAAGACGGTGAACAACGATACCCTGACCATCCGTGAAGGCGATGCACTCCTGCAGGGAGGCTCTCTCACCGGTAACGGCAGCGTGGAAAAATCAGGAAGTGGCACACTCACTGTCAGCAACACCACACTCACCCAGAAAGCCGTCAACCTGAATGAAGGCACGCTGACGCTGAACGACAGTACCGTCACCACGGATGTCATTGCTCAGCGCGGTACAGCCCTGAAGCTGACCGGCAGCACTGTGCTGAACGGTGCCATTGACCCCACGAATGTCACTCTCGCCTCCGGTGCCACCTGGAATATCCCCGATAACGCCACGGTGCAGTCGGTGGTGGATGACCTCAGCCATGCCGGACAGATTCATTTCACCTCCACCCGCACAGGGAAGTTCGTACCGGCAACCCTGAAAGTGAAAAACCTGAACGGGCAGAATGGCACCATCAGCCTGCGTGTACGCCCGGATATGGCACAGAACAATGCTGACAGACTGGTCATTGACGGTGGCAGGGCAACCGGAAAAACCATCCTGAACCTGGTGAACGCCGGCAACAGTGCGTCGGGGCTGGCGACCAGCGGTAAGGGTATTCAGGTGGTGGAAGCCATTAACGGTGCCACCACGGAGGAAGGGGCCTTTGTCCAGGGGAATAAGCTGCAGGCCGGTGCCTTTAACTACTCCCTCAACCGGGACAGTGATGAGAGCTGGTATCTGCGCAGTGAAAATGCTTATCGTGCAGAAGTCCCCCTGTATGCCTCCATGCTGACACAGGCAATGGACTATGACCGGATTCTGGCAGGCTCACGCAGCCATCAGACCGGTGTAAACGGTGAAAATAACAGCGTCCGTCTCAGCATTCAGGGCGGCCATCTCGGTCACGATAACAACGGCGGTATTGCCCGTGGGGCCACGTCGGAAAGCAGCGGCAGCTATGGATTCGTCCGTCTGGAGGGTGACCTGATGAGAACAGAGGTTGCCGGTATGTCTGTGACCGCGGGGATATATGGTGCTGCTGGCCATTCTTCCGTTGATGTTAAGGATGATGACGGCTCCCGTGCCGGCACGGTCCGGGATGATGCCGGCAGCCTGGGCGGATACCTGAATCTGATACACAACGCCTCCGGACTGTGGGCTGACATTGTGGCCCTGGGAACCCGCCACAGCATGAAAGCGTCAACGGACAATAACGACTTCCGCGCCCGGGGTTGGGGCTGGCTGGGTTCACTGGAAACCGGTCTGCCCTTCAGTATCACTGACAACCTGATGCTGGAGCCACAACTGCAGTATACCTGGCAGGGACTTTCCCTGGATGACGGTAAGGACAACGCCGGTTATGTGAAGTTCGGGCATGGCAGTGCACAACATGTGCGTGCCGGTTTCCGTCTGGGCAGCCACAACGATATGACCTTTGGCGAAGGCACCTCATCCCGTGCCCCCCTGCGTGACAGTGCAAAACACAGTGTGCGTGAATTACCGGTGAACTGGTGGGTACAGCCTTCTGTTATCCGCACCTTCAGCTCCCGGGGAGATATGCGTGTGGGGACTTCCACTGCAGGCAGCGGGATGACGTTCTCTCCCTCACAGAATGGCACATCACTGGACCTGCAGGCCGGACTGGAAGCCCGTGTCCGGGAAAATATCACCCTGGGCGTTCAGGCCGGTTATGCCCACAGCGTCAGCGGCAGCAGCGCTGAAGGGTATAACGGTCAGGCCACACTGAATGTGACCTTCTGACAGAACCATCGCCTCTCTGTGGTCCCGGTCATCATGACCGGGACCCGGACCGGCGCAACGGATCTTCAACGCCACATTCGCTGGCATTAACAATAACATGATATTCATCACGGAGTGACTATGTTACAGATAGTCGGCGCGCTGATCCTGCTGATCGCAGGATTTGCCATTCTTCGCCTTTTGTTCAGAGCATTAATCAGCACGGCTTCTGCGCTGGCAGGGCTCATATTGCTGTGTCTGTTCGGCCCGGCCTTACTGGCTGGCTATATCACCGAACGCATAACCCGGTTGTTCCATATTCGCTGGCTGGCAGGCGTATTTCTGACGATTGCCGGAATGATCATCAGCTTCATGTGGGGACTTGATGGTAAACATATCGCGCTGGAGGCTCACACCTTTGACTCTGTGAAATTTATTCTGACCACCGCTCTCGCCGGTGGTCTGCTGGCTGTTCCCCTGCAGATCAAAAACATTCAGCAGAACGGGATCACACCAGAAGATATCAGCAAGGAAATTAACGGGTATTACTGCTGTTTTTATACTGCCTTTTTCCTTATGGCGTGTTCTGCATGCGCACCATTGATCGCGTTACAGTACGATATTTCACCGTCACTGATGTGGTGGGGCGGGTTGTTGTACTGGCTGGCTGCATTAGTGACGCTGCTATGGGCGGCCAGCCAGATCCAGGCGCTGAAAAAACTGACCTGTGCCATCAGCCAGACACTGGAAGAACAACCGGTGCTCAACAGTAAATCGTGGCTGACCAGTTTGCAAAACGATTACAGCCTTCCTGACTCACTGACGGAGCGCATCTGGCTGACGCTCATTTCTCAACGGATTTCCCGGGGAGAGCTGAGGGAATTTGAACTGGCAGACGGAAACTGGTTACTGAACAATGCCTGGTATGAAAGAAACATGGCAGGGTTTAACGAACAGTTGAAAGAGAACCTGTCATTCACACCTGATGAACTGAAAACGCTCTTCCGGAACCGCCTGAATTTATCACCGGAAGCGAATGACGATTTTCTCGATCGTTGCCTGGACGGCGGTGACTGGTATCCCTTTTCAGAAGGTCGCCGTTTTGTATCATTCCATCACGTGGATGAGCTTCGTATCTGTGCCTCCTGCGGGCTGACAGAAGTACATCATGCCCCGGAAAATCATAAGCCGGATCCGGAATGGTACTGCACCTCTCTTTGTCGCGAAACAGAAACACTGTGTCAGGAAATTTATGAACGCCCTTACAACAGCTTTATTTCCGATGCAACGGCGAATGGTCTGATTCTCATGAAACTGCCGGAAACCTGGAGTACAAATGAGAAAATGTTTGCTTCCGGAGGGCAGGGACATGGGTTTGCCGCTGAACGGGGAAACCATATTGTCGACAGAGTCCGTCTGAAAAACGCACGGATCCTCGGTGATAATAATGCCAGAAATGGAGCAGACAGGCTGGTCAGCGGAACAGAAATCCAGACGAAATATTGTTCAACTGCAGCCCGTAGCGTCGGTGCGGCATTCGACGGACAAAACGGACAGTATCGTTACATGGGAAATAATGGCCCCATGCAACTGGAAGTCCCCCGTGATCAGTATGCCGGCGCTGTTGAAACCATGAGGAATAAGATCCGCGAAGGTAAAGTACCCGGTGTAACCGATCCCGCAGAAGCGTCCCGGCTGATTCGTCGGGGACATCTGACTTATACTCAGGCCCGTAATATCACCCGGTTCGGGACCATCGAATCGGTCACTTATGATATTGCCGAGGGTTCGGTTGTCAGTCTGGCGGCCGGAGGGATCAGTTTTGCCCTGACGGCATCGGTCTTCTGGCTCAGCACCGGCGATCGCGATGCTGCCCTGCAGACAGCTGCTGTCCAGGCAGGAAAAACCTTCACCCGCACACTGGCTGTCTACGTCACAACCCAGCAACTCCACCGGCTCAGTGTTGTTCAGGGTATGCTGAAGCACATTGATTTTTCGACTGCCAGCCCGACTGTCCGACTGGCTCTTCAGAAGGGGACCGGTGCAGGAAATATCAGCGCCCTGAACAAAGTAATGAAGGGTACGCTGGTGACATCTCTGGCACTGGTAGCTGTCACAACCGGCCCTGACATGATCAAAATGTTGCGGGGACGGATCTCCGGTGCGCAGTTCATCAGGAATCTTGCCGTGGCATCTTCCGGTGTGGCAGGTGGAGCTGTCGGGTCAGTGGCGGGCGGGATACTGTTCAGTCCACTGGGACCATTTGGTGCACTGACAGGGCGTGTGGTTGGCGGTGTTCTGGGGGGAATGATTGCCTCCGCTGTATCAGGAAAAATTGCCGGAGCGCTGGTTGAAGAAGATCGCGTCAAAATTCTGGCAATGATTCAGGAGCAGGTGACATGGCTTGCCGGCAGTTTCCTGCTGACCGGACATGAGATTGAAAATCTGAACGAGAATCTGGCCCGTGTTATCGATCAGAATGCTCTGGAGATCATTTTCGCCGCCGGTATACAACAACGGGCCGCGACCAATATGTTAATCAAACCACTGGTGGTCAGTATCATCAGGCAACGCCCCGTCATGGAATATGATGCATCCCATCTCGGCAATATGGTTAACCGACTGGAAGAAGCATTACCCCCGGAGTTACCGGCATAACGGCTATTCTGCGCCTTTTACGCTTTATCACCTGATTTGTCAGTGTCATCGTCATGACTCAGAGAGGTAAATACCATGATTCACCTGTTCAAAACCTGCATGATTACCGCCTTCATTCTGGGGTTAACGTGGTCTGCCCCACTCCGGGCACAGGATCAACGTTACATCAGTATACGCAATACAGATACGATATGGCTCCCGGGAAATATTTGTGCTTACCAGTTCCGGCTGGATAATGGCGGAAACGATGAAGGATTTGGCCCCCTCACCATCACTCTGCAACTCAAAGACAAATATGGTCAGACGCTGGTGACCAGAAAAATGGAAACGGAAGCTTTTGGTGACAGTAATGCCACGCGAACCACAGACGCATTTCTGGAAACGGAGTGCGTGGAAAATGTCGCCACAACCGAAATCATTAAAGCAACTGAAGAAAGTAACGGCCATCGTGTCAGTCTGCCGTTATCGGTTTTCAATCCCCAGGACTACCATCCACTGCTGATTACCGTTTCCGGAAAAAACGTTAACTGATCCCTGAAGTCAGTTTCATGCTTCAGCCTCTGTCACAACGCGTGGCAGAGGCTTTTTATTTATCAGGAGAAAACAGATATGCCGGGTTACACAGAGTATGTCCTGGCTGAAGGATCTTTCTCATACGGGCAGGCGGTTGCTGTCATAACCGCTTACCGCAATGTGTTTATCCAGGATGACCCGGGAATGCATTTCCGTCGGGTTATCCGCAACGCGGAAGGTCAGCGACGCTGGCGCTGCCGGAATTCTGAACCCGATGCCGGAAAGGTGCTTAATACGCGGCTCGCCAGTGACGGTCTTCTCAGACAATAAACGTCATTCATTTCACCCATCAGGCCGCGTCTTCTCCGGGAGACGTGGCTTTTTCATTTATTACACCAGTAAATCTTAACCACCGATAAGGAGCAAATTATGCGACTAGCCAGTCGTTTTGGTTATGCGAACCAGATACGCCGTGACCGTCCGCTGACACACGAAGAACTGATGCACTATGTGCCGGGGATTTTCGGGGAAGATAAACACACGTCCCGAAGCCAGAACTATACGTACATCCCCACCATCACCGTACTGGAAAGCCTGCAGCGGGAAGGCTTTCAGCCATTCTTCGCCTGCCAGACCCGTGTGCGCGACCCGGGCCGCCGGGGATACACAAAACACATGCTGCGTCTGCGGCGGGCCGGAGAGATAAACGGAGAACATGTCCCTGAAATTATTCTGCTCAACTCTCATGACGGTACCTCCAGCTACCAGATGCTGCCGGGGTACTTCAGGTTCGTCTGCCAGAACGGCTGCGTCTGTGGTCAGTCTCTGGGGGAAGTACGTGTTCCGCACCGGGGAAATGTGGTGGACAGAGTCATTGAAGGGGCTTACGAGGTGGTGGGCGTGTTTGACCGGATAGAGGAGAAGCGTGATGCCATGCAGTCGCTGGTCCTGCCGCCACCGGCACGCCAGGCGCTGGCACAGGCGGCGCTGACTTACCGTTATGGTGACGAACATCAGCCCGTCACCACCGCCGACATTCTGACACCACGACGCCGGGAGGATTACGGTAAGGACCTGTGGAGTGCTTATCAGACCATCCAGGAGAATATGCTGAAAGGCGGGATTTCCGGGCGCAGTGCCAGAGGAAAACGTATCCATACCCGGGCCATTCACAGCATTGATACCGACATTAAGCTCAACCGCGCATTGTGGGTGATGGCAGAAACGATGCTGGAGAGCCTGCGCTGATGCCGTTTCCCTGAGTGAGGGAATCATTCAGCTTTCGTTCCTGAAAAACACACATTTATTTGTTATTTAAGGAGTTATCTCATGAAGACCGTTTCTCAGAATACCCCCACAATTTATTCAGCTACAACACCAGAGAATAATCCGCCTCAGCTGGTTGCCAGCCTCGTCCCTGATGAACAGCGCATCAGCTTCTGGCCGCAGCATTTTGGCCTCATTCCACAGTGGGTGACCCTGGAGCCCCGTATCTTCGGCTGGATGGACCGTCTGTGTGAAGACTACTGCGGGGGTATCTGGAATCTGTACACCCTGAACAACGGTGGCGCATTTATGGCACCCGAACCGGATGACGATGATGACGAAACATGGGTACTGTTCAGTGCCATGAACGGTAACCGCGCTGAAATGAGCCCGGAAGCCGCCGGCATTGCTGCCTGTCTGATGACGTACAGTCATCACGCCTGTCGTACGGAGTGTTATGCCATGACGGTCCATTATTACCGGCTGCGGGATTACGCCCTGCAGCATCCGGAATGCAGCGCCATTATGCGCATCATTGACTGAGGAGAGAGGCCATGCAACAGCTTTCCTTTCTGCCCGGAGCGATGACGCCCGGCGAGCGCAGCCTTATTCAGCGGGCCCTGAAAACCCTGGACCGTCATCTTCATGAACCCGGCGTGGCCTTCACCTCCACCCGTGCGGCACGGGAATGGCTGATTCTGAACATGGCGGGACTGGAGCGTGAAGAATTCCGGGTACTGTATCTGAATAACCAGAATCAGCTGATTGCCGGTGAAACCCTCTTCACCGGCACCATCAACCGCACGGAAGTCCATCCCCGGGAAGTGATTAAACGCGCCCTGTACCACAATGCCGCTGCCGTGGTGCTGGCGCACAATCACCCGTCCGGTGAAGTCACACCCAGTAAGGCAGACCGGCTTATCACCGAACGTCTGGTACAGGCACTGGGCCTGGTGGATATCCGGGTGCCGGACCATCTGATAGTCGGTGGCAACCAGGTTTTCTCCTTTGCCGAACATGGTCTGCTTTAACCCGTCACAACCACATCACACCTGTTTTCACTTTTATCTTCTGTCTTCAGAGGTATCCCATTATGAAAATTATCACTCGTGGTGAAGCCATGCGTATTCACCAACAACATCCTGCATCCCGTCTTTTTCCGTTCTGCACCGGTAAGTACCGCTGGCACGGCAGTGCTGAGACGTATACCGGTCGTGAAGTACAGGATATTCCCGGTGTGCTGGCCGTGTTTGCTGAACGTCGTAAGGACAGTTTTGGCCCGTATGTCCGGCTGATGAGCGTCACCCTGAACTGATGTTCCGTCACCCGGAAAACGAGTACGACTGGCTGAGCTCAGACGCCGCTGTGGATGAGGCCCTGCTCATAAACGAATACACCTTTACCGAAGGCGGTCTGCGCGCCGGCTGACCTGTCATCGTTAAACCATTCTTAACCGATTTTCTGTGAGGATTTTATCGTGTCAGACGCACTCTCCGGGACAATGCTTCCCGACGACAATCACGACCGCCCCTGGTGGGGGCTGCCCTGCACCGTGACGCCCTGTTTCGGGGCACGTCTGGTGCAGGAGGGTAACCGCCTGCATTACCTTGCCGACCGCGCCGGTATCAGAGGCCTGTTCAGCGATGCAGATGCGTACCACCTGGACCAGGCCTTTCCGCTGCTGATGAAACAACTGGAACTCATGCTCACCAGCGGTGAACTGAATCCCCGCCATCAGCATACCGTCACGCTGTATGCAAAAGGTCTGACCTGCAAAGCTGACACTCTCGGTAGCGGTGGTTACGTTTATCTGGCTGTTTATCCGACGCCCGAAACGAAAAAGTAAACCACCGGAATAACCTTCTGCTCCGGCCTGGTGCTTTCACCACGCCACTTTTCCATTTTTCATCTCTGCATATCAGGAAAACCTTCAGTATGAAAACATTACCCGATACACACGTACGGGAGGCATCGAGCTGCCCGTCTCCCGTCACCATCTGGCAGACTCTGCTCTCCCGACTACTGGGCCAGCATTACGGCCTTACACTGAGTGACACACCGTTCGCCGATGAACGTGTGATTGAGCAGCATATTGAAGCTGGCATTTCACTGTGTGATGCGGTGAATTTTCTCGTGGAAAAATACGCGCTGGTGCGTACCGACCAGCCGGGATTCAGCACTTGTCCCCGCTCTCAGTTAATAAACAGTATTGATATCCTCCGGGCTCGCCGGGCGACCGGCCTGATGACCCGCGACAATTACAGAACGGTAAATAACATTACCCTGGGTAAGCATCCGGAGAAACGATGAAACTTTCCCTGATGCTGGAAGCCGACAGAATTAATGTGCAGGCACTGAACATGGGGCAAATTGTCGTTGACGTCGATGGTGTTTAGACTGGCCCCCTGAATCTCCAGACAACCAATATCACTTAAATAAGTGATAGT
>OLOP01001720.1_pt1 | contig 13571 bp, 16 predicted proteins | sample 1672381 | NCBI WGS metagenome assembly OLOP01 (sample SAMEA3136678, study PRJEB25190) | human gut metagenome | biome: human gut; feature: human-associated habitat; material: faeces | place: Austria | collected 2013 | reverse complement strand
ACTTGCCGACAGCGTGGAGGCGGCCTAGGATATCAACTGATTCCGGATATCGGACGCAGGGGCCGCAAGGGCCCTTACACCAACTTTCTCGACACTACCATGGATTATATCGGCAGTATCGATTAGCTCGCGTCTCCTTTGCGAAAGAGCCACCTGATAGTACTTTGCTTGCCACCCAATTGCCTCACCGTCAACCGCAATTGGATTGGTTTCAATGCCAGGATTATTGAAGTAACGAGATATACCCATCTCGTATCCATATTTTTTGCAAAACAGCAGATAGCAAAACTGCTCAAAAGCTGCTTGCTCATTCCCACTAAACTTGCAAGCAAAAACATTCCAGTCTGCAAGAATCATCTCTGGGACCTCCGAGCACATACGCCAAAACGAGGACTTCTACTTGCATCAATATTACTAGGAAGGTGCCCGTTCCGTTTTTTTGCTTTTGTATAGACGTACTCAATCTCAATCGAATAGGGTGCCATCTTGTGACTTTTGAAGCAGCTCAACAAATCCAATTTGGTCGAGTATGTGCTTTATCGCATAGGTTTTCAAATACCTACTCAGCAGAGCCGTCAACTCTTCGACAAACGTTCTGAATTCAATCTCGGTCAGATAACGTTTGAGCATCCACACCATCTGGATGTAGTTAATGTTCTTGCGCCCTCCGACCCTAGCACAATAAAGACGCTCGTCATGGGCGCAAACGTTACGAAACTTAACGAGTGTTTCAATTGAAAGTTGAGCGGCCTTTTCGCTAAAGAAACCGGTTTTCTTCGATCCGGTTTTCCCAGTTGCATCTACAATCATTTTGCAAAAAGCACGCCGCTCACGAGGCTTCATCAGATTATAGAAATGCTCCATGTTTCCAAACGTCAAATCATTGACCAGAACCCAAAGCGGCACTGAACCATATTCATTGCGATAGTGGACAACAAATTCAGATTTACTTTTTAATGCCCTGCGGCTAAGTATGCTCGTCAGATTAGATATCTCGTGAGCATACCTTGCCTCATCTTTTCCCGTCGCAGCATATTCATCTTGAGTACAAAATGAAGACTGCAAGTAATAGTCATTGGGATCACGATGAACATTCGAGAAGGTGTAAGCGATCGAGGTCTTTATTTTGGCCTCGGCCAATATGAGAAACTTAAAAGTAAGAGATCTCAGTTCCCTATCGAACGTAAACAATGAATATAGGTCCGAAAATGATGCACCGCTGCGATATCGGTCCTCATTGACCTCCGAACTTAGGCTCTTATCAATGAACGGATCTTTATAACCGTTGACAATTGAGTAGTAGCCCTCGCACATCAGAATGCGCGCCGTGTTGGCGTCAACAGCCAAGCCCCTTAGCCCGAGTAATCTGACCTGATCGTCAATAGGCAAGAAAGGCTTTGCTGTCATTGGGACTCCTTAAATGAAGAAAGGCGACCATCCAAAGAAGGACAGCCGCCTTTCTGCAGGACGCGGGACCCGTAGGCTATCCGCGTCAATACCGCTGTTTAGGTAGTCTACTGATTATCGATCCATAAATCAACCCGAAAGATGGCAGCTATTATTTGCCCATGCCCCAAAGATGCATTTGCAACACCAATACCCAGCACAAGATGCTGTCCCTCTGGAAGTTTCTCGAGGTCGCTAAAGTTCGTTTCGACAACCAGAGAGTCATTTGGATCGCCCTCATCTGCCAGGGCGTATATGGGCCAAGCTCATCAATACCTTCTTCCAGCATTGAATGTTCTCACCTACCACGATCCGTTTGCCTGGCACGAGGCGAAAGCGGGCGCAAGCTATTCTGCAATGTATGAGTTGGCAAGTCACGACAAGCTCTTTATAGAACTTCTCGACGAGGCAATTGAAGAGACCTGGGGAACAAGAAAAGATGAGCTTCCATACCATCAAGAAACCGAAAACAGGCGAAGCCGCTTTGCTGAAGACGCGTGCGCGACAATCTACGCCGCTAACTACACCGATCCACGTATCCGGGAACTAAACAGCATCGATCTTAATATATCGCCACGCGGCAAAGAGCTTTTCCAGCGCCTGACTCCGCCAGCGGCAACCCGGTAAAGCCATCTCCGGCCAACGCACTCGCCAGAATCCCTGTGTCCTTGCGCAGCGACTCCTCGCCGACTGTCACGATGTTCACAGACACGACCCGTGCCCCTCGTCAATGATTTGCTGTTTAAGCGCTAGAAATCATATGACTGGTCACGGGCCGTGTTCCGTCATGCGGTTAGCGATAAGCGCAAGAAATTTTGCGTAGCCCAAATTCAAATCAGATTGCAACCAGTTACAGATAAATGGTCCAATGAACAGTCTTCATTTCATATATGAACAACGCCATGCCAGTCACATCACCTTGCAAGCGCTTAAGCTTAGTCAATTGCTTACCAAATCACATCGGCGGAAATGCTTTCTTTCATGATTTCCAAAACCCTGTCATCAACCGAAGCTCCAACGACCTCGGCGAGCTCAATGCCGAGTTTTAAAAACTTTGCTGGACCGAAATCAAGCTTCAACTCTTTCTTACTATTGTTCGTAATACAAACACGGCGCGATGAAGTGTACAGTTCCAATTGATCACCGGGGTCGATAGTAAGAGAAACACATTTACCAGATACCAGCACGCCCAATGAGTCCAATGCGCTAATTGCTTCGGCTAAAATCATGCCGCCGTTATACGTCCAAGAATCATCATCAGATGTCTTGAAAAGCAATGGAATCGGTTCAGGATGCAACTCAGGGCCGACGGGAGCCCACAAGCAACAACTTAGAACCGAAAGCAGCTGGTTCGCATCTTCAACATCCATCTGTTCAAGCAAGGCCTTGGTTCTCTTTGAGCGTGCATGCCCCGTTGACACTTCTTGAGAAATTAACTTTGCCCAGATTTCCCTCAGTTCATCATCGTAGGCAGTCTGAGCTCCACGAATATCCTGGTCGATGCAGGGTGAATCCAAACGGTTCGCGACAGGCACATCAACCAATTCGCCAGCACGGCCCAAAACGTCCAGCACATTTTCTGCCTGCATAGTGCTCGTAGGATATCCATATGCTAAAAGAAAGATCTGAGCGTCGCTAAAGGTCGGGAATGCTTTCCTGTAAATGTCAACAGCATCGGATATTGACTTCGCCCTAACGCAAGCTGCCTCGGCTTCATCTTTTGCCGCCATAACCGGATGAACGGCCCTACGAACGCCCTGAATAAAAATAAAAGGGAAAGCTGACCGACTTCCATCCCCCTGAAGATTGAGGTTTAGCGTCGGCTGAAGACTCATATCATTTGCGGCAAAGTTAACTGCTCCGGCTTGAGCATTTGCTTTTATATCGCTACTAACAGAAACGTTCATCGATTACTCCCTAACAACGAAAACGCCATGCTTAAGGCAGCAAGATCATGATATCTAGACAGTACCACTGATTAATTCTATTATGTGGACCGGCATGCCCACCAACGCCAGCATTCGCCAAACAGCAGAGCGTGCCAGAGATTATCCTTTACCGGAAAGCATAGAAACGGCGCTTAGCCGCAACTGCATTTCGAGCTTCCTTTAGATGCCTCTTCGCTTTTAGGCGTATATCTTTTAGTTGCTTAACCGGATCAACATCAATCTGATCAAAAACGTGGGCCATGTCACCATCGACATATGCAACAAAAGAAGAGCCACCTAAGCTGCCAATCGCCCCATCGTGCTGCGAAAGCACGCGTTCCGTATTCCTACGAACTTCACGTATCCTAGGTTCAGCACATTGCAGAAAATGACAGAAGAGTTCAATCACAAGCTTGTTGTATTCCATGTTCGTATAACGAAAACTAAGGAACGGAGAACCAGACGGATCACACTCTTTAATCTTCGAAATAGTCGTGTCTAAAAAAGCGCGCAGCTTTGCCGAGGTACTGTATTCGCGCATGTCAGCGATTTGGTCAAGATCGAATCGAACCCTGGTAGAGCCTTTTTCTTTCACAAGCGAAACAACGGTTTGACCATGCTGAACGGGATTTCGTATCACATACATAAACACGTAAAGGCCGCCGCCGTCATACCAAGAAGAAGGCAACTTCCAATAGTCTTTATATAGTTCGTCTTTGAAACCTTTGTCGTATTCACGCATAACGGCTTGCATTCTGTCGATAAGACCTCGGCCAGCTGATACATAATTACAAAAAGCGCCGTTTACAACAATCCTCTCACCAAAACGTCCGCCGGCAAAGCCATCGGACAAGATATCAGACCGGTCGCATGGAACCAAACGCCTCAATTCACTGTAGTTCCATCGAAATTGTTCATAAAGCTGATTGACCTCCCAGAAAGAACGCACGACATCGGAGTACTCTTTCATTTTGATGACAGAATCACCTTCAAGTAACTCAATCTTTGAAAGCGCATCGCAGCCTTCGGCACTAACCGATTGAATCGGCAACACATGTACTAAGTCCGCCAAAGAAATTCCTCCAAAAAAAGAAATAACGTTCGAGCATTAATCGATAGGCGAAGTTATTTAGCCGGTGAAAACCACCATTCGTAACGCATCATACTAACGTGCCAATTAAGCTTGCAATGTAAGGAAGAGCAGCTATCGCAACGTCAACTCCCTTGTCAGACATCCAAGCAAGAACTTTCTGTAAGCGACTTTCCGCTTCCTTCTTAGGCTTGTTCTTGACTGCTTCCAAATCGAGAAGTAGGCACTTTAGCTCTTTTTTGAGGTCGTCGTCCAAAACGTTTTCCGGGATAGATTGGACCTGCTCAGCAACCTGAGTAATAGTCAGCACACTCGTCACGCTATTCTGGTTAACAGCGCTAGCCTGAACATTCACAGTGTTCATATTTCCCGACACAGACTCGCATGCGATTTTAGCCCTGTAATGCTTAAGGTGGCCCAGTATAAGCTCCAGATCACCACGCAAATTCTCTTCCTCTGAGCCGAACCCGTACCCACTCAGGCCAACGGCAAAGTTCTTAATATCGACCTCGTAAACCCGAACCATACGATCGACGCAGCGTCGACGATCATCATCGTTTCCACTGTTAATAAGACGCTTGCACTCATCAATATCTTCGTCGACAGATGCGAGTGCGAGACGAAACGGATCGCCCTCCAGATTCTTACGATCAGACTCTATGAGGACAAGGAGTTTTCCTCGAAGCTTCTTCAAATCACCTTTATTATCATATTTGACTACCTGTCCAGGTACGATCGCCCTGCCCTTATACCTATCAAGCCCCATATTTATTTTCGAATCGGCGCCCGAAAAAACTGCAACGATTTCCTTAACAAGATCACCAGCAGAACGGTCGTCATACGCGCGTAGCGCCTCATCGATTCTCGCAATGTAGCATTCAGCTTGTGTCATGAAATCACATCCGACCTATTAAAAAAACCAACTATTCCCAGCCGAATTCCTTCAACGACGCCTCAATCATATGCCTGATGATGTTATTCCCTAGCTCTCTTTGGACAAGCTCTGTTTCGCCTGGCCTTCCGGAGAGATGCATGCAGCTGTTGTAAATGGAACCCAACAGGTGAAATGTCTCTGGCACGTCAACGCCATGCTCACTCGCATATCGAAGCCTGTCCTCGGTCCCTGTATTAATTTCCAGAAATCCAGGCTTACCATCTGCCGCCAGCCTCTCATAACTGAGCCTCTCGACAGCCAACCTGATGCCACAGCACACTTCCGATGGAGCAAAGGACTTTCCAGAGAAGTAGTCACCAAGCTTTGCCTCCATAACACTCCGAAACGATGAAGGCCTCTTCAGCCCATCTTCAATCCCCTGTTTAGCAATGTATTCCAAGACATTATCGGAAACTGTGTCACACTCAGAGAAATGAAGGTAATGGGAGGAGACCGAATTATAAATATCAGAGAGCTCCTTCTTACACCTATTTCTGTCAACGAGCAGCTTATTCAAACACCCATTTACAGAATCGCCACCTGAATTAGGAATGTATGAGGTATGGAAGCTTTTGAAACGAAAACTCTTAAAGAGGCCTGGGTCAAGATGAGTCAAGATGATGACATAGAGGTTCTTCCCGGAATTCTTGAACTGCTTCATCATCTCCAGCAAGAAGTGCTGGGCGACAAGCAGATTGGCATCGTCAAGGTAATCGAAAACCTCATCGATAAGCAATAGAGCGTTTTCTTTCTCACCAAACTTCGCCCTTGCTCGAAATAGTGCAACACACAGCTGGAGTACGTCAATCTCGCCGTTAGAGGCCTCATCCCAATCGGGGAAATCAACGACGAGCTGATGGTTCCTGACTTTAGCCACGACCCCATACCTGGTTCTGTTCAGCAAATGGAGCATCTCATTGATATCATCCTTAATCTTACGGAATCGACGATATGAACAGGCTTCCTTTATCTCGTTACGCCTCCCCTCGATAAATCTATTAACCTGTATCGCATTCATGTAGTTCGAGATATTCCCCTTCTCGGGATACCAACGATCAAGGATTTCCTTGATCGAGCTCAGCGGCTTTACAGATGAAATGTAACTGAGAACTTCATCCTCACTAATATCCCCGCCGATGCCCGTTTCGAGCGAAATGACACCTTTAAAAAAATCATTGATTGCTGCAGTGTATCGGGAACCCTGAGTCGTTTTAAAAGCAGCATCGCAGCTTAGGAGCTCACTAAGGAACTCATAGCTCTTGAATGCCTCGGCAAGGTTATCCATTCTCCCGCGTAAGGCCGACGCATACTTCTGTCGTTCCGCAGTGACTGAATAGTTCAAGCGGACATTAGCTGGCACTTTCTCGTAGAGAACGCACTGTTGGACGCTCATCTTCGTTTGACTGAGAACCCTTGGCCCCACCCGGCGGTTCGTCATATTTGCATACAGCCCCGAGCGGACGACCTGCACGTCTACCCTACTCGCAATTTCATTCGAATCAGCATTAGCACTCAATGTCACGTCATCGTCAAAAGTCACGGACAAGGAGATGTCGTCCCAGTCCTCCCCGTTATAACGATCCGCTTCTGCCAATTTTAGTCGCCTGGTGTTAAGGGATGCGAACGCCGTCGCAAGCGAAGACTTACCCGACCCGTTAGGCGCCACAAGAAAGTTAGGCTTGTTCGGGTAAAAATCGCATGGCACGTCAAGATGGTTAATTCCCTTAACGTGGTTGCACGTAATACCGGTAATCCTCGCCATCGTAAGCCCCTCCCTGCGTTACGACACAGTCCTTTCTGTACGCATAGCAGAAATATTACCGCCGCTCTCAGCATGCGAGCATAGGTGCCTTTAATAGAGAATAGACCGCTAGCAATATAGCGTCACTGGGGCTTATGTCGACCCCGGTGCCCGGGCGTAATAACGGCAGTGCTGTTTCGCGATATTCAAGTCATATGTAATTGAAAGGTTCAGCAAGCAAGCAGGCATCGGAAGCGCTTGTAGCAGGCGTAAAGGAAGCCCTTTCTGGAATAACTATTTCGGATAATGAGCAACTGACTGCCGATGGCATCGCATCCTTAATTGATATTACGAACATAGAAAAGAACGTTAACGACAGATATCAACAGGCCGTTGAAGATCATGATTACAATGAGATTCTGGGGCTATTTAACGACAAGTCTCTTGTAACAAGCATTGGACATTACTTTGGCCTTGATAACAAAATATATGTCGATCGAGCAATTTCCTTGTTGGAAGGCGACCTGAGAGACGAACTTTCCGAAGCCCTAAGACACTATATCTCGAACTAAACGGCCTCTTCACGCCAAGCAAGGTCCGGCCAGAGCCGCCGACCGGACCTCACGCCAATAGCGTGACACGCTCCATACCACTACAAATCACCCTTCCCCGTCCATGGCCGTCCAACTCACGGGCTCAATTCCCGGAAGAGACGTTAGACAAGAGGGGCAGACAACCTGATAGTTCCCGTTATTTGTCCTGCGCCGCATAGAAGCGGAGACATATACCGCTTTGCGGGCGCGAGTGACACCGACGTACGGCAGGCCCATTTCCTCAATAAGCCCGTCTGGCATTTTCTTCGCATCCACGATCCGGTATCTATGCACAGAACGCGAGCACATGCCAGCACTTTCGCATCGAGAGCAAATCACTCCAGGCCAATCAAAACGCGTAACGCCCGGAATGAAAACAGTGTCCCACTCGAGCCCCTTAGCGGAGCGAACGGTCATCATCGAGATATCCGCATCAAGGTAATCGGAGAAACGCCGCAGGGAGCCCTCGGAAAAGATGCTAACGATATAGTCGAAGCGCTCCGACGGTCCCAAGGCGACACAGTCTATCGCAAGGTGCTTCCGCAACGCCCCAAGAAGCATGACATAGGACCACCCCTACTCGAATCTTCTGGAGCCATGTGTCAGTAAAGTTACATGCAAGAAGGAATCACTCGCTTTAACGCCTGTTTCCAATTCTGATTATGGTTTTGGCAGGGCATTTCTTACATCAGAATCACTTAATTGGATGCCAGCGCAACGTTGGTCTTCAGGTGGCGTAAGAAAACTTTAGCAGCATATCTAAATCATATTGTCGATATCCTTTGTTTGTCCACGGCAATGAGTACATGCGGCAACGTCACATAGTCACGGCTGTTCCATAAAGCAAAAGGTGCTGGGGCCTTCAAAGCCCCAGCACCTCACCGGCCGGCCCCGACAAGATCGGACGCATTCTCGTCAAAGAGCGAGTTGATCGTCTCCTCGACGGTCTTCCTCACCAGATTCTTTATATCCTTGCTCAGCGACTTCTCGTCGAGTAATACGAAATTTGTAGACACGGCCCGTGCCCCCTTCGTCAATGATTTGTTGTTTAACCGCTGGAAATCATATGACGGGGCGCTGGCCGTGTTCTGCTATATGGTTGCCAATTTGCGTAAGAAATAATGCGCTGCCGTCGCTCCAGCAGTTTGCGACAACCACGTCACAGCCGGCCTTGAATGCCTCCAGGCGATGCGTGACCTCAGAGCCGAAGAACTCCGGCGCGTCCAGTGTGGGCTCGCAGACGACCGCGGGCACGCCCTTTGCCTTCATGCGCTTCATGATGCCATAAATGTAACTCGCGCGGAATTTGTCGCCTTTCGATTTCATCGTCAGACGGTAAACGTCCATGACCTGCTTCTCTTTGCCGGCGCGCACGCGGTCCCAAAACATCTGCGGTACCTCGTCGGCGACAAAGTCCTTGCGAGTGAGGTCGACCTCCACAATGGCCCCTATTCCACTATCAAGGTTTTCTACGCGAGATTCAGTAATATTCGGCTCAAACTTGCCTTAATTTATATAGCCCACAGCTTCTTCTCGAAGTTAGTCCCTTCCCAACCGCAAGCATTTCCCATAAGTAGCCATTGCTATCTCGTGCAGAAGCACGATAACCCACTCCGCAGCTCTGTTTATCATCGAACTAAAGGGCCTCATAAGGCTTTGGCGTAGAAGATCAAAGAGAATACAAGAAACGAATACTCCCATCGCCACAGCCAGCGAGAACATCATATACGCCATGCCATTCAGGCCCAAAGAGCCCACAGCGCCGCCGATCAGACGAGATGCTACCGTGTCAGTAAGAATAAGGTAAACGGCCAGCGTGCCAGTAGCCGCCTTATTGATAATCAGATTAGTCCGGGGATTTTTCGTTGATGCGATTATCAGCGCACCAAGCGCGAGAAACATCGGGGGAAGGCACGCCGGTGTATTAAGCCAAAGCTGATGACTAAGCATAGATTTGCCCATAATCAGCAACGGAAACCCAAACAGAATCTGTGTCCCGATTCCCAACGCAAGTCCCAATGCCAACAATCGTTTTCCCAGGCGCCCATTCAGTAGAAACTCTGAATAATGCCATCGAAGACAGGTTATTAGTACGTATTGGTAAACAAATAGCCAAACTGAATAGGACATATCGAATCGAATTAACCCATTCAGAAAAGAATATGGGAAAAGGGAATAGAGGAACAACAGGACAAAGCAAAGAAGCGAATGCGCCCGTTTGTCCAACGAACGAAGCCCCTCGTTTAAAAAGGGGCAGAGCAGCAGGAAAATCGCATAGCTCGTCGTGTACCACCAATGCGAAGACATCAAGGGAAAGAAAGCGCCAAACAAAGCATGGCACAAACCGCCCAGCGAGAAAGAACCTCCTTCTGCGCATTGAGTCGCCAACGTTGCCGCAAATAGGATTGTCCCATAGAACAAAAGCTGCGCCTCGAGCATACAAACGCGTTTGACGTTCTTCCCAAGTCCCTGGATCTCCTCAGATAAGAACCATGCGCTGATGCCAAAGAACAGACAGTCACCAAGCCCACCAAAGTTGGACAGTAAATTCACCAAGAACAGCGCTATACCTCCCCCGGAAAGCAAGCGGAGGAAAGAGAGTCGTAATCCCAGGGAAAGTGATTAAGGACAATACACGCCATGCCCAATAAGCGTAGAAACTCAATGTTTGAGTTACGATTCACGGCAGATCTTCGTTTTCCTGATGCTGCTATTGCACTTCCCATCTATTCCTCACATACCTTCCAGGGTTATTAAAGTTAACGACCTTGGCGTAGTTACCGACCGCCGTGGCATTAGCAGGAATATCTTTCGTGACAACGCTCCCAGCCCCTATGGTGACGTTGTCTCGATATGAACATTCTCGATCAGACAGCAGGCGGGACCGATATAGACGTTATCCCCGATAACCGCAGCAGCACCATCAATAGCTCCGATAGTCGTGAACTGAGACAAGTTAACATTGTTGCCTAGGATAGCAGTGGGGTTTACTACAACGGGACCGTTGTGCCCAATATATAAGCCGTAACCCACGGTGGCCCTACGATGAATCTGAATGTTCTGACGGTTCCGATTGGTCTTCCAGAGAAGCGCACCGATTAGCTTTTCGATACCGGTTGAGTTCACAAGCCTAAATGCAACCTGCCAACGAAACGTCTTGTTTCTAAGATATTCGGAAGCGACTCCTCGAAAGGTTGGAACGACACCGTACCTCACAGCGTCACTTTTGACGTATTCGTTCACGAGAAAGACCCTCCACTTGAAGAAATCGATTCATAGATGCGAAGCAATGTAGAGAGGTTGGCGTCCCTATCATGAGTCTTGGATGAACGCTCACGCGAAGCATGGGAGAATTCCATAGCTAAAGAATCATCGTCAAACAGTCGTTTGACGTACCAGGCGAGCATATACGGGGCGCTCGATTGGTAGAGGAAGCCTTCCTTGCCATGATCGAGCAGATCGGAAACCCCACCAACGTTCGACGAGACGACTGGGCAGCCGAGCAACATCGCCTCCCCGACAGAATTAGGCGAATTCTCAATAGTCGAGGGCGACACAAAGACATGCGTGCGTAGGTAGCGATCACGCATCGCATGCGCATCGAGCGGACCGAGGAACCTAACGTTATCTCGAAGCCCAAGCTCGTCTATAAGGCGCGCGATGTACAGCTGATAGGAGTTGCGCCCCAGGTTGCGCTTGAGACTGTCGCGAAAGACGGTCTCCCCCGTGGTGTAAAGGACAACGTCTGGATAGTCAGCCTTGAGCATGGAAAGTGCCTGAAGCGCGTAGTGGAAGCCTTTTACGGGATATGAGCACTGGCTGACGAAAAGGCTATGTCTCTCAACGGCATCCAATTTCCAGTCGCCGGCGTAGAACTCGTCGCGCAGCGATTCGTTGCAGTGATGATATTTGGCATTCGGGTTCACTTGGTAAGCGCAAGCCTTGTCCCACTCGGTGCGACCGATAACGTGCTTGGCAAGCCTGAGGCATTCCCTTTCGGCTTCACCGTGACGGATGAAGGCCAGGCGCGCCTTTTCCAGCGACGTGCGGCGAATGAAATCCCCAAAGCTCGGATGGCGCATCACGGGTTCGGGGACGCCCTCGGAGTAGTGATATCGGCCGTATATCGACACAAGGCCCTGAATCGAGACCACCGTCGAGGCATCGATCCCTAGCTTGCAGGCAGCTTCGACGGCCTTGAGAGAATGCGGGGCCTCGGTCCCCCATACATGCACCGCATCAGGCTTGAAGGCCTTCAGTCTATCAGCGAACCACGATGGCTGAACATCCGCGGGAAACGAGCAGAAGGACAAGGCACCCGCATGTCCAGACACTTCCTCCCCGCCAGGGAAGAGGACGAGCAGTTCCGTGCCATCCATGCCCAAGAGACTCGACGCGGTCGAGTCAAGCCATCCGCCGAATACACCACCGTCAATCCCGGCGGCTCGCGAAACCGGCAAAGGGGCCTTGTTGCATACCCAGGCTAAGCGCATTCTTAAAATCCTTTCTCACCAAACAGAAAGCAGGCCAATTGGTTGGAATAGGCGCGGTAGTCAAGCAATTGCCTTGCAGTCGAAACCGATTCCCCGCGCATGCGTGCAAGCTCGGCAGGTGAAAGTACGATGGCGCGCCTCAGGGCGTTGGCGCACGCACTCGCGGAGTAGCCATCAACCACGACGGCGTTCGAGCTCTCCGAAAGGAACTCGCCAAGGTCGGACGTTAGGTTCGAAATCACGGGGACGCCGCTGCCGAGACTCTCTGTCACCTTGGTTGGCATGCCCGCCTGGGCGAAGGTCTTCGAGGGGTCGCGCATCAAGATGGTAAAGTCGCTGCAATGCAGCGCCTCGATGACCTCGGAGCGCGGAACGCGGCCGTGAGCACGAACGCACTCCGGCAAAGGCTCACCGTCACGCATAAGCCCGCGCGCCTGACCATCGGTCACACCATACAGGTCAAGTCGCAGACGCCCCCTCTCCTCCGCGGACAGCTCGCTTATCGCCGCGAGCACGATGTGGAGCGCGTCCTTCTTTGCAGGCGATCCCGCGTACATCAAACGCACCTCGCCCTTCGGCCGGACTGAAATATCGCGCGGCGCAAGTTCCTCGATATCGAGGACGGCGGGGACGCGCAGGACGTTACAGCCCATCGCCTCGAAATGGCGCTGGAGATAGCTGCTGATGGCTATGACCTTGACAGCAGGGTCAACGGCCTGCTTGAGAAGCCTGATGTGATCACGATACCCACCGTCCCGCTCGCCCTTCGGGAACTGCTCGGGCTCAAACCATTCGGTGAAATCCCCGGCAAAGACAGTTCCGCGGCTTCGGCACGCCGCCTTCATCGCCTCTAGCGACCTTGCAGGAAGAAAAGAGAAGACGATAGCGTCGTACTCATCGACGTGTGCGCGCACGAAAGAAGCAGCCCTTTGGCCCATCAGCCTCCACATTGCCCAGTTAAGAAACTTATTATCGGGATAAGGGTTGAGCGTGTAGCATTTAAAGCCGTCGAACACTGACTCGTCACCCATGCCGCAGAGTTCAACGTCGCATCCCTGCATCCGAAGAGCGCGAGCCAGCATAAGGAGCCGGGTGGCTCCGGCATCGCCCTCGGGGAATTGGAAAGACGATATGAATAGGACCCTCTTTGACACGCCTTACCTCCCAGCCTTCCTCCACACCATCTTGTCCACGACGCCTGTGTAGCTCTGGATGATCTTGACCACCTTGGTGGACACGGTCTCGTCGGCGTAGTCGGGAACGGGCGCCTCGGGCAGCGACCCCTCCTCGTCGAGCTCGACGGCGGTGTGGACGGCCTGGAGCAGCCCCTTTTCGGAGATGCCGGC
>OLOP01001716.1_pt1 | contig 13590 bp, 10 predicted proteins | sample 1672381 | NCBI WGS metagenome assembly OLOP01 (sample SAMEA3136678, study PRJEB25190) | human gut metagenome | biome: human gut; feature: human-associated habitat; material: faeces | place: Austria | collected 2013 | reverse complement strand
TTGGTGTAGATTAAGAGATATTTGTATGATGTTAGCCGGAAAATCCAAACCAGCTGATCAAATAAAATCAGAATATTTTGAGGGAAGTTATCCTTGCTTCGGGGGCAATGGAATCAGGGGATATGTAGATGAATATAATCAAGATGGAACTTTCAGTATTGTCGGTAGACAAGGTGCTTTGTGTGGAAACATTAATGTTGCAACTGGAAAGTTCTATGCCACAGAACATGCAGTAGTTACAACCCTGTTTGTTGGAATTGATTTTAAATGGAGCAATTATATTTTAGAGGCTCTGCGGCTTAATAAGTATGCAACTGGAGCAGCACAACCTGGATTATCAGTGGCAAATATACTTAATGTGTTTGTTCCAATTCCACCAACTCAAGAGCAAGATAGGATTGGTAATAATATTGACAAATCTTTAAAAATCATAGAAGTGATTGAGCAAGAAAAAACAGATTTACAAAAAAATATTATTACGGCTAAAAGCAAAATCCTCGACCTTGCCATTCGTGGCAAACTTGTGCCACAAGCCCCAAACGGGGAGCCAGCTTCTGTACTATTGGAGCGTATTCGTGCAGAGAAAGAAAAACTGATACTGCAAGGCAAAATCAAGCGTGATAAGAAAGAATCTGTCATCTTTAAAGGTGATGATAACTCTTATTATGAGAAGGTAGAAAGCAAAGTACACTGTATTAATGAAGAAATTCCATTTGATCTTCCAGAAGGATGGAATTTTATACGCTTAAAGTGTGCATGGGAGCTTGTATCCGGCAGAGATTTATCTCCGTCGGATTATAATAGTGACAATACCGGGATTCCTTATATCACAGGTGCAAGTAATTTTGAAAATGGACACGTTAGCTTGGTTCGTTTTACCGCTGTACCACAAGTACTTACATATAAGGGAGATTTACTTTTGACCTGTAAAGGAACTATTGGTGAAATTGCTCTTAATAACTTTGGAGAAGCACACATTGCACGTCAAATCATGGCTATACGTAACATTTATAATCTGAATGTAGAATTTTTGTCATTATGTATAGAACATGCCATGTCAGAAATCAAACAAGCTGCAAAGGGGCTGATTCCAGGAATATCTCGTGAAGACATTCTCAATTTGATTATTCCTATTCCGCCTGAAAAACATCAAAAAGAGATCGTACGAAATGTTCATGATTATTTAGAAAAACTCAATACCATTTCTCACACACTCAATTGAGATTCAATTACAGATAATTGCTCGAATGCAGTGCTTATTGCTATGCTAATACGCTTTTGTTCTGATAGTGATGGGAGTGCTATGAGCATTGCTCTCAGTGTAAGTGGCTTTAATTCTTTCTGATTAGTAGAACCTTCACCCATTTTCTCAAGATTACTTTGATGAGCTTTCATAAATGCATAAAGGAAAAAAGGGTGGATACAACTCCCGCCTCGGATAACTGTAACGTGAGAATCAGGTACTATCGAAAGTTTTTTATTATCATCATATGCCATATATAATCCAACACGTCCTAATGTTCCTGTTCCTGTTGAGTTGATTACCACATCGCCATTTTGCATATATTCATCAGCTGGATAACGCTTTAAGGTATCTTCATCAAGGTATTGTGCCAAACTAATATCAATGCCATTGTTCTTTGTATTGCACTTTTGGGCAAATACCAGAACATTACTTTTTTCTATATATTTAGGTGATTTACCTCGTCGGATTTCTTTAGCACAACAATTTTCTAAACGCATCCATGTCCAAGTGTCTGGTATATCATATAGTATTTCTTCGTCAATACATGACACTTCATTATCGACCTTCTCATAATAAGAGGAGTGTAGACATCTTTGATATAATATCATAGCGGTTATTACGCAAAAATATTATATCGGAGGTGTCTTTTTATGAAGACGAAACTAACATTTGAAGAATACTTGAGAAAGGAGAATTTATCAGATAATACGATTACATCGTATCTGTGGACAGCGAATTATTTCACTGAGAATTACGACTCAGTAAGTAAAGATAATCTGCTTGCCTACAAAGGTTATTTGATGGAATTCTTTAAGCCTAAAACGGTAAATCTACGTATACAGGCAATAAACAAATATTTGGAATATTTAGAAGAACAGCACTTACAGCTAAAAGCTGTAAAAGTGCAGCAAAAAAACTTCTTAGAAAATGTTATCAGCAATGCAGATTACAATTTCCTTAAAAAACAGCTCAAAAAGGATGAAAATATTGAATGGTATTTTGTAGTTTGGTATTTAGCAGCTACAGGAGCAAGAGTGAGCGAACTCATTCAAATAAAGATTGAACATATTGAAATTGGCTATTTTGACCTATACACCAAAGGTGGAAAATTGCGACGATTATATATACCCAAAAAGTTAAAGAAAGAAACTCTTGAATGGCTGGAGAAAACACATCGTTCCTCCGGCTACTTGTTTCTAAACAGATATGGCGACAGAATTACCACACGAGGTATTTCACAACAACTGAAAAACTATGCCGAGAAATATGGACTTGATAAAAAGGTGGTTTACCCTCATTCATTCCGACATAGATACGCAAAAAACTTTCTTGAAAAGTATAATGACATTGCATTGCTTGCTGACTTAATGGGGCATGAAAGCATTGAGACAACTCGTATTTATCTTCGTCGTACTGCCAGTGAACAACAGGAACTAGTTGATAAAATTGTGACTTGGTAAAAAGTTAAGCCGCCCTCAGCCGCCTTCGGATGAAGGCGACTGATTAGCAAAGTAAAGAACTCGAAATAAGATCAAGTTGTTCAAAGAAAATTGATATTTGTTTAACAATTCGAAGTTGTTCGTCTAATGGAGGAATAGGAACAGTCATTATGGATAGTGCATTTAGGTATATTCCTTTTTGTGCTGTTCCTTTGCTGTTGTCATTAATCCATTTTTGAATTTGTGGTGCTTGAAATATACGCATCAAATAAAAAGGACTTATCAAACATGGCTTAATTACGGCAACACTTCTTTGTAATGCAAAATGCTCATTAGTTTCAACGACGGCACTACGACCGATGCTGCCTACAATGGTGAGTAACACATCACCAATTTCAATATCTGTACGTTGATTTTCAATCTCCCATTCTTCATTGGTTATCCATCGTGATGCATTATTGATTAGAATGGAATTGTTATTTACATTAGCAGCACTCAGTAGTGGTACGCCGAATTCTTTGTTTGATGGTGGATTGTGTGAGCCATCACTAATTGAAAAAGAGATATCCTTCAAAATAGTCCAACTCCAACCAGTAGGTAGAGAAATTCCATAATAAGAGTTATCATCACCTTTAAAGATGACAGATTCTTTCTTATCACGCTTGATATTACCTTGCTTTATCAGTTCTTCTTTTTCGTCATGTATTCGATTAAGTAGAACAGAAGCAGGTTCATCATTTGGATTTTGAGGTACAAGTTTTCCTCTGATTGCCAGGTTCAGAATTTTAGACTTTACAATTTGTAAAAGATTTTGTAATTCATCTTTTTCAAAAGAAATGTTTACTATGTAATTTAATATCTGATTTAGTTTATTTTGAAGTCTGATTTGTTCATTAACAGGTGGAATAGGAATTAATTTAGGCTTTATTCCAGGGACTGTTAATTGAGGAATGCTAGAACCTTCTCCTGTTTCAATTAATGATTCAAATACTGTTTTTAAATAATATAAATTAATTTCCTTAGATGGAGTAATTGTAATAAGCCTTACAATTGGAACAAAAGGGGTTTCTCTTACACAACAAAAGCCAATTGTACCTCTCGCAGAGATTGTAATACTTGGTTCCGTCACTCTTGGTTTGTTAGTGTATCCATATAACCCTTCATTTTCCATTCCATTAGAATAGATTGGGATTTTACAACTTTCAGTTAAACATGTTTCATAAACATCAGGTTTGTCTCCGCCAGCGAAAATGTCTGTTGTAATAACAGGAAGCCTACACCAACACCACCCCTCCGGCACTTCAAATGGTATCTCATCCTCAATGCATTTCACTGTTCCATCCTGGAACTTCTCATAATGCAAATTATCCTCACCTTTAAAGATAATTGTATCATTTTTAATATCCTTTTTTTTGAGCTTACCTTCCTTGAGCATCTGCTGCTTCTGCTCTCTGATTCGTTTCAATAATACCTCTGCCGGTTCATCATTTGGATCCTGTGGAACAAGTTTACCACGGATAGCCAGATCAAGTATTTTTTGCCTTAATGCTTTTGTATCCATTACTCCTCCACTTCTCCAATCAGTTGTTCTAATTCTGAAACTGCTTTGGCAATATTCTGAGATTTTTCTTTGATCTGATCCAGTAATTCTGCAAGTGTATAATTATCTGTATCAGATTCTGTCTTCATCCATGTGATATCCAAACTTGTCTTATCTCTTGCAAGGATATCCTGAATTGAGAACTTACGCCATCTTCCATTTGGATTTTCTTCACTATATGTTTCTTTTCGCTTGCTCAAATCTCCATCTGCATAACATGCTATAAAATCATCAAAGTGCTCCGGCTTTAAAGGATTAGTTTTTCCAAATGACGGCATATCATTTCTAAGATCATAAATCCAGACCTCTTTTGTATTTCCCTTATCTGTTTTTCCACGAGTAAAGAAAAATACATTCGTCTTAACGCCCTGTGCATAAAATATTCCTGTAGGCAGACGCAGAATTGTATGCAGATTACATTTATCTAATAAATCCAATCTTATTTTTTCGCCATCACCATCTGCAAATAACACATTATCTGGCAATACAACAGCAGCTCTTGCTTTTCCATTATTTTTCAAGCTTCGATAGATATGCTGTAAAAAATTCAGCTGCTTGTTACTGGTAGGATAGGTAAAATCATCACGCGTTGCACGCTCTCCGCCCTTCTTAGTGCCGAAAGGTGGATTCGTCAGAACTAGGTCATAATCATGCATTGATTTTCCAATATTTGAAAGTGTATCACCTAATGTAATAGGTGCTTCAATATCATGGAGCATAGCATTCATTAATGCCAAGCGGTGTGTATCATGAACAAGCTCACAGCCTGTAAATGCTTCCTCTTTCTCAAATTTTGCTAAATCTGCATCTGCAATATCAAAAAAATTATCCGTACGTTCGGCAACATACTGATGAGCAGCAATCATAAAACCAAATGTTCCACAGGCAGGGTCGTTACATCTCTCTCCTACTTGGGGTTTCATAAGTTTTGTCATAACATCAATCAAAACACGTGGAGTAAAATACTGACCTGCACCAGATTTCTTTTCATTAGCATTTTTCTCAAGTAATCCCTCATATAGATTTCCAAGACCTTCTTCTCTTGCAGAATACCAATCAAGACTGTCTATCGTGGCTATAATTTTCTCAAGATTCTTAGGCTCATCAATATTTGTTGCTGCCCCCTGATATATTTCACGAATTCTGCCTGTACCATTATCCCCAAGTTCTGATAACAGCTCATTGTAAAATTTTTTCAATTCTACTCCGCTTTTAGCCTTCAATTTATCCCAATGATATTTCTCTGGAATCTGTTCTTCTGTTCCAGTTTCCTTCGCCATTTTTAAAAACAAAATATATGTTAATTCTGTAACATACTGATGATATGTGATGCCATCATCCCTTAGCACATTACATAAATTCCATAATTTTGATACAATTTCTTGTGTTGTCATGCAACATTTCCTCCGTCATCATACAAATATTCATTTAATTCAAGCACAATGCTTTCAAGGTTATTCTGAAATACTTTATTTATCTTTTTGAAGCCTCCATAGCTTGCGAATCTGCTGTCTTCATCAAATACCTTGATATTCATTACAGATTCCCCCAGCAGATATTTTTCAATGCGGGATATCCAGCTCTGTTCCTGCTTTGAGAAATTATGTTTTTTTCTAAGTTTCTCAACAGCTCTGTGAATACGTGCTTCATGACTAATAAGCGTTGATCCAATTGCATAGCGTCGAATCAAGCTTATAATATCTGCCATTATCTCTTCATTAGTCAATTCATAAAGTGCAGTATTCAACTGCTGTGTAGTAAATCCTTCTCTGTCAAGTGTTAATCTTAAATCCTTCAAATCTTTTCTTGTCAAATCCTTAGGTCTGGTACAAATAATATTCAATGCTGCAATTTCATTTCGATTGCTCTGAATATATCGTGAAAATGCATTCAGGTAATCTTCTGGTTTTTCTGCATTTCCATATCCACGTGAATGTTCTGTTAATACATCCTCTGCATCTGAAACTACAACAGGACGAGAACCATTTGCTTTCGTTTCTTGTAGCATTTTGAATACATCACGATATTTAAGCAGACGATTCTTAGCCTCCTGCACATCTGACTTTTCAATTTCCATAATAAGCTGCGATGGGTCTTTTCCATCAGTCATGCTAATGAAATAATCCATCATTTTAGGCGACATATTTCGTTTTTTTCTCTGCAGTTTAGCAATTATCTGAGTAATCTGCTGTTCTGTCTGTTTATCATCATTAATTTCAGACAGACCATCTAATAGCTGAGTAAAGCTTGTTGTAGGATTTACCACTACTGGTTTCATAGTATTCACATCATTCAAAGAATCATATACACCCACAGGATCATATATTTCAAAATGTGTCTTATGAATTTTCGGACAGAGTCTGGTAGCACGTCCTAACATCTGTTCAAATAAAATACGCGATTTCACACGGCGCATAAACACTAATGTTGTAATTTCCGGCACATCAATTCCTGTAGTCAACAAATCTACTGTTACTGCAATGCTTGGATAATTCTCGTTCTTGAAGCATTTGATAGCTTCCTGAACCTTCTTAGGGTTTCCACCGCCAACACTGCCTGTTATCTTCATAATAGCCTCATTAGAAACTCCATATTTTGAATAAATATCTCTTAAAATTGATACAATCATATCTGCATGTTGATCATCAACCGCATATATTAAAGTTTTACCCTGTTCTTCCGGATTCTCAGGGTCAATATCTCGAGCAATCTCACTTAAAACTGTCTTATTAAAATTCTCAGTAATAACCTGACGATTAAACTGTTCAACATCAAAGTCTAATTCATCAACCAACAATTCACTATTTGTAATTTCACCTGTCACAGGGTCATAGATCATAACTGTATCACCTGATTTGTAGTGAATTCCACCAGTGCTGAGTTTTGTTTCCAGATGATGCGGAGCATCATGATCTACTAAATATCCCTCAATGACAGCTTCCCGATATGTATATTTAAACACAGGCTGTCCAAAGATCTCTGTCGTCTGAAGTGCAGGTGTTGCTGTAAGTGCAATCTTCACCGCATCGAAATATTCAATTACGCTTCGATATTTACTTTGATAATCTCTCTGGTCACGATACAAAATCTCCGTGTCGCCCATTTCCTTGTCAAGAATATATCCGCGGTGTGCTTCGTCAATGATAACCAGATCATAGTCTGTAACAGCCGGCATAATTTCTCCGTCATTATATAAAATACGCTTAACCATACTCTGCACAGTAGCAACCTGGATTCTGGTTTCTTTATCAATATTTTTTTCTTCAAATCCCTTGATATTGTAAATCTCATCAAGTGTCATTAAGTCTTCCAATTTAACTTCTTTGAATACATCTGCAGCCTGTTCTCCAAGAGAAGTACGATCAACAAGAAATAAGATACGCTTGAATCGGTTCGTCTTTAAAAAACGATAAATCATACCTAATACAGTACGTGTTTTTCCTGTTCCAGTCGCCATAGCCAAAAGAATATTCTTTTTTCCTTCAATAACTGACTGTTCTGCCGCTTTAATAGCATTTAACTGATATTCACGCAAATTTAATCCATTAGGATCTGTAAGAAAATCATATGGTAATGCTTTCAATGCGGAATTACCCTCTTGAGGATTTTTCTCCAACAATTCTATCATTCCCATAGGACTCATCCAGCCATGAAGAGCTGTCGGATTATTCACAGGATTTCTCAAATCTAAAAACCAGATTCCTGACTTTGTCTCAAGCTGTTTTAAATATGGTCTTCCGTTGGTTGCAAAAGTAAATGGTACTTTATATTCACCCCATTCTCCAATCTTATACTTTGAATCTTCCTTACGAATATTACGTGGATATTCTTTTCCCTGATAATCAATAACAGACGGAATATCCTTATGTATTGCTTTTGCCTCAATAACACCGATCAACTTAGTGTCAACAAATAACGCATAGTCTACACGTCCGCTCTGTCCTAATGTAGAATTTGTTGGCCATTCAGCGATAGCCATATTATGTCCTTTTGCCGGACGAGTTCCTTTAGAATAACGCAGATTTTCTGTATCTGCTTCCCAACCTACTTGACGCAATTGCTCATCAATAATATATCTCGTTTCAGCTTCTGATTTTGGTCGCTGACTTGCCATTTTATCAGCCCGCTTCTGACGCTCTGATTTGGAGATAGCATCAGCCATACTTGCTTTTTGTTCTGCCTGTTTTGTAAGTTCTTCTACTTGTTTTTCTTCTGCAGCTTTTTCTTCCTGTGTAACCGATACTTTCTTATGTTCTAATTTAGGCATAACAAAATCATGGTGCTGATAATTCCAATCCCCATAAGTCTGCATAAACCATTCACAAAGACTATATGCCATTTCAAGCAGGATTTTACATTCTGATACAGACTCATAATTCTCATGCACAGCTTTATTTCTGGCTTTTCTAAGAGCATGTAAAATATCCGTTAAATCTCTTGTTAGCAATCCCTCTCTTTGAAGAGTATCTATTCTTGTAACTGCCGTATTATCATATGGCAATTGGATTCTGTCATAAGTAAACATTAAATTAACAATGCTCTCCCCTATCATTCCCAATTTCATAAGGCATGAATTAGGATCCGAAAAACAATACTTTTCAGCCTGACAACCAAATGTGGATAAAACCGGAAACTCTGATTGCAAAAAGTCAAAATTTGATTTCATAAGAGTCACCTCCTCGTTCTGTATCTACATTCATAGAATAATCAATAATATCATCTATCTGACAATGAAGAATATTACATATCCTAATTAACACTTCCAATCTGACAACTTGGTTTTTTCCCATTTTAGCCATAGCATTTGTACTTATTCCACTCTTATGGACTAATTGAGTCTTACTAATTTTTTTATCAATTAACAGCTTCCATAGCTTATCATAACTAACTGTCAATATAATATACTCCTTCCACCATAGTATTCACTCAACTTCTCATAATACAGTATTATATCATGTATACTGATACTTTTTCAATCTCAGCTTGAGTTTTTCAAGCACTATATTGCATCACCTTTCGTTACCTTTTTCTGTCGCTCTGGTCGAATCTAAAAAAATCTCAAAGTGCCTAAAATCAAGGATTCTTATAAATCTGTTCGATATAATGCAGCTATTGTCTCTATATGTAGAGTAATCTTTGCATTGTATGAAACAGTATTTTCAATAAAGCCTGAGAACTTGAAAAAATCAAGAAATTGATATTCTGAAAAAAATTTTTTTCAATGACAACATACTCCTCCATGTACATACTATTATCAAAAATAAAACCCGCGCATCCAAAACGGTATGTTACGTTTTAGACGCACGGGTTTTCAGGTAATATATTAATTTATGTACATTTTATGCAAATGGATTCTCTGTCGGATATGGCAGGGATGCAGGCTGATTGTAGTTAATATCTTCCATCGGAACGCCAAGATATTTGAATACTTCAAACAGTGCTTTTCCGTAATGTCCGAATGCAACTGCTCCGTGATGCGGATAGTTTTTCTCGATCAGTACATGGCGGTAGAATCTTCCCATCTCAGGAATTGCAAATACACCGATGGAACCGAAGGAACGTGTTGCTACCGGAAGTACTTCGCCCTGTGCCACGTATGCGCGGATCTTATTGTCGGATGTAGACTGCAGACGGTAGAATGTGATATCGCCCGGTGCAATGTCTCCCTCTAAAGTACCGTTTGTCACTTCGACCGGAAGGCTTCTTGCCATGATCATCTGGTACTTCATCTCACAGCTTGCAAGTTTCTTAGAGCAGGTATTTCCACAGTGGAATCCCATGAATGTATCAGTATGTTTGTAATCAAATTTTCCTTTGATGGACTCTTCATACATATCTTTCGGTACAGAGTTGTTGATGTCAAGTAAAGTTACTGCATCCTGGCTCACGCAGGTTCCGATGAACTCACTCAGTGTTCCGTAGATATCAACCTCACAGGAAACCGGGATTCCGCGTCCGGTCAGACGGCTGTTTACATAGCATGGTACAAATCCAAACTGTGTCTGGAATGCTGGCCAGCATTTTCCGGCGATGGCTACATATTTGCGGTAACCTCTGTGCTCCTCTACCCAGTCGGTCAGTGTCAGCTCATACTGTGCAAGTTTTGCAAGAATCTCCGGTTTTTTATTTCCGGTGCCAAGCTCTTTTTCCATATCTGCAACAACTTCCGGGATACGCGCATCTCCTGCATGTTTGTTAAATGCCTCAAATAAATCTAACTCAGAGTTCTCCTCAATTTCAACACCAAGGTTGTATAACTGCTGGATCGGAGCATTACATGCAAGGAAGTTTAACGGTCTTGGTCCGAAAGAAATGATCTTTAACTCGGATAATCCAATAACAGTTCTTGCAATCGGCAGGAAATCATGGATCATATCTGCACAGTCTGCTGCGTCACCTACCGGATATTCCGGAATATATGCATGTACATTTCTTAATTTTAAGTTGTAGCTTGCATTTAACATACCACAGTATGCATTACCACGTCCCTGGATCAGGTTGTCCTGTGTCTCCTCCGCTGCTGCGACAAACATCTTCGGTCCCTCGAAATGTTTTGCAAGCAGTGTCTCGGAGATCTCCGGTCCAAAGTTGCCAAGATATACGCAGAGTGCGTTACATCCTGCTTTCTTGATGTCCTCTAATGCCTGTACCATGTGGATCTCGCTCTCCACGATACAGATCGGGCACTCATAGATATCTGCTGCACCGTATTTATCTGTGTAGGCCTTTACCAATGCCTCTCTTCTGTTTACAGATAATGACTCCGGGAAGCAGTCACGGCTGACTGCCACGATACCAACTTTTACTTCTGGAATGTTATTCATTTTGTTTTCCTCCGCTTTCTTTTTTTCTGTACATACTTCATTTTTTCTATAAAAATTTATTCTCTGACATTTAAATTTTTGCCGATGAGTCCGATATGACTTCCCTCCGGCAGCCCGCCCTCGGCATGACCGATGAGCCATTTATTCTTTGCTGTAAGAAGTGCATCCTCCCCGCCGGCGTGTGCCTCATCCAACGGATAATTGGTGCCCTTCGGCAGAATGACTGCCACCTGGAATCCTGCATCGTCCACATGACATGGTGCATAATGCAGTGTGGTCGCATACACCTCCACGGCTGTTCCTGCCGGGATGCGGAATGCTTCCATTTTCGATGTCTCATAGGTAAAATCATCGGTCACATCTGCCTCTGAACCTAATATTAAGACCGCATCGGTTGCCGCAAGATTGATCTCTGAGCTGCGGTGATATTCCACTGCATTTAAAAGCACATTGTGTCCATTACAGTATCCGATCTGAATCGGCAGTTCTCCGTAAAAGACTTTCTCAATCTCCTTTGCCACCGGCAATGCCTCTAATTCTGCGATCGACGGCTCGTAAACTACATCGGATGGAACCGGCGTCTTTTTCATTGCCTCCGTCAATGCTGAAAAATCAATATTCCGGATTACTTTTCCATATTTGCGGAAACGCGTATCCGTAACTTCATAAATCTGCATGCTCTATTCCCTCTTTTCCTATCTTCTATTTCATTTGCCCTGCAGGTTTTCTTTCCTGCATAAGCAAATTTTTTCTGGTAGCCGGCTGTTACTATTCAAAACAGTCAGGAACAATACCCTTTCCTGTCCGTCAGATGATCTTGTCAAACAGATCTTTGCATGCCGGATAAATATTTTTAAACTGCTGGTAGCGTGCCTCATATTTTACAGCAAGTTCAGGATCCGGCTCCACCGTATCGACCACTTTTACGATTGCGGCTGCTGCAGATTCCACATCTTTGTACTCACCACATGCAACGGCTGCAAGCATTGCGCCTCCTAAAGATGGTCCCTCTTCCGTCTCAAGTACATCTACTTTGATATTTAATACATTTGCAATGATCTTTTTCCAGAGAGGACTCTTTGCCCCACCTCCGCAGATCTTAGTGCGCTCGATCGGAATACCAAGTGTTTTTGCAACTTCAAAGGAATCACGCAGTGCAAATGCAACACCTTCTAACACTGCCTGGGTCATATCCGCTCTTGTCGTATCCATCGTCATGCCAATAAAAGTGGCCCTCGCATTCGGGTTATTGTACGGGGAACGCTCCCCCATCAGATACGGCAGATAGTATACATGGTTTTCGCCAAGTTTTGTGATCGCTTCCTGCTCTTTTTTGTAATCTTTGGTTCCGATGATCTCATCCATCCACCATTTGTTACAGGACGCTGCGGATAACATACATCCCATCAGATGATAAGCTCCATTTGCATCACAGAATGCATGTAGTGCATTGTGCTTATCCACACCAAATTTTGCAGAAGAAATAAAGATCGTTCCACTTGTTCCAAGTGAAATGTTGCATTTTCCATCTCCGACAGTTCCGGTTGCAACTGCAGCTGCTGCATTATCTCCCGCACCGGCTGCCACCTTCACATTCTCAGATAAGCCCAGTTCTTTTGCAATCTCCGGTAAGACCGTACCGACACATTCATAGCTCTCATATAACTTCGGCAGCATGTCGGTCGTAATGCCGCAGATTTCACACATTTCTTTCGACCAGCATCGGTTCTTCACATCCAAAAGCAGCATACCGGACGCATCCGAAACATCCGTACAGTGCTCTCCGGTCAGCTTATATGCAAGATAATCTTTTGGCAGCATGATCTTTGCGATCTTTTCATACAACTCCGGTTCATGATTTTTCATCCACAGGATCTTTGGAGCCGTGAACCCGGCAAATGCAATATTGGCTGTATATTTGGACAGTGTTTCCTTGCCGATCACCTGATTTAAATAATCCGTCTCTTCCTCTGTTCGTCCGTCATTCCAGAGGATTGCCGGACGAAGCACATGGTCTGCCTCATCCAGTACCACAAGACCATGCATCTGACCGCCAAAGCTGATTCCTCTGACCTGACTTTTGTCACACTCTGCTGTCAGCTCACGGATTCCTTCCATACTCTGTGCGAACCAGTCTTCCGGATTTTGCTCGGACCAGCCTGGATGCGGAAAATACAATGGATATTCTCTTGATACGATCTTATGAATGGTTCCGTTCTCATCCATCAGCAGTAATTTTACTGCTGATGTTCCGAGATCCACACCTATGTATAACATACGACTCCTCCCGCTCTACTCATTCCATGGATTTTCCGTTGGATATCTGACACCTTTTGGCTGGTTATACCCGATTTCACTGACATCCACTCCGATATATTTGAATACTTCAAACAATGCCTTTCCCCATTTTCCGAATGCAACTGCTCCGTGGTGCGGATAGTTTCCTTCGATCAGGACGTGACGGTAAAATCTTCCCATTTC
>OLOP01001713.1_pt1 | contig 13595 bp, 10 predicted proteins | sample 1672381 | NCBI WGS metagenome assembly OLOP01 (sample SAMEA3136678, study PRJEB25190) | human gut metagenome | biome: human gut; feature: human-associated habitat; material: faeces | place: Austria | collected 2013 | reverse complement strand
CGACCAGTTTGTTTAATTCCTTAAGATTTCGCGGAGGGTTGTTGCCGTTTACCGATGAGTTGTTGTGCAACAAACGGGGAGCTGTAATACTGAATCCATCTTTGCAAACTGCACTTTAACCACATCAATGCAGGGAGGATGTATGCAACCCAAGCATTCCGCGATTGTCGCGGGCCTGACGCTGGCGCTTTCGTTTGGCGCCGTTGCCGCACCCGCAACCGCTATGGCCGAGGAGCCCACGCCGGGCGTCGCCTCGGATGCCACCGATATCGATAAGGGCCTTTACACCCAGCAGTCCTTCGCGGGCGTGCTGAGGTCGGTCCGGGGCGTTTCGTTTGTCAACGTGACCGACGAGATGAAGTACTTCACCAAATATGAGAGCCACGGCAACTACAACCAGGGATTTTCGTATGGCGATGGTTATAACGCGCTGGGCTATTACCAGTTCGACCGTCGTTGGTCGCTCATTCCGTTTATGAAGCAAGTCTACAACTACGATTCTGCTAAGTACGGCATGCTTAAGGCCGCGATCGATCGCGGCGGTGAGATTTCTAACGCGAACAACCCCATGTATGCGGGCGGACAGCTCACGGAGCTGGGCCGCATTGCGCAGGAGGCCTTCCAGGGCGCGTACAACACCGATCCGGCTGAGTTCTCGGCGCTGCAGGATGCATATGCGTACAACTCGTACTATGCGGTGACCGAGGCGTGGCTCAAGAGCGCGCTCGGCATTGATATCTCCGGGCGTGCCGACTGCGTCAAGGGTATGGTGTGGAGTATCACCAACATGTGCGGCACCGGTGGCTGCCAGGACTTTTTCCGCTGGGCGAACCTTTCCAACAGCATGACCGACCGCGAGTTTGTGACGGCGCTGTCTGATAGCGTGGTCAATAACGTTGCGAAGAAGTACTCGAGCCAGCCCCAGTACCATGAGGGCTGGAAGAACCGCTACCGCAATGAGCTCAAGGACTGCCTAGTCTATATCGCCGAGGACGAGGCTGCCGCGGCAACGCCTGTGGAGCCTGAACCCACGCCGGCGCCCGGTCCGAGCATGGCGCCGGCCGCCCCCGCTGCACCTGCGCCTGATACCGATGACGATGCGGGCGATAGCGGCGATACGGATGTGCCTTCGACCGATGCGGGCAGCGATGATGCCGGTAACGGTGGAGCAATGTCTGGTGGCGCTGCGGCCGGCGATACTTCTGGCGATTCGTCGACTTCTGGTTCTGACGGTGCTACGGACGGCACGGCTTCTGGCTCCACCGATGCGGGAACTTCCAACGGCGCTGGTGACCCCTCTGCCGATGCTGGCTCCTCCAACGGTTCTGGCTCCGATGCTTCCGAGGGTGGTTCGAGTGAGGGCTCCGATGCGGGCAGTTCTTCCACCGAGAACAAGCCCTCCGTCGGTGAGCAGCTTGGATCCGTGCTGGGCTCTCTGACAGCCGGTATTACGAGCGGCTCGCCCTCTGATGAACATACTTCTGGCGAGGCTTCTAAATCCAAGACGGATGACGATGCTACGACTGATGATGGAGCTAAACAGGCAAAAGCTGATCTTAAGAAGGACGACGAGAAGAACGTCGTTACGACCACTACGACTACCACCACGACCACGACATCCAAGTCCTCGGGCGGCAACATGCCCAAGACCGGCGACCTTATCGTTATGGCGAGCCTTGCCAGCGCGAGTTTGGCCACGCTGGGTGCCACGTCTATCGTGAGCGGCAAGCATAAGCTCGACCAGCAGAACAAGGCCGCCGGCGAGGATGGCTCCAAAGAGTAGCCTTTTGAGTCGTCTTTATAAGAGTTCTGGATGGGGCTCGGTGCGTTTGCATCGGGCCCTATTTTTGTTGTGCAACGATTTATTGCACTCCTTTGGGGTGTCTGTTGCTGCCGTTGCCCGAAACGTTTGCGCGGAGATAACGTTGATGCTACGGCTGCTCGGTACAATGGGTATCGTGTTGCGTTTAAGGGAGAAGTTACGGTGTCTGAACAGGCGATTTATGGTGCGGGCGCCAACGGTGGCGTACAGCTGCTCAATCGTTTGGATGATGGGCGGCTACCGGTCGACGTGCATGATTTTGCTGAGGTCATGAACCGATGCGTCCTGGTCGACAAGACCATGTTTATTGCCGATGTGCTGGATTGCGACGCGTCCGTTGTGGTGTGCTGCCGGCCCAGGGGTTTTGGCAAGAGCATGAATCTGTCGATGCTCAGGGCTTTTCTGGAGCGTCCCGCGGTCGGTCCCGCGGTCGATCGTGCTGGTCGGAGTTTGTTTTCCGATACTCAAATTTGGGATGCAGACGGTGGGCGCTATCGGGATGAGTGTGCGTGCTATCCGGTGATATCGCTGGATTTTTCTGGCGCTGCGAGGCGTGGCGCCACTGTTGCCGGTGTGGTGCGTGATGCACTTTTGGGCGAGTGCACTCGGCTGTTGGCATATTTGGAAGCTCCGGATTTGCCTCGAGACAAGGTGCGCCACGTCGAGCGCGTTGTGCGTGGCGTGGCGAGCGAGGACGAGATCGGCTCGGTGCTCGGTGCGCTTATTGAGTTGCTGGAGATGGCCTGCGATGAACAGGTCGTATTGCTCGTTGACGGGTACGACGCGGCGTGGTCGGGCCGTGCGAGCGCGATGGACAATCGCGGCGCCGGTCTGGTGGAGCGACTCAATCGCGTGCTGTTCGACGCCATTGCCGCTGCGGGCGATTCGTTGCGGCTGGCGTGCCTGATGGGGGAGTGTCCCGGCCCTGCCGAGGCAGCGCTTTCTGTACGCGGCTGCTCGTATCGCCTGGTGACGCCGCTCTCGACGTGGTGTGACCGGTGGTTTGGCTTTTCAGATTCCGAGGTTCAGGCTCTGCTGAGTCATGCTGGGTGCGAGGAATACCTGGATGATGCTCGCGAATGGCTCGAGGGATACCGGTTTGGCAGGGCATATTGCTCGAGTCCGGCGCGTGTGATCGGCTTTCTGGACCGGGGCTGCACGCCGCCCATGCGTGTCGACCTGTATGGGTATGCCGATTGCCTGAGTGAGGTAGTTGCCGGGTGGAATCTCGACCGCCTTTCGGCCTTGTTCGATTTGCTCGAAGCCCATGGATGCGTTGAGGTTCCGCTACGTTTGGGCGCTGCGGAGCCAGATGTCTTGCCTGACGACGACCTGTGGACGGCACTGTACCTGTCCGGTTTTCTGACGACGGATATGACCGAGGAGCCGGTAAGCGGCGATCGGCGCCGCGCTCTGCGGTTACCCAATAACGAGCTTCGCCATGCGTTGCGTCTGGTAATTATTGAGTGGTTTGAGTGCGCTGCCGAGGACGTTCGAGACATCGATGCGCTTCGCGACGGGCTGTGCCGTGGGGACGAAGATGCGGTGAGGCGAGCACTGTGCCATGTGATCGGAGACGCGGGAATCGGTGCGACTGACCCAGATGCGCCGCTGCCATATCACCTGCTCTTGCAGGGGCTCTGCTTTGGCTTGCCGGGCTATGCCAATCCCGCTTCGAGGCGAAAGTGCGGCGCAGATCGCTGGGACATCCAGGTATTCCCTACGGGTAATGTATTCGACGTGGCAGACACGATCGGTATGCTCGACGAGCGTCCACTGATAACGGTCAACATGATGTGCGACCCCGGTGTGGATGCGCTTGGCCTGGAGCTGCTTGCCGTTCAGGCGCTGCTCGAGATCGAGCGCAATGGCATCGATGAGATGCGCGTGCCACGACCCGGCGTAGGCCGCATGCGTTGGGGATTCGGGTTTGATGGACGGAACGTGGCAGTGGTGTGCCAGCGGCTGTAGGGGGCGATGAGGCTCCTGCTACTTATCAACCGCTGCCAGGCGAATGAACCGTGCCCGTGCCGTCCTTCCGCGACGTCGCCGGGCTCGATGAGCAGCCGCTCGCCGAGCCGCTCGAGTTATCCGACGGGCGCCGCTGCCGCCTGGACATCCCGCAGCCCGGGCTGTTCGAGGACGACTGTGCCGCGTTGCTGCCGCTGCCCACTGGTACAACGCCGGGCCCGCGCTCGTCGGCCACGAGGTCGCCGTGGGACTGGGTGCCTTCGGCGTCACGCCGGTCGACCCTTCGACCGACGAGGTCGTGGCGACCTGCCCCCACGAGTGGGACGACGCCCCGATAGGCAGCGCTGACCCGACGCTGCAGCTCAGGCTGCTGCGCATGCGCCCAGGCGGGCGCGGTTGCTCAGGCAGGCAAGGGTCCCCGTGCACAAGTCGGCCTAGGGGTTCGACTGGTCGTACGTGCGGTTCCCCGAGGGCTGGGGCCGCGACGACATGCACGTTCCTCTCGGACATCGCGGTGAACATCGCGAGCATGGACTACTAGTTCTACTGCTTCGCTGGCTGCAGGAACCTCGTTACAATCTACGTGGACTCCACCTGAGCGCTGCCGAGCGGTGCGAGTGACCTGTACACGTTCTACAACTGCACCCCGATCGTGGGCGGCTGCGGCACGGTGTACAGCAGCCGCTCACGAGCTATGCGTACATGAGGATTGACTCGGCAAGCGTGGCTGGATATTTGACAGTGGCCTAGTGTTTAAGAATCATACCCAGGGCTTTCTTCGCCACCGGCACAGCGTTGTCTTTAACGATTGGACCTATAGTGTCTTTCGCCATTACCAGTGCGCCGACGCCTAATGCTGCCATGCCGACGCCTGCCTGCTTGGCCTTTTCGGCGGCTACACCCTTGTGGTATTCGCAAATAGGCAGCTTAGAGCCTTCTGGCAGTTCCTTCTTGCAGACGATGCATCTAGCAGCCATATCTACCCTGCCCTTCTTCTGCCTGATCTTCAGGGGCATCTTCTCCATCTACCAGATGCACCTCATCAGGTTCTTGCGCCAATTTCCGCAGGGATTCGAGAACGCCGCCCTCAATCAAGCCGGCGCGCTCCTCGCGGCCCTCAATCTGCAGCCCAACAACGGAACCCGATAACTGAACGAAGCCTCTCACTATGTCGCCTCTGTTGCCCTTGCTGTATGAGTTGAGCAAGCGCAGGGTGTCCTCCTGCTCGAGTTTGTTTTCCAGGATGAATTGCTTGAACTGTTCGAGCGCGGCATCTGCAGCTGCTGGCTCCTCAAGGACGCGATAAGCTGCATACTCCGTCTTGGCCATAAGAGCAATCACCGTGAGGTCGACCATGGCAGTGTTTGCTGCCTTGCCCCAGTCCCTGGCCTTGCCCTGCTTGCCCTTCGCCAGAGAGAGTTCTGCCTGGAAGTTGCCCTGCAGGGTGCAGCGCGCCTGTGTGGCCGATGACGCGATGTCCAGTATCTTGATCTCGCGCAGCCGCGAATCTTCGATGAGCATGGCCTGCTGCAGTTGTTGCCAGGCGCTCTCGGCCAATGCGATACGGTCTGCTTGGTTCTCGATGCGCAGCGCCTCAACGTTGGCGGCGACGGCCTCGATGGCATCCATGACGTTCGCCATCATCACTTGCATCTGCACATCCACGATTGACTGCGTCATATCTTGCGGAAACTGTTCGGCCTTAATCCTTGCCTTCTCGTATATCTGGCCCGTCTTCACGCTCCTGAGTTGTGGCAGCAGGTCACCGGTCTTCTTCTCGACCGAAAAAACCAGCTCCCCACTCTTCATAAGCTCTTCAGCTGCCGCACTAAAATCAGCGACATACTTCGTGTCTCCTCGATTGGCGAGCTTCTTGATGATGTCATAGATAGCTGGCGCGAACTTAGCCATGGTGTCGGCGTCCGAGAGGAATTTCACGAGCGATTTGTTCGTTTGAGCGGGTATCAGATTCATGCCGTTGTCGAACACCGTCGCCTCCAGCACCGTTACCCTAGGAGGAAGCTTTGCTGGAGACAAAGAGCTAATCGGTACGATTGCCGCCTCATCGCTTTGTGCCGCCGTAAAGCCACAATGCGGGCAGGTTGATGCGCTCGAGGATATCTTCGCGTGGCACTCTGGGCAGAAGATTAACGACACAAGGTCATCCTCCCTAAAGTTAAATAATCAAAACCCGTGAGCAATCATGACGCCACAGGCCCATTTACGGGAAATGGAATCCTCGGTGCCGCTGCCTCACATGTGTGCAAATCCTACCACCATCATGCGACGCCAAACTTATTCATCGTTCGCCGTCGGAAAGCATAGGCCAAGATTCGTGTGCCTATCTATGGAATTAAGACCCTGTCTGATATATTCCCACGTTTCCCTACGATCACCCGCCACCGAGAAATCTGAGTCATTGATGAATGAGATGAATGCCTCGATATCGTTCCGGTACTTGAGGGCAAACGCTAACGAGTCCTTACGCTTATCTGAGTCATGGCTATTGAGCCTGTTGTACAAGACGTGGTCTAGATTGCACGACATGTAGATTGCAAGGTACGGTATGCCGCCTATGGCAGGCTCTAACGCTAGCCTGTCCATGTTCGCGCTCTTTCGTCTATTCCGATCGATTATTTGCTGCCGGTTGGCTGTGATGATCTGCCCTGGATTGTAAACGGTCTTCGGAACCGTAGCCGGCTCTGTCACCGCATTGTCTGAAACGTAGGCGCCGTCGGTGTCCATGAGGTGCACGACCTGTAGCATGTCTGCTTTGCGAAGACGGTACGTGCTCATGTGGTCCTTGATGAAAGCGTTGACCTTGCGCACGATGTTTTGAGGTGTGGCGCCATTTTCCGCGGTTACATCGCCGTGGACCACATAGACGTAGACCTCATCTTGGTCGAAGACCTTTGATAAGATCACGGATAATGCGGACTGATCGGATGGACCCTCGACGATGAAGAGGACGACCTTCTTACTCTCCACTAGTAACACCCGCCTCAATGAACGCGAGTTCGATCTCGCCGTTGTGTGTCGGCTCGTAGAGTTGCTCCTTTTGTCCGCCGAGAACGATATCCCTGTAGTAGAAGTCCCTTAGGTTGTTGGAGGACTTTACGTTGGCCATCCTGGCATACCTCTTTGCCGGGTTAGTGGTGGTGAAGGCAATGAAGCCACGATCGATGGTTTCAAGTGGCCTCAGGTTGTGGCAGGTGAATATGAGCTGGCCCTGACCGTGTTCGGACACGATGCTGAGCAACTCGCCCAAAAGGTACTCAAACACGCCAGAATCAATCTCATCGATCACGACCGTCACAGAGGGATCGTTGAACATGAGTATGAGGAGGTGGAGGAAGGACACGATGCGCTTGATGCCCTCAGACTCGCAGCTGAGGGGGATGGTCTTGCCGTTGCGCACAGAGACGAGCTGGACATTAACCCCAGTATCACCGCTCTTCATAACCTCCGCGCCAAGCTTAAGAAGTGAGACCTCAAGACCTGGAATGAGTTCGCGAAGGACGATGTTCATGTTCTCTATGGCAGTGTTCACTGGCTCATAAATACGCTCGGGTATTGTCTGTGCGCCACTCATAGGCAGTATGGCTCCACCGCCCGTTATCTTCTTTCCCCCAATAACACGGAATGGAAAGGGCAGCGCATCGAGAGCAAGCATTCCTACATCACGAGTATTCAGCACGAACATTTGAACTGCCGCAAACCTCTCCAGGGCGTTCAGTGCGTTCATAGCATCTTTGACCATCTGAGAGGGGGCTCCCTCATCCTTATTCTTTTCACGGATGGTCTGTTTTAGCTTTTTTGAAAAGATGAATGAGCGAGACTCACGATACGCCAGCCTCTTCTCGACCGTCAGCTCGACGCCCTCTTCCGAGTCTTTACCTATGAGCTGCTTGTATTTGGCAGCGGGACCAAAAGCACCGTTGCCAGACGTGTCAATCAGTGTTGTCATACGGGACTTCTTGCCAGGCGTGTCATTAGCCACGGCAAGCCGCTCGTCAAACACTAGAAGCACGAATTTCTCGCCTTCTTCAGGTTGGTCTTCGGTTTCGCTTAGCTCCGCAACATCGCTTTTCACTTTAAATGAATAGACCACGCGATAGGCATTGCTGCCGTCAGGCTGGCGGACGTTCAGCTCGCATTCCACGATGCCAAAATCCGCGTCAACACTTACCAGTTGCGCGAAACGCCTATCGAGCCTGCGCCCCATCATGCACTGTTGAGCCATCTGAAGGGCGTCGACAAGCGTAGACTTGCCAGAGCCGTTCTGCCCGTACATTCCGAGCACGCTGGCCCCTTCCGGACGACGGGAGTTGGAGAAAGACACCTCCCCATGCCCAACGTTCTTGAGGTTATCTATTGAAATCCGTTCGAAGCGGATAATTGGAGCAGCCATGAGTTCTCCTTTCTGAGCCATATAAACAGTCTGGGGAAAACTCAATTTAAACACAAGATTCGAAATATATAATATCGTTTATCAATTTGATAGCCTCTTCTTCGGCAGACGAGCAACTGAGTAAAGCCTACTTATCTAGAAGAGCTCTACAAACCGATAAACGCAGGCCCTAAGACAATCGTAGAGGGCTAATTATGGAAACACTGCGAGCTCGATATTGAGGGATGCGAGAGGGCCTCCAGCATTCGCGCTGGAGGCTGCGAGCGCAACCACGTCGAGATAAGGAAGCTGCTGCCCAAGGCGCCGGCCTCAGGTTCGACCGGCTCTCCCCGGCCGACCCGGCGTTCCCGATGCCGCACGTGAACTCCGAGCCCCGCGGCGCGCTCGGCTTCGCGACGCCCGCCCGCGCCTTCAGGGCGATGCTCGGTGACGACGCGGCGGCGCTGCCGGGCGCCTACAGCGTGGAGGACGTGCCGCTCGGCGAGCTCGATCTGACGCCGGGGCTGATAGGGTGGGCGCGCGCGGAGAGGGGCGATGCCCCGCTGTCCTAGCCTAAGGGGAAACTGAATAGACAGACCGGCCGTCCGGCTGAGTCTGGGAAGAGGTGCCGGGCGGAGGGCGGGGACGGCCGCCGGACCCATCGAAACACATCTCCACTTTTCCTTCAACTGGGAAAATGCCGCCCCCGGGGCCCGGGAGGGGCCTCGGGGGCGTTCGGCTGACTGCGGGAACGGCCTATCCGTTCAATGTGTTCGGCTGAGATCGGAAATCAACCGGCTCGATACGTGTTTTGCCGCATTGCTGTAGCGCTCTGGGCCCGCATGCGAATTGGGTCGCGGCTGCCGCCCAAGTTGCTCTCCGCAATGTCATTGAATTGTGGGAGAATTGGTCAACAATAGCTGGGGGGGGATGGCGGTGCGTATGGCGTCACCATATAAAAATATTCTTGTGACGGGTGGTTGCGGTTTTTGCGGGTCTGCCTTCGTCCGTTTTGTCGTGGACAACGTGCCCGATGTGCACGTCACCGTTCTGGATAAGCTTACCTACGCTGCGAACCTCGATAGCATTGCCGGGCTGCCTAAAGATAGGGTTGAGCTTGTCGTGGGAGACATTTGCGATTCGAATCTTCTCGAGCGATTGGTTCCGGGCCATGATGCCATCGTTCACTATGCTGCCGAGTCTCATAACGACAATTCAATTGCCGACCCCGCGCCGTTTATTGCGACGAACATTGAGGGCACGTATACGCTCCTTCAGACGGCCCGTGCATTCAATGTTCGCTTTCATCACATCTCGACCGATGAAGTGTTTGGTGATCTGGCGCTTGACGACCCGCGTAAGTTTACCGAGGAATCGCCGTATCGGCCTAGCAGTCCGTACTCCAGCTCTAAGGCCGCATCCGATATGTTGGTAAGGGCCTGGTCACGCACGCATGGCCTTAAAGCGACAATCTCAAATTGCTGCAATAACTACGGCCCACACCAGCATTCTGAGAAGTTCATCCCGCATTCGATTGCATGCATTCAGCGCGGCGAGCGTCCTAAGTTGTACGGCGATGGCTTGAATGTACGCGACTGGATTCACGTGGAGGATCATGCTCGCGCCGTTTGGTCCATTTTGACTAAAGGAGCGGTGGGGGAGACGTATCTTATCGGTGCTAATTGCGAGCATAGCAACCTCGAGGTTCTTAGGACCATTCTTAAGGCAATGGGGCAGAGTGAGGATTACGTTGACTGGGTGAGGGATCGCCCGGGGCACGATCGGCGTTACGCAATAGATGCGAGCAAGCTTTGGCGCGAGTTTGGCTGGACTCCTATTCATAATGACTTTGCAGCAGAGGTTTCACGGCTATGTTGCGAAACGCCTCTTTAATTTGGTTGACCTTTCGGGGTTTGGCCGTTACTGTTCACGAATCTCTTGTCGATGGAAATGCATCTTGTCATAAAGTGTAATAAACCGTACGAAAGGGGACAGCTATGGGCAATCGAAAAGCCTTGTTTGTTTTGGTCTGTATTGCACTTTTGCTAGGAATTAGTCTTGTTCCTGCGTTTGCTGTAGACGGTTCGTCTGTCGGTCAAAATGCAACGGCATCTATAGCTGCGGGGCGGTCGAGCAAGTCTGAAGTTAATTCTGATGCCGATTCGGTTTCGGATGACGACTCCGATCCAAGGGCCTCGGAGTCTTCTGGTGCGTCGATACCGGAAAAGCCCAAGTCTGTTTATGATCTTGCTTCCGAGCACGTCGATGACCTTGCAGATGGGCTATACACTTTTGGCTCTTCGTTTAACAGCAATTATGTACTGGATATTCCTGGTGGTGCGGCGTCTGCTGGCAAAAAGCTGCAGCTGTATAGTGGCAACAAGACGAATGCTCAGGTCTGGCGTGTGTCTCATGACCAGAACGGCTTCGTTGTCATTGCCTCTGTTAAGGGTTGCACACTCGATGTTTCGGGCGGAAACGCTAGCAACAGGAATCCCGTTCAGCTTTGGTCCGATAACGGCACCCTTGCGCAGCGCTGGGTCGCAATTAAAGAGACCGATGGCAGCTACACCTTTATTTCGGCGCTGAACCAGTCGTTTGCCATTGAAGTGGCGAGTGGAGCTGCCGCGAATGGCTCTGCCGTGCAGTTGTATGAGGTAAACGGTACGGCCGCTCAGCGATGGATGCTAACGCCTGCCAGAACAGAGCAGCAGCAGCTCGATGATCGGGCGGCGGCGCATCTCGCTGACCTTCCCGATGGAACATATGCTACGTTGGCCTCGAATGATTCGTTTGCGCTGATTGCAGGCGGCGGATCACTGTCCTTTGACAAGTTCGGATATTCAGGTGTTCAAACGTTCGATGTCTCAACTACGTCGGACGGGTATCGCACCATTGCGATTCATGGTACTGGGGCGGTTCTGGATGCGACGGGCGGCAATGATGCCAACGGCACGAAGCTGCAGACCTATGCCGCCAATGGAACCAAGGCCCAAAAGTGGATCATCGAGAAAGACGGCGAGCGCTATCGGATTGTGTCGGGCTTGAACGGACAAAAGGTCGCCGACGTCCCCGGTGGCTCTATAGCATCTGGTGCTGGACTTCAACTGTATAGTGCAAATGGAACGGCTGCCCAATCCTTCTATTTTGTGGATCCGACGGCTGTACGTTCCGAGCTCGATAAGCTCGCTGCCGATAACCGAGAAGTTGTCAAAGACGGGGACTATGCGATAACTGCCGGTCCGGATTTGTCTCGAATGGTTCTCGATGTTGTCGGCGGCTCTGCTTCTAGCGGTGCAAACGTGCAGATCTATCAATCGAATACGACTGCCGCTCAGCGTTGGCGTGTTTCGCATGACGATGACGGCTATCTCACGATAACGAATGTAAAGTCTGGCAAAGTGCTTGATGTTTCCGCGGGTTCAACTTCTCTGGGAACGAACGTCCAACAGTACGCGGTTTGTGGTGATGCAAACTATGCGCAAAAGTGGATTGCGGTTCCGAATGGCGATGGAAGCGTTCGACTTCTTTCTGCTGTTTGGCAACAGCGCACGCTTGACGTTGCCGGTGGCTCTCTGAACTCTCAGACAAACGTGCAGCTATATGCTTCGAATGGAACTGCCGCGCAGCGATTCACCTTTATTGCCGCAAACCCTGCGTCGGTTGACCCATGCGATGACATTTTGAAGGACAAGGGTTGGTGTGTTATTTCGCCCTCCTCAAATGGCTCTGTTGCCTTTGACGTTGCCGGTGGATCATTGAAGAACGGGGGCAACGTTCAGACATATTCCTGCAACGGCACGCTGTCCCAGCTATTTAAGGCTGAGTATCGAGACGGTTACTATGTTCTGCGCAATGCTGGTTCCGGTAAAGTACTCGATGTTGCAGCGGGCGACGTTGTTCCCGGGACGAACGTTCAGCAGTGGGATGAAAGCCCCAACAACAACCAGCTGTTTAGCGTCATCGCCAATGAAGACGGAAGCTATTCGTTCATCAATAAAGGCACGGGGCTCATGCTCGCTGTATTCGGTTCAAATCTGGTTGCTTCCACCGCGGGGGATTTTGTCCAAACATCGTTTGTTTTTACTGAGCAAGAAGACTTGCTGAGCGAAGGCCTTTATGAGGTCTATCCGGCTGCAAATTCCTCCTATGTGCTTGATGTCGCGAGCGCATCTGCTGACTCCGGCGCCAACGTTCAGCTTTATTCCAACAATGGTTCCTTCGCCCAAAAATGGTTGCTTAAAAAGGTGGATGGAGCGAAGAATACCTATACGTTTGAATCTGTTTGCTCAACTAACAGACTTGCTGTTTCCGGTACCAATGTTTGCACGATGGCTCCGGCAGATGTGAAGGCGCAGCAATGGGTGGCGCGAATCGATAGCAATGGTATTGAGTTTGTGTCTGCGGATGACCAAGACCTTTCGCTTGATGTGAAGGGCGGTAATTTTGCATCGACTTCCAATGTTCAAGTCCATTCCTCCAATGGTTCCGCTGCGCAGAGATTCCGCCTGCGCGCTACTTCGGCAACCATCGACAATGGTACGTATTTCATCCGAATGGCTTCTCACGCGGGTTCGGTCTTAGATGTTTCTGGCGGATCGTACTTGGACGGTGCAAACGTCCAGATTTGGCAGAACAACGATTCGGGTGCTCAAAAATGGAACTTCTCCCGAAACGGCGATGGCTCTTACAGCATCGTAAATGCCGCTAGCGGCAAGGCTCTTGACGTAAAAGATGCGGCTGCATCTTCTGGAATCAATATCCAACAATGGTCTAGGAATGGCAGTGCTGCTCAGCGTTGGTATATCGATTATGTACCCGGTGGATTTAAGCTGTCTTCCGCTCTGAATAGAGCGTTCGTTATCGATGTTTTTGGGGGCAATAGCTCAGGCGGAACAAATGTCGCTCTGTACGCATGCAATGATTCAAGGGCGCAGCGCTTTACGTTCAAAGCCACTACGTATGTTCAGCCTTTGCCTGCCGATCAACAAGCCATGTACAACCGCGCTCAATGGTATAACAGCAACACGGAATGGTTGATTTTGACTGATACCGTCGGATGCCGTACGGGTATTTTTAGGGGCTCTCGTGGTAATTGGAGGCTCTGGTCCTTCTGGCAGTGTGCTCCAGGTAAAAATGGGTCGCCGACGGTGTTGGGTGAGTTCTCTGTTTACGGGAAGGGCATTTCCTTTGGACACGGATATACCTGCTGGTACTACACGCAGTTTTATGGAGACTATTTATTCCATTCGCAGCCTTGTTATTCGGGAACGTTCAATGTGATGGATCATACGATGGGCCATCGCGCTTCGGCTGGGTGCATTAGGCTTACAACCGATCACGCTAAATGGATCTATGACAACATCCCCTATGGAACGAAGGTAGTTAACTACTAAAACTACTAAGGTAGAA
>OLOP01001707.1_pt1 | contig 13629 bp, 14 predicted proteins | sample 1672381 | NCBI WGS metagenome assembly OLOP01 (sample SAMEA3136678, study PRJEB25190) | human gut metagenome | biome: human gut; feature: human-associated habitat; material: faeces | place: Austria | collected 2013 | reverse complement strand
CCGATGGAATATAAAATTTTATTATTGTTAATGAAGAATCCTGGAAGGGTGTTCTCTGCAGACGAGATTTATGAACGTGTGTGGAATGAACGTGCAGTCAACACAGACACGATCATGGTGCATGTGCGGAATATTCGTGAGAAAATTGAGATTAACCCGAAGGAACCAAAATATTTGAAGGTGGTGTGGGGAGTTGGATACAAAATTGAAAAACAGGCATAAATTAGCTATATTTTTTATCATGATTACAATATTGATTCCATCATTGGCAATGATGACCGGGTATTTTGGCTGGTATCAGATGAAAACTGAGACGAAGACAAAAGCATTTAAAAATGCAGAGAAATCGTCAGATTTTCTGGGACATTTTCTGGAGAGTACGTATCTGCTCTATAATACAGAAAGTGGAAGAAAGTACGCAGATGATGTTGAAAAATCTCTGTATGATTCCTACAATGCAGAAATGTCAGAGTATTCACATTTTAATTCTTATCTGGACTATCGGGTGCTTGATGAAAATGGCGGTGATGTTGAAAAAAGTACGGTCAGTTCAGGAAAGAATCTGACAGAAAGCAATCTAAAAAATTATGCCCTTGGAATGATTATTTCGTATGATGCAAATGGGAAACCAAGTGTCAACATTAAGAAAAGTGATTATGCAAAAGAACAGACAGTAACCATGAGAAAGCTTATTGGGAATTATTTTCAGGACAGTTGGCTGTCTTATTGTGAAGTGACGATTTATCCTGATACGGATGAGGATTATGAGGAAGTATCCTTGCAGACACCGAAGAACCGAACATACTTGTTTGCAATGTCAACGGAGAATCTGAAGGAGTATATCAATGATTATAAAATCGGAAATCCGGATTCGTATTACGCACCAGATGAAATGAATAATACAATTTTGTTGTGGATGCTGGTCGTAGCGGCTGCGGCATGGCTATATCCTTGCTTCAAGACTTTTCAGACAGGAAATGAAAAAATCTTCCATGCTCCGTTGGAGGTGACTGTGATTGCAGCTTTTGTGCTGATTGAAGTCTTGATGAATCAAAGCGGAGCATTGTTAAGCCGGACGAAAGGGTATCCGGATTTCTTAGACTGGATGGTGTGGCTCGGAATATTTGCAGCCACATACTGGATCGCAGCGAGCCTTAGAAGAGTCATACCGCTGGGAATAAAAGGATACTTGAAACAGCAGACCATGGTCGGACGCCATTGGAAGAAAATCAAAACGATAGGGAGCAACGGAGAAGATACTGCAAAATCCCTTGGAAAAAGATTTAAAGCATTTGTTGCAAAAGTATGGAAATCGCTGCAGGAAGTAGATTTGACGGATAAGAGCAACAAAATTTTACTCAGAATCGTTATTTGCAACTTTGCCGTATTATTTTTAGTATGTCTTTTCTGGGACTATCGCATGCAGGCACTTGTCATATATTCCGTTATATTATTCTTCATTTTGCGGAAATATTACAAAGATATAAAGCGAAAATACGCCAGACTTTTAGAAGCAACCGGAGAATTGGCAAAAGGCAACATGAATGTGGAAATCAAGGAAGATCTTGGCATGTTCAATCCATTTAAACCAGAGATTGAAAAGATTCAGGAAGGCTACAAAAAAGCAGTGGAAGAGGAAATAAAAAGCCAGCGTATGAAGACAGAACTCATTACAAATGTGTCCCACGATCTGAAAACGCCACTGACAGCAATCATTACTTATGTTAATCTTCTGAAAGATGAAAAAGACGAAGAGAAAAAGAAAGAGTATGTCGATGTGCTGGAACGAAAATCTATGCGCCTGAAAGTGCTGATTGAAGATTTGTTCGATATCAGTAAGGCAAGCAGCAAAAATATAACATTGAATCTGACAGATGTTGATGTTGTGAACCTGTTTAAACAGGTGAAGCTAGAACTGGATGAAAAAATCGAAAAAACAGATCTGGAATTCAAATGTAATTATCCGGAAGAAAAGATGACGGCTGTTCTGGATGGACAAAAGACATACCGGATCTTTGAAAACCTGATTGTGAACGTTACCAAATACGCAATGCCACATACAAGGGTATTTGTGGATATTTTCAGAGAAGAAAATGAAATCGTAGTACAGATGAAAAATGTATCGAAAGATGAATTGACATTCAATCCACAGGAGATTACCGAGCGTTTTGTACGCGGTGATGAATCCAGAAATTCAGAAGGCTCCGGTCTGGGACTTGCAATCGTAAGAAGCTTTACAGAACTGCAAGGTGGACACTTCCATGTTGAGACAGAGGCAGATCTGTTCAAGGCAGAGATACGGTGGCCGTGGAAAAATAAATAAGACAATTAATACAATTTCAATTGGGGACGGGGTTTTTTGAAAAAAACCCCGTCCCCAATTGAAGTTTAACCTGTCCCTTTTTGAATTGTGCAATTTTGGTACACATTTTGAAAAGGGAAAACTTGCGGGCATACTGGATATTATCAATGAAATTTGTTATAATAGTGACACATATAAAAGTAGGTGATTCGAATGAAAATGGAAAAGAAAGATCCGCTATATCGAAGTTTCGGCTATGCCTTTCAGGGAATTTTTACTTGTGTCCGGAAAGAACGGAATATGAAGATTCATTGTGTGGCGGCAGTGCTTGTTGTGATTGCGGGTGTGATTTTGAAGATTTCAGCGATTGAGTGGTGCATCTGTATGGTGCTGTTCGGACTGGTCATGGCGCTGGAACATGTGAATACGGCAGTGGAAGCGGTGGTGGATATGGTGACAGAAGAATATCACCCGTTGGCGAAAGTTGCGAAAGATACCGCAGCAGGAGCAGTGCTCATTGCTGCAATTATGGCAGCAATCGCAGGGTGCATTATATTTTTGCCGAAGATAGCGCAGATATTGCAGTAATCCAATTTAGAACAAGACTTCCGTGATATAGAAGTTTTAGAATAGACGTAAAGGAGATATGACTTATGGAAAGATTAGGAGAAGGATTAAAGAAACTGGCACTTGCAGGAATCGGAACAGCAGCGTATGCAGTGGAGAAATCTGCAGATATTCTGGATACTCTTGCAAAAAAAGGTGAGGAGACAGTTGAGCAGGGAAAGGTGCTCAACAAAGAGTTAAAGCATAATGTGAAGTCTACGATCAAAGATTACAAAGCTTCCAATGGAAAGATGCATACGGTACATGAGGCAGAGGTTGTGGAAGCGGAGGTCGTAGAGGACGATGATATTCCAGGTTCAGCAACTGAGGTGGAAGATATCGATGACCATGAGAAAACGGAGACAAAAGAAGCTGAAACTGACAGTAAGATGGAAACTGTAGAAGAAACTGAGACAGAGGAAGAATAACGTGTCCGAAAAGAAAAATGAAAATGGATACAAAGGAAGATTTCGAGAAATAGCGGCGGTTCTTCACAAGCATGAAATTTCAAAAGGAATCACTCCGGAAAAGTTGAGGTTGATTTTGGAAGACTTGGGACCGACTTTTGTTAAGGTCGGTCAGTTGATGTCCCTGAGATCAGATATTTTACCGAAGAATTATTGTGATGAATTGCAGAAGTTGTGTTCCGATGTACCTCCGATGCCTTTTTATGAGGTGGAGGAGGTGCTTCGGGACTCTTTTGGATATGAGTGGCAGGAAGAATTTGAGTGGATCGATGAGACACCGCTTGGTTCAGCGTCTATCGCGCAGGTGCATCGGGCACGGTTAAAAACTGGAGAAGAAGTGGTCATTAAGGTACAGCGAAAAGGTATTTATGAGACCATGGCGCGAGATATCGGACTCATGCACAAGCTGGTATCCCTTGTTCCACCAATCAGTATCACTGACATGGTGGATTTTAAAATGGTATTGAATGAGCTGTGGAAGGTCACTCAAGAGGAAATGAATTTCATCATTGAAGCCGGGAATATGGAAGAGTTCAAAGAGAAGAACAGGGACGTTGCATTTGTGGATACGCCGGTTCTTTTTAAAGAATACACCACGTCTTCGGTTATTGTGATGGAGTACATTGATGGTTACGCCATTGATGATAAGGAACATTTGCTGGAAGATGGCTATGATATGAATGAAATAGGAAGCAAATATGTGGACAATTTCATCAAACAGGTCATGGACGACGGCTTTTTTCATGCGGATCCGCACCCGGGAAATGTACGAATCCGGGATGGTAAGATTGTCTGGATCGACATGGGTATGATGGGACGACTTACAGAACGCGACCGGGAACAGATTGCCAAGGCAGTGGAAGGTGTTGCCTTTAATGATATCGGCATGATCCAGGATGCTGTGCTGGCGCTTGGAGAATTTCGCGGAGAGCCAGATCCAAGCCAGCTTTATAAGGACATTCGAGGTTTGATGGCAAAGTATGGAACGGCAGATATGGGAAATATTGACGTGGCAGAAGTCCTTCAGGATCTCATGGATGTCATGAAGGAAAATAAAATCACCATGCCCCACGGACTGACTATGCTGGCGAGAGGACTTGCTCATGTAGAGGGGGTGCTTGCGGATATCAGTCCGCAGATTAATATGGTAGAGATTGCAGCATCCCGGCTGAAAAGTCAGTTTATCCAGAATCATGACTGGAAAAAAGAAGCAAAATCCGGGGCGAAGAGCATTTATCTGTCTATGAGAAAAGCAGTGGATATTCCGGCTCTTGTGGCAGATCTTTTAGACGGTTACATGAAAGGTCAGACGAGGATTAATCTGGATCTGCATGCAGGAGAAGACCTGGCGAATTTGTTGCGCCGCGTCACGAGAAATGTGGTCATGGGTCTTTGGGTCATGGCGCTACTTATTAGTTCCAGCATTATCTGCACGACAGATATGAAGCCGAAGATTCTGGGCATCCCGGCACTTGGTGCAATTGGATACTTAGGCGCATCTGTAATTGTACTCTATGTGTTTATAAAACACATTTTTTCAAGGAAATAATCGAGTCTAAGGCAGAGACAGCCTGAGGCTTGGGAAAATATGCTGTAATATCTGAAAAGTGATAAGGAATAAAATATGAGGAGAGGTTAAAATGGAAGTACAGTCGGTTATTAATGAGTCAGCATTAAAAGAGGCGAGAAAATATCTGATCAAGCCGGGAATCCGTAAGATCAGTGCAATTGCCAGTGCAGCATTTGTGCTGCTGGCAGCATATTGTATGTTGGCAGGAAGACCGTCTACGATGTTGCTGGCAGTATTTGCAATTGTCATTTTTTATGGGGAATTAAAAATGATCGAGAGCAAACAGATTAAAGGATTCCTAAAAAAATTGGATGAGCTTTATGGAAAAAAAGAAGTGATCGCACCAATTGTATTTCGTGATGCAGATATTCTGATCCAGAATCCGCTTTCCGGTGGGAAAAATGCAGTCAGATATGAAGTTATGGATACATTAATTGAGACAGAGCATTATTTCCTTCTTTTTACAAAGGAGTGGCAGATCACAATAATTGCGAAAGATGGAATGGATTCAGGAGAAAAAGACAGGTTCTTGAAAATGATGGAAGAAAAGATGCCGGGCTTAAAGAGAAAATATGGAAAGAAATAATCCAGAATATATGTAAAATGGAGAAAATCCAGAAGTAGGATTTAAAGGTAATTTTTATTATGGAGAGAGATTTGACGAGTGGCAGTGTGTTCAAGACGGTAGTTTATTTTTCTTTACCGTACTTGCTGTCATACTTTTTGCAGACATTATATGGAATGGCAGATCTGTTTATTGTAGGGCAGTTCGGAGGAGTCAGCAGTACGACAGCAGTGTCGATCGGAAGTCAGATCATGCATATGTTAACGGTAATGATAGTGGGACTTGCCATGGGTTCGACAGTGATGATCGGTCGTAGTATCGGTGCAAAAAATAAACGGCAGGCAGCGGAATGTATCGGAAATACGGTGACGATGTTTATGGGAATAGCTATGGTTCTGATGGCAGTCCTTCTTGTGCTTGTCCGACCAATTGTGGGAATAATGTCTACTCCGGCGGAGGCAGTAGAAGGGACAGTTCGTTATCTGACTATTTGTTTTATAGGGATTCCTTTTATCACAGCTTATAATATTATCAGCTCCATTTTTCGGGGGATGGGGGATTCTAAGAGTCCGATGTATTTTATTGCGATGGCATGTGCGGCCAATATCGGATTGGATTATCTGTTTATTGGATTGCTGGGGTTGGATGCGGCCGGTGCTGCCCTTGGAACGACGATCGCACAGGCAATCAGTGTAGTTGTATCGATGGTTGTGATTTTGAAAAGAAAGGGTGGAATTCGTTTGGAAAAATCGGATTTCAGACCGAAACGCATGACCATGAAAAATATTTTAAAGGTCGGAGTTCCGGTGTGCCTGCAGGACGGTTTCATCCAGGTATCTTTTGTTGTAATCACGATTTTTGCAAACCAGCGCGGACTGACAGATGCGGCAGCAGTTGGAATTGTGGAGAAGATCATCAGTATTTTATTCCTTGTTCCATCGTCTATGATGTCTACAATCTCAGCACTTGTGGCGCAGAATATCGGAGCGGGAAAACACGACCGTGCAAAGCTGACATTAAAATATGTGCTGATGATTACGGTGACATATGGATTAATTATGACGATTATCGTACAGTTTGTGTCAGTTCCGCTGGTAGGATTATTTACAAATGATGGTGCAGTTGCAGTAAGTGGAGCCGGATATCTTCGCAGCTATGCGTCAGACTGCATTTTCGCAGGAATTCATTTCTGCCTGAGTGGATATTTCTATGCATATGGTCTGTCAGTGATTTCGTTCATTCATAATTCGATATCGATTGTGTGTGCGAGAATCCCACTATCCTACTATGCGTCAGTGCATTTTAAGGATACGCTGTTCCCAATGGGATGTGCATCTCCGGCAGGCTCACTCATTTCTGTAGTGATTTGTGTTGGTGTTTTTATCTGGCTGGAGCACCACGAAGATAAGTATCAAAATATATAGGAAATGCATTGATTTCGACATCTGTAATGTATCGTTTATTGGTCTCAAATTTCGTCTCGTTTTTTGCACCTTTTCTATTGATTTTGCAGTTGAATCAAGATAAAATCGGTTGTAAAAGTGAGGCAAAACGGAACAAAAAAGAGGAGGCGGAATATGAATCAGGCAGATATTGAAAAATATGCATTTTTGTATTTTTGTGGAGAGAAGGACAGAGATATTTTACTTGAAAATAGAAAAATGACATTTGAGGATTTGGAGCGGTTTAGTTATCTGACAGATTTTTTCGGGTTTCAGAAATATCATGCACAGATCTGGAACAAATTTTCCGGGCAGTTTGAAGAAAAATTCGAGGCGCTGGAACATTTATATGAAGAAAGTGCAGATATTGTTCGAGACAATTATATTTCACAAAATCAGGAAGATTTAGATGATACTGACCAACAGACACAATGGAAAAATGATTTCTTAAGAAATGCACCTTGCCATAACTTAAAGTTATGACAAACTGCGCTTTTTATGTATTTTTCAAATCTTCTTTTCTCTTGTATAGTGTAATGCATGAAGAGGATAACAAAAAACATGGGAAAAGGAGATTTTGATATGATTCAGATAAAGTATGATATTGTAGGTTCTTTCCTCCGCCCGGAGGCAATTAAAAAAGCGAGAGCAGAGTTTAAAAGTGGTGCAATCACAAGAGAAGATTTGAAAAAGGTTGAGGACGAGGAGATTGCAAAGCTAGTTAAAAAAGAAGTGGAGCATGGCCTTCCATTTATCACAGATGGAGAGTTCCGCCGCCGCTGGTGGCATCTGGACTGGCTGAAAGAGTTCGATGGATTTGATACAATTCATTTTACGAAGGAAATCAATGGAACGAGCAATGAAATCGAGCTTGGAACAGTGACAGGAAGGATTTTCTATGACAAGAATAAGGTTCACCCGGAGGTGGAAGCATGGGATTATCTTCACAGGCTGGCATCCCAGTATGAAGGCGTGACTGCGAAGAAATGTATTTCCGGTCCGAATATGATCCTGATCGATCACTTCCTTCAGCTTGGCAACAAAGAAACTCCGTATTATGGAAGAGATTTAAAAGCTTTGATTGATGATATTGCAAAGGCTTATCAGGAGGCAATTTTGGATTTTTATGATCATGGATGCCGTTATCTGCAGATTGACGATACTTCATGGACCTACCTGATCGATGAGAAGTTTTTACAGAAAGTAGAAGCACTTGGTTATACGCAGAAAGAGGTGTTGAACTGGTTTTGGAATGTGTCCAAAAAAGCACTGGAAAAGAAGCCTGTTGATATGGTTGTTGCAACACATTTCTGCAAAGGAAATTTCAAAGGGAATCCGTTATTTTCTGGATTTTATGATGCAGTGGCACCAGTCATTGCAGACATTCCGTATGATGCATTCTTTGTAGAGTATGACGATGCGCGCTCAGGTTCTTTTGAACCTTGGAAAGTGTTAAAAGATAAGGACGCTCTTTTTGTGGCAGGGCTGATCTCCACAAAGAATCCTGTTCTGGAAGACCACGATGAAATTAAGAAACGTTATGAGGAAGCAAAAGCGGTAGTGGGAGAGCAGATTGCACTTTCCCCGCAGTGTGGATTTGCTTCCGTGGAAGAAGGAAACTGTATTGACGAAGAGACGCAGTGGAAGAAGATAGACCTTCTTGTATCCTGCAAGGACTTCTTATAAAAAATCTGTTTGCCAGGCAGACTGGAAATTCACATTGAGAATTATGAATGAGTCTTGAAAATATATATCAGCTGACTAAATGAGAAAATCACTTATTTAGTCGGCTTTTTAGCGTGTGTGCATATGAAAAAAGGGTCTGGAAAGCTTAGCAGAGTGCCGAAACTCCACAGTTTCTTAAGGAAACTCATAAATTTTATTAAGATATTCTAAAGTATGTTGTTATTTTATGTTCTGCGTATAAAATAGGTATTATGAACAAATTAAGCAGAGAGAAAATGTGTAAAAAAGAGAAAAAAGAAATCTTAAGAATTTTATTGCCACCGATATTTACATTTTTGTTGAATTCTGTGGTATACTGGGGTGCACCCTTAATCAAAACAGGAATTGCAGTACACAATCTGTCGAGTTCTGTTGACAGGATTGTTCCATTTATGCCGCAATTCATCATAATTTATTTTGGATGCTATATATTCTGGGTTGTGAATTATCTACTCATTGCGGCGCAGAAAGAGGAGCACAGGTATCAATTTTTTACTGCTGACTTTTATGCGCGGCTGATCTGTTTTGTTTGTTTTGTATTTTTCCCAACTACAAATACAAGACCGGAACTTACAGGCAGTGATATCTTTACTGGTGCAGTTCGTTTCCTGTACCAGATTGACAAGCCGGTAAATTTGTTTCCGTCTATTCACTGTATGGCGAGCTGGTTTTGCTGTATAGGACTTAGAAAATGTGAAAATGTTCCAAAGTGGTACCGAAATTTGTCTGAGATTATCGCAGTTTTGGTATTTATTTCTACCCTTGCGCTCAGACAGCATGTACTGGTTGATGTATTTAGTGGAATTTTGGTGGCAGAAGTAACATGGCAGATAAGCAGACGTACGAATGGATATCGGATTTATCAGAGAATCATTGAAAATATGTCAGATTGGCTGCAACATATCATTAACCGGCTGAAACATGTATGGAAGGATTTGTTTTTCGGGCCAAAAGGAAACAGCTGACAGGGGGAAGGAAGAATGGCAGATAAGAAAAAAATGATATTTAATATAGTATTCCTGATCCTTGTATTTGCCGGAACACTGTATGGCGTCTTTCACGGGGAGAATCTGGGAGAAATCGTCCACATTGTGAAGACAGTGGATCCGCTTTGGCTGATTCCGGGTGTAATCTGTGTCGTGATTTTTATCTGGGGTGAATCCATCATCATTTTTTATATGATGCACACGCTTGGAATCAAACTGAAAAAATGGACCTGTTTTTTATTTTCCTCGGTCGGTTTTTTCTTTAGCTGTATTACTCCGTCAGCGACAGGCGGACAGCCGGCTCAGATATATTATATGAAAAAAGAGAAGATTCCGATTCCGGTGTCTACGCTTGTTCTTATGATCGTGACTATTACATATAAGCTGGTACTTGTGGTAATCGGAGTTACACTGACAATTTTTGGTCAGGGCTTTATTAAGGCACACCTTTACCGGGTTCGTCACATTTTTTATCTGGGGACGGCACTCAATGTATTCTGTGTGTCAGGAATGCTTGTACTTGTATTTCATCCGATGCTTGCAAGAGCGATTCTTGTAAAAGGACTTGATATTCTGGAAAAAATGCATTTGATGAAGAGGAAGAGTTCAAGACTTGAAAAGTTGAATGCCTCTATGGATCAGTATCGTGCGACGGCAGTGTATCTGCGGGAGCATGTATGGGTGCTTGTGGAAGTGTTCGCAATTACAGTATTCCAGAGATTTGCATTGTTCGCGGCAACCTGGTTTGTGTACAAAGCATTTGGACTGTCCGGAGGTTCAGCATTTGTCATAATTATATTGCAGGGAACCATCTCTGTGGCTGTGGATATGTTGCCGCTGCCAGGAGGAATGGGAATCAGCGAACAGTTATTTTTAAGAATATTTTTACCGGTTTTTGGAAGTCAATTACTGCTTCCGGGAATGCTTTTAAGCCGTGGACTTGGATATTATACAGAACTGATCTTAAGTGCACTGCTTACAATTGTTGCGAATTTTACAATAGGAAGAAATGTTAAAAAGGGATAAGAAAGTTGAGGAAAATGAATGATGTTAGGTGTATATGATTACACAGTAGTGCTGACTTATGTAAGTGTATTGATTTCGATGGGAGGAATGCTGTTTTCTATGAATGGTTATCCGAGAATGGCGATTGTCTGTCTGGCACTGTCAGGATTTTGTGATATGTTTGATGGCAAGATTGCCCGGACAAAAAAGAACCGCACAGAAGTGGAGAAACGTTTTGGTATTCAGATTGATTCGCTGCAGACATTATCTGCTTTGGTGTGGCTCCGTCGTTGATCGCATATCGCATGGGAATGAATCACATTGTAGGCATAGCGATTCTTATGTTCTATGTGCTGGCAGGACTGATCCGTCTGGCATGGTTTAACGTGTCCGAAGAGATCCGCCAGAATGAAACAGAGGAAAACAGAGAATGTTATCAGGGACTGCCGATCACCTCTATGGCGATCGCACTCCCGATTCTGGTTGTATTCCGTCCATTGCTGGAGCGAGAATTTATTATTGCGCTGCATGCACTGGTATTGGTCATTGGACTTTTATTTATTACGAATTTCAGACTCCGTAAGCCGAAAAAGCTGGGACAGACTATCATGGTTATTATTGTGGCACTGGCAGTGCTTCGTGGACTACATGTCTGGTAAATGATGGGGGTCAGTATGAGATACAGAGATCGTAAAGGAAATGAATATAATGGAGAGAATGGACAGGACAGACTGCTTGCATTTGTCTATGGACATGCTGTGACCAGACTGTTGATCCGTCCGCTTCTGTCACCAATAGTGTCCCGCATAGGCGGGGCATTTTTGAATACCCGGATATCGAAGCTGGGGATTCGTCCATTTGTGAAAAGTAATGGAATCGACCTGTCCATCTATGAGAAGCAGGAATTTGCGTCTTATAATGAATTCTTTACCAGAAAAATACGGGCAGCAGAGCGTCCGGCTGATATGCGGGAGAATGTGCTGATTAGTCCGAGTGACGGTAAAGTGAGTGTGTATCCGATTGAGGAAAATGGCATATTTCGGATTAAGCATACGCCTTATACGGTGCGTCAGCTTCTTTGGGATGACAAGTTGGCTGACCGGTATATGGGCGGTTGGATCTATGTGATCCGTCTGACAGTGGATGATTATCACCGTTATTGTTATGTGTCAGATGGCTACAGATCTTCCGGGAGAAGGATTGAGGTAAAATCTGCCGCTTACCTTCAATCTTGGACCGAGGACTACTTTTCACACATTATTTTTGACATCGCACCAAAGCGAGCATGGAATCCGCAGACAGGTTATTCTCCTGAGCGGAGCCGCCATTCTGACCTGTACGTCTTTTGCCTGTATACTGCCAGAAGTCGCGAGCAATCCATAAGAAATCTTGATCTCTGGGAATTTTATGTATTGCCTACTTCTGTTCTGGATCAGCAAAAGCCTAACCAGAAAAGTATAGCTTTAAACTCTCTCCTTTCTCTGGAGCCGATAAAAACAAATTTCCAGGATCTCGGAAACATTATCGAAACCATTGCATTGTGACAGGAGATGATCTATTGAAATTACCGAATGGCTATGGAAGCGTAACTAAATTATCCGGAAACCGGCGTAAGCCATATCTGGCCAGAGTGACTCTCGGCTGGGTCATAAATGAAGAAACCGGAAAAGCAGTACAGAACAGAGTTCCTATCGGGACCTTTAAGACTAAAAAAGATGCTCTGCAGGCATTAGCTGAGTACGGAGCTAACCCCTACGACATTCAGAACAATAACATGACCTTGGCCGAGCTTTACGAGAGATGGACAGCAGCTTACTTCCCTACCCTAGAAAGTGATTCTTCTTCCAGGACAATAATAGCTGCCTGGAGATATTGTCACGCCATACAGGGGATGCGTGTAAAGGATCTGCGTGCCCGCCACATAAAAGGAATCATGGAAGACGGATATGTAATTCAAAACCGGGGCAAGGATGCAGGAGCTAAGGTGCCTGCATCTCCAGGAACAAAATCCAGAATAAAATCCATGTTTAACCTCATGCTGGACTATGCTATGGAATATGATCTTGTCTCGAAAAACTATGCTCGTACCTTTGAACTTTCAAATGACATTATCAAAGAAAAAGAGGACGCAAAGCGTGGCCATATTAACTTCAATGATTCTGAGATGGAAACCCTTTGGAGTGCTGCTGACAATATTAAATTCGCCGACTGGTTGCTTATACAGTGTTATATGGGATGGCGTCCCCAAGAAATGGGACTCTTGGAATTAAAAGACGTTGACTTTGAAAAGTGGTGTATTACCGGCGGTATGAAGACTGAGGCCGGCAGGCACCGCACCGTCCCGATCCACACTCGTATTCGGGACTTGGTAAAAAGAAATTATGACGAAGCTGTTTCTCTTGGAAGCGACCGCCTCTTTAATGATCCGGAGGCTACCAAGGGCGGTATGAAAATCACCTATGATAAATACGCTGGACGTTTTAACAAGGTCGTTGCCGCACTGCACCTTCGTTCCGAACATCGACCGCATGATCCCCGAACAACATTCATTACGATGGCGAAAAAGGCGGGCGTGGATGAATATGTTGTGAAGCGTCTTGCCGGTCACAAGATCACAGACGTAACCGAGGCGGTCTATACGATCCGTGATATTGAGTGGCTCAGAGATGAGATAGAAAAAATGCCGTAACCCTTGTGGTTGCGGCTTTTCTTTTCCTATGATCGGTTCTTCTTTTTGTTTCCTTCGCTCTGTTACCTGCTTGTTACCTACCTGTTGCCTATCTTGCCATTTTCAAGGCTTCTCACACTGTCTTAAATTACATCTTCTTTTTTACAATCAAAATTAAGAAAAGTACCGCAGCCCTTGGAACTACGGTACTTTCAAGGTTTGTTGACTCTTTAATTAAAAAGGTTTGATTAGAACTTTCCTGCCTCTGCAGCTTCCTGTACGGAAACAGCTAC
>OLOP01001694.1_pt1 | contig 13695 bp, 10 predicted proteins | sample 1672381 | NCBI WGS metagenome assembly OLOP01 (sample SAMEA3136678, study PRJEB25190) | human gut metagenome | biome: human gut; feature: human-associated habitat; material: faeces | place: Austria | collected 2013 | reverse complement strand
CCGGAGTCCGGTAAGACAGGTTATTATTATTATGATACGTTTACGGTATCCACAACTTTTGACAATGACGGCAATGAAGTTGTATCCGGCGTATGGTAAAGGAGAATAAACATATGAAAAGAGTGTTACTGAAATTAAGCGGAGAGGCTCTTGCAGGAGAGCAGAAGAGAGGCTTTGATGAAGCAACTGTTACAGAGGTTGCCAAACAGATCAAGACGATCGTGGATGAAGGACTTCAGGTTGGTATCGTGATCGGAGGTGGAAACTTCTGGAGAGGACGTACCAGCGGAGCCATGGACAGAAGCAAGGCGGATCAGATCGGTATGCTTGCTACTATCATGAACTGTATCTATGTGTCTGACATCTGCAGATATGTGGGACTTAAGACAGAGGTGTTTACCCCGTTTGTATGTGGTGCATTTACCACTCTTTATTCCAAAGATGCTGTAGAAGAAAGCTTCGCAGAAGGGAAAGTTGTATTCTTTGCAGGTGGTACCGGTCATCCGTATTTTTCTACAGATACAGCTACAGTACTTCGTGCCGTTGAGATCGGTGCAGATGCCATTCTTCTTGCAAAGGCTGTTGATGGAATTTATGACAGCGATCCGAAGGTAAATCCGGATGCCAAGAAGTATGATGAGATTTCCATTGATGAAGTGGTTGCCAAGAAACTGGCAGCTATGGATCTTACCGCTTCCATCATGTGCATGGAGCAGAAGATGCCGATGCTGGTATTCGGTCTTGATGAAAAAGACAGCATCGTCAACACCGTACACGGTAAGTTCTCCGGAACAAAGGTAACTGTGTAATCGGAAGGGAATAATAAAAAATAACCATACAGGGAGATATGTGAAATGGATGAGAGAATTCAGGTATACGAAACAAAAATGGGAAAAACACTGAATGCTTTGGAGAGTGAGCTGACAACGATCAGAGCCGGTCGTGCAAACCCGCATATTCTTGACAAACTTACCGTAGATTATTATGGAGCACCGACTCCGATCCAGCAGGTTGCAAACATTTCTGTGCCGGAGGCACGTATGATCCAGATCCAGCCATGGGAATCCAGCATGATCAAAGCTATCGAGAAAGCAATTCTCTGCTCTGATCTGGGATTAAATCCGAACAACGATGGAAAAATGATCCGTCTTGTTTTCCCGGAGCTTACCGAGGAGCGTCGTAAAGAGCTGGTGAAGGACGTTAAGAAAAAAGGCGAGGGTGCCAAGGTTGCAGTAAGAAATATCCGTCGTGATGCCAACGATGCATTTAAGAAACTTGCAAAACAGGATGTTTCTGAGGATGAGATCAAAGAGCTTGAGGATCAGATCCAGAAACTTACAGATAAGTACATCAAGGAAGTTGACAAGGCGATCGAGAACAAGTCTAAAGAGATTCTGACTGTATAATTGTAAGAAATACGAGGATAGAGAGGGCTTCTTTGAAGAAGCTCTCTTTCTGTATGGAGGAGATTTATGAACGTACCAAATCATATTGCGATCATTCTGGATGGAAACGGACGGTGGGCAAAAGAACGTGGAATGCCCAGAACTTATGGACATGTAAAGGGATGTGCCAATCTTGAAAATATCTGTTACGATATTAAAGACCTGGGAGTGAAATACCTTACCGTTTACGCTTTTTCCACAGAAAACTGGAAACGTTCCAGGGAGGAAGTGGAGGCACTGATGAAACTGTTCCGCAGTTACCTTAAGAAATGTATCAAGATTTCCAAGAAAAATAATATGCGGATGAAAGTCATCGGAGATATTACTGCTTTTGCACCGGATATCCAGCAGAGTGTCCGGGAACTTGAGGAATATTCCAAAGATTTTGACGGAATTTATTTTCAGCTGGCATTAAATTACGGAAGCCGGGATGAGATCCGTCGTGGTATGCAGAAGATGGCACAGGATGTAAAAGACGGAAAAGTTGAGCCGGATGGCATTACAGAAGATACGATTGAGAGCTATCTGGATACTGCAGGTGTACCGGATCCGGATCTTTTGATCCGCACAAGCGGTGAGCAGCGGCTTTCCAATTTCCTGCTTTGGCAGCTTGCCTATTCCGAGTTTTATTTTACACCGGTTGCATGGCCGGATTTCAATAAAGAAGAGCTGATCAAAGCCATCGAGAAATACAATCAGAGAGACAGACGCTACGGTGGCGTCAAGGAGGAGTAGATCATGTTTAAGACAAGACTGATAAGTGGTATCGTCCTTGTCATTATTGCCCTGGCAACTATCATTTCCGGAAGCTGGATCTTATTTTTTACACTTCTGGCTGTTTCACTGATCGGAATGAGAGAGCTTTACAAGGTAATGAAGGTAAGCGATGAGCATGTTACCGTGCTGGAACTTGTAGGATATCTTGGAGCAGTGCTTTATTATATTGCCATGAGATTTGATTTTGGAAGTTATGGAACAATGGCGATCATCATCAGTATGATCCTGATCCTGTTTGTTTATGTATTCGGTTATCCGAAATACCATGCAGAACAGGTGATGGCAGCATTTTTTGGAGTTGTATATGTTGCTGTGATGCTTTCCTTTATCTATCTTACCAGAAGCCTTCCGGACGGAAAATTCCTGGTATGGCTGATATTCCTGTGCTCCTGGGGATGTGACACCTGTGCTTACTGTGTGGGAATGCTTATCGGAAAGCATAAAATGGCGCCGGTTTTAAGCCCGAAGAAATCCATCGAGGGAGCTGTAGGAGGCGTTGCGGGAGCGGCGCTTCTTGGAGTGATTTATGCAGCAGCAACACAGGGAAAAATGGCTGAGTATGCCTTGATCTGCGCAGTTGGAGCTCTGATCTCCATGGTGGGTGATCTGGCTGCATCTGCGATCAAAAGAAACCAGAACATCAAGGACTATGGAAAGCTGATCCCGGGCCATGGAGGAATCCTGGACCGTTTTGACAGTGTGATCATCACAGCCCCTGTTATTTACTATCTTGCAAAAATGATTCTTGGAATTTAGGAGACATTAAAATGAAGAATATTGCAATCTTAGGTTCTACCGGCTCCATCGGGACCCAGACACTGGATGTGGCAAGAAAAAACGAAGACCTTCGGGTTGTTGCAGTCAGTGCAGGCAAAAGTGTGGAGAAGCTGGAAGAGCAGATCCGTGAGTTTCATCCGCTTCTGGCAGCAGTCTGGGATGAAGAAGCAGCCCGGGATCTGAAAACGCGTATTGCGGACACAGATACAAAGGTAGTCAGCGGAATGGAGGGACTTCTGGAACTTGCGTCCATGCCGGAATCAGAAATTCTTGTCACTGCGATCGTGGGAATGATCGGGATCCGTCCTACTATGGAGGGAATCCGTGCCGGAAAGGACATTGCCCTGGCAAATAAGGAAACCCTTGTCACAGCCGGTCATCTGATCATGCCCATGGCAAAGAAATATGGCGTATCTATCCTTCCGGTAGACAGTGAACACAGCGCTATTTTCCAGGCTATCCACGGAGAAGAAAACAAAGAGATCCACAAGCTTCTGATCACGGCATCCGGTGGTCCCTTCCGCGGACGTACCACAGAAGAGCTGCGAAGGGTCACTGTTGCAGATACTCTGAAGCATCCAAACTGGGTAATGGGACGAAAGATCACCGTAGATTCCGCAACCTTGGTAAACAAAGGGCTGGAAGTTATGGAAGCCAAATGGCTGTTTGACATGGATCTGGATCATATTCAGGTGGTGGTGCAGCCGCAGAGTATCATCCATTCCATGGTGGAGTTTAAGGATGGTGCGATCATGGCACAGCTTGGAACTCCGGATATGAGACTTCCGATCCAGTACGCTCTGTACTATCCGCACAGACGATATCTGGACGGAGACCGCCTTGATTTCACGAAGCTTCATGAGATTACATTTGAGGTTCCGGATATGGAGACATTCCGGGGACTTCCTATGGCGATCCAGGCATCCCGGGAGGGCGGAAGTATGCCGACTGTCTTTAATGCAGCCAATGAGCTTGCAGTAAAGAAATTCCTGGAGGAAAAGATCGGCTTTCTGGATATTTATGAGATTATTGCACAGTCTATGGAAAGACATAAAAAAATCGAACATCCGGATCTGGATGAGATCCTTTCTGTAGAGCAGGATACTTACCAGTGGATCGAAAGCAGGTGGTAAATTGAGATTTGTGATTGCTGTGATTATTTTCAGCGTTGTGATACTGATCCATGAGCTGGGACATTTTCTCCTGGCAAAAAAGAACCACATTGAAGTGGTGGAATTTTCTCTTGGCATGGGCCCGAGGATCATAAGCACGGTAAAAGGTGGCACCCGCTATTCTGTGAAACTGCTTCCTCTTGGCGGCTCCTGTGCCATGGCGGGAGAAGATGCGGAAGATGACAGTCCGGGGACTTTTAATTCCGCTCCTGCGTGGGGCAGGATCGCGGTGGTTGCCGCTGGCCCGGTATTTAATTTTCTGCTGGCCTTTGTCCTGTCTGTGATCATTGTGGGCTGTATTGGCTATGATCCTGCAACTGTATTGCAGGTAACAGAAGGTTCCGCAGCAGAAAAGGCAGGCCTGAAAGAAGGCGATGTGATCACAGAGTACCAGGGATATCACATTGACCTGGGAAAAGATCTCTATGTGTATTCGTATCTCAATGAACTGAAAGAGGGAGATACCATTCATCTGAAGATAAAACGTGATGGAAAGGAACAGGAGATTTCCTATAAACCAGATGTAAATGTGCGGTATCTCCTTGGTTTTAACCGTTCCGATGTAAATTCCATGACAGTGGAATCACTGATCAAGGGAATGCCACTGGAAGAAGCAGGTCTGGAAGCGGGCGATGTGATCACGAAGATCAACGGTGTGGAGGTTCCGGATGGAAATGCATATGAAAAATACATCGAGGAGCATCCGTTATCCAAGAAACCTGTGACGATCACCTATGAGCGTAACGGACTGGAATATGAGGCAGAGATAACACCAAGGGAATACAGAACACCGGTTTCCGGTTTCGGATATAACACATACAGTGAAAAGACTTCCGGCTTTAATGTTCTGAAATATGGTGCTGTGGAAGTGAAATACATGATCCGTACTACGATCTTAAGCCTGAAAGAGCTTGTGACCGGTCACCTTGGAATGAAAGACTTAAGTGGTCCTGTGGGTATTGCGGATGCCATTGGCGACACTTACGAACAGTCCAAGAGTGAGGGAACGCTGATGATCTGGATGAATTTGTTGAATATGGCAGTTCTTCTTTCTGCAAACCTGGGAGTGATGAACCTTCTTCCTCTTCCTGCACTGGATGGAGGAAGGTTGGTATTTCTGGTGGCAGAAGCGATTCGGAGAAAACCGGTAAACCGTCAGGTAGAAGGCATGATCCATTTTGCAGGGCTGATGCTTTTGATGGCGTTGATGGTTATCGTTATGTATAATGATATTCTGAAGATATTCTGATATCTGGCGGAAGAAGGTAAATATCAAGTGTTACTGAGAACGGAGTGAACAATAACTATCAAGTGCTGTATGATCTGTGAGGAGATGATACAGCACTTTTTTTGTGCAGATATTTATTATATAATAAAGGCATCAGAGTAAAGGGGGGATATGTAAATTTGAAAAAGGATATTTTAATACTGGTGGCATTGATAGCAGTTGTTATAGCAGTTCCTTTTCTGGCTACAAAGGCAGAAGAGGCAATCCAGATTAAAAATGAGGAATTTAAGGAAAAACAGAACAGGGAATGTTATGAAAAAGCGGAAGAATGCATGGATGCAGGCAAATATGATGAGGCGATAGAGCTGCTGGAAAAACTTCCGGGATATTATGAGGATGTAGAATATATTATCCAATATGCAAAGTTTTGCGATGCTGTTCAGAATGGAGAAGGAATTGAGGAGTTGCATAAGCTTATATGGTATGTTCCAAAGGGAGATGAGTACAGTAGCAAATATATAGAAGAAATGAGGAAGGCCCAGAAAGATACAGAAGAACAATACAAAAAATATATGGCACAGAAGGAAAAAGAAGAGGAAGAAAAAATGAGAAAGAAGGATGAGCCATATAAGGGAATGAAAGAAAAATACATAAACATTACGCTTATGGGAAGGGCAAAAGAGAAAAGAACAGAACATTACTGGCGGGACACACCGGGAAAAAGGACACAGGACATTCAGTACAGATATATGTGGTATAACAGCAATGGAGCAAAAAAATTCATGGCAGTCTGCAGAAACGGACGGGTCAGCAGTGTAGTGGAATTTGTTTCATCCACAACATCCGGGAAAAAAACTTACCGTGGAAATACCAGCAGGAATAATGACAGAAAAGATATGTACGATGTGCAGGATTATGATGATCCGGAAGATTTTTATTATGATCATGCAGATGAGTTTGATGATATCCAGGATGCGGAAGATTACTGGGAGGAAGCACAGTAGGAGATATGGCATTTTGAGATTCTGTACATATACTAGCAGAGAACCAGTGTGCATTCAGGCACAAAAAGGAGCCTCTGTTTATGAAAAATTATTCTTATATTTCCATGCAGCAGGATATGCCGGATCAGGGACAGCTGCAGGTGACGGTGCTGGACAGTGCCAGTAACCGTCCTGTGGAAAATGCTACAGTGCGGATCTCGTACACAGGAGTCCCGGATAATGTGATCGAAGAAATCCGTACGGATTCCTCCGGAAAAACGCCCATGCTGGAGCTGGCAGCTCCTCCACTGGAATACAGCATGAAACCGGTGGAGCAGCAGCCTTATGCAGAATATACAGTTCGGATCAGTGCAGAGGGTTTTACACCAAAAGAAGTTGCCGGGACAGAAGTTCTTCCCCATTCCATTGCCAGGCAGGGAGCATCCCTTAGCAGACAGCAGGGTAGTGGAGAGGACTATCAGCGGATCGTCATCGGACCCCATACGCTTTTTGGGGAATATCCTCCCAAAAATCCGGAAGCAGAGATCAAGCCGATAAATGAAACCGGAGAGATCGTATTAAACAAAGTGGTGATCCCGGAGTATATCGTAGTCCACGACGGGCCAATAGGGGATACCTCTGCACAGGATTATTATGTAAGATATAAGGATTATATCAAAAACGTGGCCAGCAGTGAGATCTACGCAACTTGGCCGGAGGACACGATACGTGCCAATGTTCTGGCAATCATGTCTTTTACTCTGAACCGGGTTTATACGGAGTGGTATAGAAACAAAAAGTACGACTTTACCATTACATCCTCCACTGCCTTCGATCACAAATGGATATACGGTCGCAATATTTTCGACAGTATATCCAACATAGTGGATGAACTCTTTGAAAACTATTTGTCACGTCCGAACGTCCGTCAGCCGATTCTGACCCAGTACTGTGACGGACAGCGGGTGACCTGCCCGCAGTGGATGAGTCAGTGGGGAAGTAAATATCTGGGTGATCAAAATTACACAGCAATCGAAATCATCAGAAACTATTATGGGGAAAGTATGTATATCAATTCCGCAGAAGAGATTTCGGGAATCCCGGCATCCTGGCCGGGCTACGATCTGGATATCGGAGCAAGTGGCATGAAAGTCAGGCAGATTCAGGAACAGTTAAATACTATCGGGGAAGTTTATACAGAAGTTCCCAGGGGACCGGTGGATGGCATATACGGAGAGCGAACGAAAGAAGCAGTACGGCAGTTTCAGTCCGTTTTTGGACTGGGACAGACAGGAGTCATTGATTATCCGACCTGGTATAAGATCCAGGAAATCTATGTGGGAATCACGAGAATCGCAGAGCTATATTGAAAGAATTATTCCTGTTCACTGATAAGATCCCGCGAAGCGTGTTACCGGGAACGGAGTGAACAGGAACAGAAAAAATGTCGGTAATTGAAGTATTACATTTTTGACATGGGCAATGAAAAGGATTATAATTAATAATCAGGGAAGTATACGTAACGTGAAGTAACAGGAGGAAATACCAGAAAGTGATAAGAAAAGAATGGAAACGTATGCTGGCACTGTCTATGACATATATAATGACTTTGTCTGTGGCAGCGCCAGTCAAGGCTGCTGAAGAAGAACTCGGTGTACCGACAGCGGAAACAGCAGCAGAAGTACAGGAAACACCGGAACAGTTTGAGGCAAGAACAGGATACCATTTAACAGAGGGATATACCTATGTACTGAATAACGGGTTTGTGATTCTGCAGGCAGATGGTTCGCCACAGATCACACCGGTTGCTACCCCGGAACCAACACCAAGTGAAACGCCAACGCCGACGCCGACACAGACACCGGAGCCGACTGTAACACCGACGCCGGCAGGAGAGAATACTCCAACACCCACACCGGGTCAGGAAGGTGCAGAACCACAGGAAGTGACAGAACAGCCCACGCCGGAGCCTACACCGGCACCGGAGACCACACCGGAAGCTGCGCAGGAGACTGCGGTGGAAGAAAATATCCCGGTTATTACAGCATTTCCACAGTCTGTGGAAGTACCGGTGACGGTGGAGGATTACCGTTTCTGGACAGTATCTGCCAGCAGAAAAGCGGCACAGGCGAAAGGAGTTCAGGAGATCAAAGAAGAGAAGTCACAGGATTCCCGGAGTGTGGGAAGGCTGGAAGAAGGCGGTATCTGTTATATTTTAAGAAAGGAAGACGGATGGTACTACGTGGAATCCGGAACCGTTCGTGGTTTTGTGGAGAAAAAAGCACTTCGCAGGATCGGAGATAAGAATGAGGCACTGCTTACTCCGGTATATGCAACAGAGCTGGTTGCGCCGGCAGAAAATCAGGCATATGCATATTACCGGGCAACGATTCAGCAGACTGTAGCAAAGAAGCATTATGCACTCTGCAAAGGAGATGAACTGAATATCAGGGCGGACAAGAGCACAGACAGTGAAATTGTCGGAACGATGAAAAAGGGAAATCTCTGTTATATTCTTGCAGATGAGACAGAAGAGTGGGTATATGTGGAATCCGGAGAAGTTCGTGGGTTTGTAAAAAAGGAATATCTGCAGACAGGCAGGAAAGTGAAGAAAAAAGTGAATAAGACCGGAGCGGATCGTTTTACGCTGGCGGTTGCCAGGGTAGATCCGAAGGAAAATCCGGCACGTTATTATACGTTGACTTCGGTGAAAACGGGAATTCCGGACGGGGCGATCCGTGATTCGATCGTGGATTATGCCAGTGGATTCCTTGGAACTGTCTGGAAGGAAGAAGGAACCAGCCTTTGCGAAGGAATTGATACCAGCGAGTTTGTTGAGCAGATTTATGAGGCATACGGATATAATGTCACGGATAAAGACGGAAATATACAGGAACAGGGAAAGGTTTCTGTGGATCAGGCAAAACCCGGTGATGTGATCTGCTATGGATCCGGGGAAGAAACAAGTGCAGCCGGTATTTATGTGGGTGACGGCAAGATGGTACAGGCTTCTGAGACGAGAGGCAAGGTGGTAACAGTAAAGATAGATCCGGAACAGGAGAGCTTTGCCCTGGAGCTTTTTGAAGATACGAAAGTGATTGCGGGAAGTAAGAATATCAGTGAAGTGAATGCAACGGAAGCAATGTACGGACAGGATCTGGGACTTTTTAAGCTGACATATTACTGTGCGTGTGCGAAGTGTTGTGGAAAGGCAACCGGAATTACTGCTTCCGGAGCGAGGGTCGCGGAAGGGGAAACGATCGCGGTGGATCCTTCGGTGATTCCTTATGGAACGAAAGTTATTATTAATGGACATATTTTTACGGCACAGGATTGCGGCAGTGGAGTGAAGCAGAATCATATTGATATCTATGTGGCTGATCATGAGCGGGCTCTGGCACTGGGGTGCAATTATGCGGATGTGCATTTGATGAAGTGAGAAGAGACTGTCACACTCTGGGTAGGGTGTGGCAGTTTTTTACTTTACGGGAAATTGCTTTACAGTAAAGTAGAAAACGCTCCGCGAAGATGCTCCAAGGCACATTCTTTGTTCCTGATCAGGTAAGAACACTGCGTATCGGAAGAAACCGGGTGAGGATTTCGACAAATGTATACACAATTAAGTGAAAATCAGGAAAAAATTGGAAAATAAAAAGGATTTTGTGAGGAAAGAGTGGAATATATTTAACAGAATAGATGAAAATAGAATGGTTTTTGCTGTTTTTGGTAATAGAAGGGGTGATGTATTTGAATATCAGGGAACAGGCAGAGGAGCGGGAGTTTCAGTATCTGAGCCGGTATGCTTCACACAGCAGAGAGTCGAAGGGCAGAGAGCGTGTGGAGGAGGAGTGTGATATCCGGACGGTGTATCAGAGGGATCGGGATCGGATTATTCATTCGAAGGCGTTTCGACGGTTGAAGGATAAGACACAGGTGTTTCTGGCACCACAGGGAGATCATTACCGTACCAGGCTGACACATACACTGGAGGTATCACAGATCGCCCGGACTATTGCCAAGGCACTTCGCTTAAATGAAGATCTGGTGGAAGCCATCGCTCTGGGACATGATCTGGGGCATACGCCTTTTGGACATGCAGGAGAGAGAGCACTGGATCAGGTACATCCGGGTGGCTTTGCACACTATAGGCAGAGCGTCCGGGTTGTGGAAGTACTGGAGAAGAACGGAAACGGACTGAACCTTACCTGGGAAGTCCGCAACGGGATCATGAATCACCGCACCAGCGGAAATCCTTTCACACTGGAAGGACAGGTGGTACGTTTTTCTGACAAGATCGCCTATATCCACCATGATATGGACGATGCCCAGCGGGCAGGGATCATCACAGAAGATGATATTCCTGTCACAATGAGAACTTTTCTGGGCTATACCACGAGAGAACGGCTGAATACTTTCGTACATAATATTATAGAGAACAGTATGGAGAAAGACAGCATCTCCATGTCGCCGGATGTTTTTGAGGCGATGATGGAACTTCGGGCCCTGATGTTCCGGAATGTCTATGAGAATCCGGTTGCCAAGAAGGAAGAAGATAAAGCCATCAAGATGCTGAGTGAACTATACGAATATTATACAGATCACCCGGAGGCAATGTCCAGAGAATACAGAGAACTGGTGGAATACCGGGGCGTACCGAAGGAACAGGCAGTATGTGATTATATTTCGGGAATGACGGATCAGTATTCCATGGAGAAATTCAGGGAGATCTATATACCGAGAGCCTGGGAGGTCTATTAAATGGAAAAGAGGGATAAGCATGCGTTATTCAGATGACATCATAGAAGAAGTCCGAATGAAAAATGACATTGTAGACGTGATATCCCAGTATGTGAAACTGACACGGAGGGGGAGTTCCTATTTTGGGCTGTGTCCCTTCCATAATGAGAAAACCCCTTCCTTTTCCGTAACGCCGTCCAAGCAGATGTATTACTGCTTTGGCTGCGGGGCAGGAGGAAACGTATACAATTTTATCATGGAATATGAGAATTATTCTTTTGGCGAGGCATTATCCCATCTTGCTGACCGGGCAGGGGTGGAGCTTCCGAAGATCGAGTATTCCAGAGAAGCAAGAGAAAAAGCAGAACAGAGAGCGGCGCTTCTTGAAATCAACAAGCTGGCAGCTCAGTATTTTTACTATCAGCTCCGGCGAGAAGGCGGAAAAACTGCCTACGGCTATCTGACAGGCAGAGGTCTTTCCGAGGAAACCATCCGGAAATTCGGCCTTGGATATTCGGACAAGTACAGCGATGACCTGTACAAATATCTCAAGGGAAAAGGCTACAGTGATGAACTTCTCCGGGAATCCGGGCTGTTTAATGTGGATGAACGGCGGGGAATGTATGACAAGTTCTGGAACCGTGTGATCTTCCCGATCATGGATGTAAATAACCGGGTCATTGGTTTCGGAGGCCGTGTCATGGGAGATGGCAAGCCCAAGTACCTGAACTCACCGGAGACGAAGATTTTTGACAAGAGCAGGAATCTCTACGGACTGAATGTGGCCAGGACCACCAGGAAGAATTATCTGATCCTCTGTGAGGGATATATGGATGTGATCGCCATGCATCAGGCAGGCTTTACCAATGCAGTGGCGTCGCTTGGAACTGCACTGACCTCCGGACATGCAAGTCTTGTGAAACGTTACACCAAGGAAGTCCTGCTTCTTTACGACAGTGACGGCGCAGGCATCCGTGCGGCTCTCCGTGCGATCCCGATCCTTCGGGAGGCAGGGGTTACGTCCAGGGTGGTAAGCCTGAAGCCATGGAAGGATCCGGACGAGTTTATCAAGAATGAGGGCGCGGAGGCTTTTGAAGAGCGTCTGAACCAGGCGATGGACAGTTTTATGTTCCGTGTGCATATTGCAGAGCAGGAATTTGCGATGGATGCACCTCAGGGACAGAATCAGTTTTTTGAGCGGTGCGCCGAAATGCTGCTGGAACTTTCCGACGAACTGGAAAGGAATCTTTATATAGAAGCAATTGTGAAGGAATATGGCCGCTATGGAGTGGGCACGGAGGATATCCGAAAAAGAGTCAACACACTGGCTCTGAAAGGAACGCCTGCAGAGAAGCGGATCCAGCCGAAATCCGGGACTCCGGAAACAAAGAAAAAAGAATCCGCCGCAGATAAGGCCCAGAAGCTGATGCTTACCTGGCTTGTGAATTATCCGGGGATCTTTGAACAGGTGGAGAAATATATTTCACCGTCAGATTTTGTGGTGCCGCTGTATAAAGAGGTGGCCCAGATGCTGTTTGACCAGCATAAAGAAGGAGAGACCAATCCGGGAAAACTTCTCAATGCATTTACAGATAGCGAGGAACAGAGAGAAGTGGCATCACTTTTTAATGCCACCATTCATCTGGAAAACGAAGGAGAACAGCAGAGAGCCTTTTCTGATACGCTGCTGCGGATCAAGGAAGAGAGCCTCAAAGAAAAAAACCGTACCTGGGACCCGTCAGACATGGCCGGGCTTCAGGAACTGATAAAAGCAAAAAAAGAACTGGAAGACCTTGGAAGAAAGAGGCAGCAGCTGCATATTTCTTTCAATTAAGGATAAAATATAAACACTATATGGAGGTATAGAGCACCTATGGAAATGAATATGGCAAAATTCAGCGAGAAACTTGTAGAGCTTCTTGAACTTGCGAAAAAGAAAAAGAATGTGCTGGAATATCAGGAGATCAGCGACTTTTTCAAGGACTCTCCACTGGAAGTGGATCAGATGGAGAAGGTTTTTGACTTCCTGGAGGCCAGCGGTGTGGACGTTCTCCGTATCACAGAAAACAGCGGTGACGAACTCCTCCTTGATAACGATATGGATATGGATGGGATGGAAGATGAAGAAGAGGTAGAGCTTGACAAGATCGATCTCTCTGTGCCGGAAGGTGTCAGCATCGAAGATCCGGTTCGTATGTACCTGAAAGAAATCGGTAAAGTCAGTCTGTTAAGTGCAGATGAGGAGATCGAGCTTGCCAAGAGAATGGAAAAGGGGGATGAGGCTGCCAAGAAACGTCTGGCAGAGGCCAATCTCCGTCTTGTTGTCAGCATTGCAAAGCGTTATGTTGGACGTGGAATGCTGTTCCTCGACCTGATCCAGGAGGGAAATCTTGGCCTTATCAAAGCTGTTGAAAAATTTGATTACAGAAAAGGCTACAAGTTCAGTACCTATGCAACCTGGTGGATCCGTCAGGCTATCACAAGAGCCATTGCAGATCAGGCACGTACCATCCGTATCCCTGTGCATATGGTTGAGACGATCAACAAGCTGATCCGTGTTTCCCGTCAGCTGCTCC
>OLOP01001690.1_pt1 | contig 13736 bp, 10 predicted proteins | sample 1672381 | NCBI WGS metagenome assembly OLOP01 (sample SAMEA3136678, study PRJEB25190) | human gut metagenome | biome: human gut; feature: human-associated habitat; material: faeces | place: Austria | collected 2013 | reverse complement strand
CATTGCCGGCATCATGCAGCCCGCCGACTTCGACATCACCGCCTATACCGCACTGGACGATACCGCGGCCTACGAAAAGGCCGGCATCACCACTGAGCAGTGGAACGCCAAGCAGGCGGCCGCATGGTATGCCGACGGAGGCGACTCCGAAACACCCTCCGCGTACGCATGGCAGGGCAACAACTGTTGGACGTTGGATGCGCTGACCGCAGCACGCGAGCAGGGCTATGACACGGTGATTGCCGATGCCTCTTTCGATGCCGACCAGACTGAAGCCGTACACACAGGCACCTACGTGGTGCATACGCCTGCCGGCGATGTCACCGTGCTGAAGGAGCAATCGACCTTGGGCACGCTGGCCAAGGGCCAAGCCACCAGCACGGACGCGCAGGCCGAGTCCAGCGATGCCGGTCGGTTGGCCCGACTGATCGCTCAGAGCGCGTTCTACCAGATGGAACAGCCCTATACATCCCGATACCTGCTTATGACGTTCTCCCGCACCACGGAGGCCAGCTGGATCGATCAGGTGATGAGCGCCTTCGAGCAGGCGTCTTGGTTGAATCTGACGGACCTGAAGACCATGGCCAAGGCCGATCCGTACAATGTCAGCGATTCGGTCAATCCCGACAAGGCCGATGATGCCAACACCGCCAATACCCGGTCGGCATTGAGACAGTTGGCCGACAGCCGGCATGACATCATGCGCATGGCCACCTCCATATTGAGGAACGAGATTGATTCCGACGAGGTCTCGTCGTTGGACCCGCAGGCCCTGGCCCGGCAGGACGCCAATGACACCGCCTCGCATAGCAACGATCCGACGCAATGGATTGGCTCTTTACTGGCGCTGCATGACGATATGGCGCTGCGGTCCATGTCTGGCTCCCCCCAGCCGACAGCCACGCGAAAAGCCATGGTCAAAGCCACGAAAACACTGGCCAGCGATCTTCTGAACGGCGTACGCATCAACCCATCGGAATCAATATCCGTGTTCAGCGAATCCGCGAAAATGCCAATCACCGTCAGCAATGACCTTCCCTACGCCGTCAGCGTGCAGGTCAACTCACTGACTGACTCCATGCAGATCGTCACCTCGCGAACCGCTGACATCGATATTCCCTCGCATAGCGACGCTCAGGTGACCTTCACCATCCGCGTTTCCACTTCCGGCTCATCGACGGCCCATGTGTCGTTGACCGACCGGGAAGGCAACAGCTTCGGCAACACGCAGGACACCGCGATCACCAGTGTGATGCGCATCAGTGATGCCAGCGGCTTCATTATCATCGGCTTCGCCGTGCTACTGGGCATTATCGGCCTGTGGCGGCAGTTCCATCGGAAGAAGGACCCCGACGAATGAGTTCAAGCGTAGGTCGTAATTCCCTGATCATGGCCACGGGAACCGCTGCTTCCCGTGTGACCGGTCAGCTCCGCACGATTCTTCTCGCTGCGGCCATCGGCACCACCGGATTGGCGGCCAACGCCTATCAGGCCGGTTCCATGATTCCCCAATCCGTGTTCACGCTGGTGTCCGGCGGCATCTTCAACGCCGTGCTGGTGCCCCAGATCGTGCGCACGTTGAAAGAAAAAGACGCCCAAGAACGACTGAATCGCCTGATTACGTTGGCCATCGGCATCCTATTGGCCATGACCGTGGTGATGGCGGCGGCCAGCCCTCTGCTTGCCCGCCTGTACGTGGGTAGCGACGATCACCAGATGATAGCCCTGACCACCTCGTTCACCCTGTGGTGCATGCCTCAGGTGTTCTTCTACGGCCTGTATACGGTATTGGGTCAGATCCTGGCCGCCAAAGACCATTTCCTCACGTATGCGTGGAGCTCAACCGGTGCCAACATTATTAGTTGCGCCGGTTTTACTGGCTTTATTCTGCTGTTCAGCAAGGCCAATGAACAGCCCCTCGAATTCTGGACCGCCGACAAAATCGCGCTTACCGCAGGCACCTGGACTTTGGGCGTGGCCTTCCAAGCGCTGATACTGTTCCTGCCGCTGGTATCGGGTTCAAGTACAAACCCAGATTCGGGCTTGGCGGCTTTGGACTCAGGTCTATGGGTCCCGTGGCGTTAGGCTCTTTGGGCGTGGTGATCACCAGTGAGATCTGCGGCATTATCCTTACCCGTATCGCCACATCCGCACCGCAGCGCGCCCACGAACTGACGGGTGCCAGCCTGTTCAGCGTGGCAGGCAACGCGACCTATCAGAATGCGTACACACTGTTCATCCTGCCCTATTCACTCATCGCCGTATCGGTATCCACGGCTATGTTCCCCAAAATCTCCCGTTCCATCGCAGCTGCGAATCTGGATGAGGCACGGCACGACCTGGTCAGCGCACTGAATAATGTGGGCCTGCTCATCATGTTCTTCGCCGCCGCCATGGTCGTGTTCCCCGAACCGATCATCCGTGCATTGCTTCCGTCCGTCTCGATGGACGAGACTATGTTGATCTCCTATGCGCTTATCGCCTTGTCTATGGGCATTCCATTGGGGTCGGCGTTCCTGCTGATCCAGCGCACGTTCTACGCCTTTGAGGACGGCCTTCACCCCTTCCTGTCCGCGGTGATGCAGTATGGATTCACCTCAATATTCATGATCATCGGCATGATGGTACTTCCTCCTGAGCATTGGGTACTCGGCATCGCCTGCTCGGTGACCCTCGGTGGATTACTGGCGTTGCCGCTGACGTTGATGATGTTGCGCCGCAAGTTCGAAGGCAATCTTGGCGGTCGGGAGATCACGAGGACATATGCCAAGGCCATTGTGGCGGCACTGGCTTCCGGAGTTGTGGTCTGGCTGATCAAACGACCGGTAGTCGCACTGCTCGGCGCGGATATTCGACCAGTAGGCGGGCACATGAGCTGGTGGTCTGCGCTGGCCATCTGCGTGGTGCTCACCATTGTGCTGGCCGTAGTATATGTGGCTGTGTTGTGGGTGGTACACACCCCGGAACTCATCAGCGCCTATCACTCGATACTGGCCCGTCTACACAAGACTCCGGCCAGTGAGGACGTTGCTGTGACAGCCCAGCCGGAAAAAAGTCGACGCTACGTAAATCAATCCTGAGACGGAGCCCGTCAAGGATAGCCCCGCACGTAGAATATCTAAGACCAATCTCGAACACCAATCACACGGAGCCGAACGCACTATGAAACCGCAACTCGGAGACACGATTCTCAACCGATACACCTTGGTATCATCGTTGCGTGAGGAGCCTGGCATTCAGGCATGGAAAGCCAACGACCGTGTGCTGGCAAAGGATTGCCAGCTGTTCATCATTACCGATCGCAGCGCTTTCGCCGCAATCGATAAGCTCGCTGGTCGCATCGCCGCCACTCGCCCTGATCGTGTGATTCCCATACTGAAATACCGTATGGAATCCGACGTACTTCTCATTGTCATGCCGGTGGATAGCGGCCAATGCCTGACTGACTACATGGTAGATACCGCCAAGCCGCTCAGCTACAGCGCCATCCGGTCGATTATCGGAGAATGCGCCGACGTGCTGCGCGAGGTCATTGCGGATACTCCCAGCGGCATCGTCATCACAACCGACACCGTTCGAGTGACTACCTCCGGTGTGCAAATTGCCGATGCACCATGTGCCACGATGCTGGCCGATACGTCCGCTACCGATCTGCGTACGGACGGTCCTGAACGGTATGCGATTCGCCAGCTTGCGGCATTACTCTATACCCTGCTGACACGCACGCCAAGCCAAGCGACACCCACATTCAATCTGCGTGCCTTGCCGCAAGACACCCCTGGCGAATTCCGCGTGATTTGCAAGCGTGGATTGGCCTTGAGCGAGCCCGACGATCATACGTTGCCAATGGCTGCCCTTGTAGAACTCGACGCCTTGTTGGGTAATTGGAAGCCGCTCTCTGAACTGAGCGATGCTGATATTGCTTTGCCGAGCGTGGAAAGCGATTGCTCGATTACCAAGGCGATACTGAAGTCTGCCAACGAGACTGATATCGTGCCTATTCCCAGCACGTTGATTAACAGCAGCAGTCTTCCGGAATTGTCTATTCCCCCTTCCCTGCCGGTTCAGACGGCCGCCGTCCCCGCTCCGCACGCGATGTCACCGGTTCCTCTGCCTGATGGGTCCAGTACTGCTGACGGTAACCAGTCTCAGTCTGATGCCCGCCGTCTGTTTGACTTCAACCTTTCTGACGCCTGGGAGCACGAAAATCTTTCCGGTGAAGGCACCGGTGACTGGTACAGCGAAATGAATCCGGCCCCCATCGGCGGTCCGGGTGATAATACTCGGTTGACAGTGCCTATTGTTACCGGCGGTATTCCCGATGCCACCGTGGGAGAGACAACCAGTCGTATTCCCGTGTTCGACGCCAGCGGCCGTGCTGTGGCTCCTGGTGAGGAATCGCTGCGTGCCTTGGAAGAGGAGCAGGCCCGCATTGCCGAAGTAAGCGCCATTCCTCCGAGCTTCACACCGAAGGATGTGCCGGATGACGAGGTTGACAGCAAGCTGCCCGATGAACATCTGTTCGGCAAACTGTCGACCAAGGTCGTTGCCATCATTGTGGCTCTGATATTGGTAGTGGCAGCGGCTGTTTGGGCAGTGCATGCGTTCCGATCCTCCGGAGACAATCCTGCCGATGCTTCCAGCAACTCCAGTGAAGGTGACTGGCCTGATATCAATGCTGACGCTGTGCCATTTGGTGGCAGCGAGAACGCGACGAACGGTGGCACCACTGACGATTCTTCAAAATCGAGTGATGCCACTCAGAGCGAATCCAAGGACTCGGCATCAGACAAGTCCAAGAAGTCCGAGACTGCTGATTCGTCGTCCAAGAAGACCAAGGCCAAGAAGTCCGGCGATAAGGATTCCAGCGCTGTTCCGCAACCGAGCCATGAGAACAACACGGCGTTTACGATTTCCAGCGCCAACTTCCTGTCGAATCCTGGCGGCCAATCCGGGTACGCATACTACATGCACCTTGACCAGCCGCAGGATGCGTACCGCATGGTTATCACCATCCGCACATCCGGTGGTAAGGGCTATATTCGCGCAAATACCACTGGGGACCCCACTCAAGGCAAGCAGGTGGCCGAATTCACCTTTGCTGAAGGTGGCACTACTGAGGTGAAGTTCACCAAAGCCGTCAAGACGCAGGATCTGCTGCTGTGGGTGCCATCGGATAGCCTGCCGCAGAACCAGCTGTACATCGAAAAGGTGGAGGTCTTCTAATCGGCATCTATGCCGATAACTGACCCAAGAAGGGGCGGTACCGTTCGCATACATTCGACGGTACCGCCCCTTCTTCGCATCTGGCTGAATGACACGGAATATCGTATGGGGGTGTGACAATGTTTCACGTGAAACATAACGTCATCATTATCGGTTCTGGTCCCGCTGGCTACACGGCCGCCATCTATCTTGGCCGCGCAGGTCTCAATCCTGTTATGGTCACTGGTGCGTTGTCGCCAGGTGGACAGTTGGTCAACACCACTGAGGTGGAGAACTTCCCCGGATTCCCGGAAGGTATTCTTGGCCCGGATCTTATGGATCGCATGAAGGAACAGGCCAAGCGCTTCGGTACAACCTATATCGCAGACGATGTCTCTTCCATCGAGGCGTGTGAGAGTGATTCGGTCAAGCCGACCTATCGTGTAACACTCTCCGATGACTCCCAATTGGAGGCATCGTCGCTTATCATCGCCACAGGGTCGTCATTCCGTAAGCTTGGGGTGCCCGGCGAACAGGAGCTGTCCGGACATGGCGTCTCGTACTGCGCCACCTGCGATGGCTTCTTCTTCAGGAACAAGCCTATCGTGGTCGTAGGCGGTGGCGATTCGGCTTTTGAAGAGGCATTATTCCTGACCCGGTTCGGTTCTTCGGTCACCTTGATTCACCGACGCGATAGCTTCCGCGCCTCGCAGATCATGGTGGACCGAGCCAAAGCCCATCCGACCATCACTCTGATGACCAACACAGTGGTGACCTCCATTACCGGCACCTCCTCCCCCACACAGAACACCGGTGCACCTATTGCCATTCCTGGCTTGACGCTCAAACGACCGGCTGTAGCACCGGCCAGTGTCAGCAGCATCGCCGTACGTAATGTGGTGACCGGAGAAGAAAGCACGCTGGACACCAACGCCGTATTCGTGGCTATCGGTCATACGCCAGCCACTGATTTTGCGGCCGGTGTTGTGGACCGTGACGATGATGGATATGTCGTGGTGCAGGGTGCCAGCACGGTGACCAGTGCGCCAGGCATCTTTGCTGCAGGCGATTGCGTGGATCGTACTTATCGTCAAGCGATCAGCGCAGCGGGCATGGGCTGCCGTGCAGCGCTGGATACGCAGGCCTATCTTACGGACTGATGGTGGCGGACTGATGGTGGCTTGCTGTTCTGGCTGCTGCCTGTGACATAGGAGCAACGCTAGGTCAGTGTTACAGCATGCCGCCCTTGGATAGTACGTATCGGTCAAAGGCATAGAAAGACCCCTCAGGCGACGGAGAATCACGATGTGTGATTGTCCCTCCAGCCTGAGGGGTTTTCTATTGCGACAGGGGCTACAGCGCGGGCATACGCCCCTGCCAGGAATCACGCAGAGGCTATAACGTCTTGCGCATACAACGCACTGCACAGCAATAATGCCGGCGACAACACGAATGTTCTTATCGTGTTACACCCATTTGGAATCGGCATCGCCTTGGCTCGGCACCAGCAGCTGCAGGATGCGATCCATATCCTCTGGTGACGAAAAGACGATTTCGATGCGACCATGCTTGGTGCTGCCCTTAATCGACACCTTGGTATCGAAATGATTTTCCAAACTCTGCTGGATGGCGGAACCAACCCAAGGATTGGTCTTAGACGTCTTAGGCTTCTTCGGCTGCTCCCCCGACGCAATCTTCATGGCGACGATTTCTTCGGTGCTGCGTACAGAAAGACCTTCCGCAATAATACGAGAAGCCAGCTTGTCCATTTCCTCCGGATCGCTCAGGCCCAATAGCGCACGCGCATGACCGGACGATAGCACACCGGCAGCCACTCTCTTTTGCACAGAAGCCGGCAGGTTCAGCAGTCGCAAGGTATTGGCGATTTGCGGGCGAGACTTGGACACCGACTTGGACAGTTGTACTTGTGTCAACCCGAACTCTTCAATCATCTGCTGGTAGGCAGCCGCCTCTTCCAGCGGATTCAAGGCCACACGGTGCAAGTTTTCCAGCAATGCATCGCGGAGCATATCATCATCCGCAGTGGTTTTGACGATGGCGGGAATCGTCTCCAACCCAGCCAACTGAGAAGCACGCCAACGGCGTTCACCCATAATGAGCTCATACGGGCTGTCCAAATGACCGGCAAACGGATTCGTGCTGGATTCCGTCTCGTCGTGCTTGGCGGCTTTGGCCGCAGCAATCTGGCTTGCCGGACGCTTGCGCACGACTATCGGTTGCAGCACACCAACTTCCTTAATGGAAGCAGACAGCTCATTCAACTCATCCTCGTCGAAGATGGTACGAGGCTGATGTGCATTGGGCCCGATATCAGACAGTTTGAGTTCAGCCAGATAACCACCGGCTACCGGCTTGAGCTCGTCCTTCTTATCTGTGTCAGCGGTCTTTGCCGCCGATGCAGTCAAAGATGTTTCACGTGAAACATCTTTGACAGTGACGGATGTACGATGTGCCGTCTGAGACGCAGACGACTTGCCGCCCTGCTGAGGTGCGGCGACCTTACCGGTTTGAGGTTTCTCCGTACCGAAAAACAGGTCGCTAGGATGAGTAATGGTGTCCAATGCGGGCATGGATGCGCGTTTACCGGCGGCTTTCTTGACTGCCTTGCTGGACGATATCGTCTGAGGCACGGCAGGTTTTGATTCCTGCTGGGCAGTAGCCTTCTTGGCGGGGGTTATGTCAGCAGTGGCCTCCGGAGTAGACGAATCCTCCGCAATCATTGCGGGCTGCTCCGCCACCGGCTCCTCCCCTGGCAATGTGGGGAACAAAGCGCCAAGGCCCTTACCAAGTCGTGATTTTGATGCCATTACTTGTTCCTCCTCGCATCAATGGTGTCAAGGACTTGTTGCGAACGCTGTGCGATTTCCAAAGCTGCTTCACCATACGATATGGCACCTATACCACGAGGATCATAGGCAATCACCGATTGGGAGAAACTCGGCGCTTCGGAGATCTTGACTGAACGCGGGATGGTGGTATTCAGCACAATGCTGGGATAGTGTCCCTTAACCTCGTTATATACTTCACGGCTCAATAACGTTCGGCGATCGAACATCGTGACGAGCATGGTGGACACCAGCAGTACGGGATTGAAATGCTCTTGCACCAAACCAATCGTGTTAATCAGCTGGCCAAGACCCTCCAATGCGTAATACTCAGCCTGGATAGGAATCAGCATCTCGGTCACTGCACACATGGCGTTGATGACCAAGAGGCCCAAGCTGGGCGGGCAATCAATGAACACGTAATCATAGTGTTTATCTGATTGACGCAGGTAGAGGTCTAGGGCCTCCTTCAGCAACGTGTTTCGGTTGGGCAGATCAGCCACTTCCAACTCAGCACCGCTGAGATCGATTGATGCAGGCACAACATCAAGTGTGGGAAAATCAGGACAGACCGTGATAACATCACCCAGATCGGAACGCCCCTCGATAACGTCATAGACCGAGGGCTCTCCCGATGCATGAGATACACCCAACGCCGTAGAGGCATTGCCCTGCGGGTCCATATCGATGACCAACACCTGCGCGCCCTTGTTCGCCAGCGCCGCAGCGGTGTTTACCGTGGATGTGGTTTTACCCACTCCCCCCTTCTGGTTGGCCACGGCGATACGACGAGTCCGTTGAGGCTTTGGGAAATCGGTTTTCTTGAGTACATCGTAGCGTGAGCTTTCATCAGCCATCTGGCTGCCAAGCACTGAACCGTGACCATCGAATATTCGCTGAAGCGTTTCGGAAGCCGATTCTATAGGTTCCGACTGATGATCCTTGGTGGCCATCGCTCCTCCTTGCACAGACGTAAGTTCCAGTGTTCTCATTCGTATGGACATGATGCTCGTTATCCACAATTGCGATATGCAATGTGGATAAGTGTGGATAAGTGTGAATGACGTTGAGTGTAAGATTGTGTATTCACAGACGAAAACATTGAAAAATCAATGTTTTCATCATTATGCACATCGTCCCGTAAAAATGTGGATAACTTTTACGCATATATGGAAATGTGGATAACTCAATCAGTACTCCACTCATCGCTTATCCACAATCACCACGTGGGTAGGCTCAAGATCCGGCCCGACAGCCGCCTCAACGACGCGTGGACGACGACCACCGAATTTTGCAATCTCCTTGCCAGCCTTGTCGATTTCAGCCTGAGCAGACCGTCCCTTCAGTGCGATCAACTGTCCTGACGGTTTCAGCAACGGCAACGTCCAGCCAGAGAGTTTGGTCATAGGAGCAACCGCACGACACGTGACAACAGCGAACGGATGAATTTCCCGCTTCCGTACCTGCTGGATGACGGCATCGGAGCGTCCACGAATAATCTCAACGTTCTGCAGTTGCATCAGGCCAACACATTCATGCAACCATTCGATTCGCCGCTCCATCGGTTCAATCAGCGTGAAGTCATGATCCGGCAAACACGCGGCAGCCACCAATCCAGGAAAACCACCACCACTGCCGACGTCGGCAACTGTTTTGAAGCGAATACCATTCGTCGCATTCCGAACGTACGGCACAATCGCAGCGGAATTCAGAATATGCCGTTCCCAAATGATATCGACGTCACGGGGGCCGATCAATCCACGAGGTTCACCCTCTTCGGCAATCTTGGCATGGAAACGCTCCAACTTCGGCAACGCATCACCCAAGACCTCAGCAAGTACAGGTGACCCCTGCAGCTGATCCGTCATAGCCATCTCCCTCACCATGTTTCACGTGAAACAATCAACATGGAGAATGGCGCCGCTCATTACGACGCCATTCTCCATGCGGTCACTTTAGTTTGTTCAAAGACGACATCCGTCGAACGTCCCTGTCATCTCAAAAAAACTCGCCGAGCAATTACTCCTGATCAAGCTCGTCGTCTTCGGCGGTATCCTCGACTCTATTCTTGAGATACACCGTCACGTAACGATGAGGCTCCTCACCGTGCGAGCGAGACTTCAGCCCCTCTTCCCGAACCACATCGTGAACGACTTTACGTTCGAAGGAATTCATCGGCTTCAAGTCATACGGCTCGCCGGAATCCTTCACTGCGTCAATGGCATCCAAGGCGATATCACGGAGGTGCTGACGCTTGCGCTTCAGGAAACCGTCGACATCCACAATCAGATGAGAACGCTCGCCGGTCTTCTGCTGTACAGCCAGACGAGTCAATTGCTGCAGAGCATCAACGACTTCACCATTACGGCCAATAAGATGTTTGATGTCAGTATCGTCATCAGCAACGATTTGCACGGTGGGGCGGTCATTACGCACGCCCATCTCAATGTCGCCCTCATAGTCGGCGATATCCAGTAGGCCTTCAAGGTAATCCGCGGCGATGTCAGCCTCTTCGTTGAGCTGGTCGATCGACTTCACGTCATCCTGTGCCATACGCTACTCCTTCATGTCGTGTTTGAATTCCAAGTCCCTGCTCCCCCGAACAGAGAAAGTAATGTCGGTGCGTGTTGAATGTTTCACGTGAAACATCGAACTCGCACCGACATAGTCGTCACTTCTTTTTGCGCTTACGCACGGGCTGTTGACGCTGATAGCCCTGAGTGGCCTTACGCTCGGCCTCTTCCTTGGCCTTGGCCAATGCTTCTTCTTCCAGAGAGGGCAGGCCGGCCTTTGCGCGGCGAGCATTCTCATTACGATGATCGCGCTTCTCCTTGTCCGCCGCAGCCGGAGAGCCAGGGGTCGGGAATGCGTACACCTGCCACAATGTGCGGCAGAGGTTGCACACGTTGTTGGTCAGCCAGTAGACCAGCACGGCGAACGGCATGGCGACACCGGAGAAGATGTACATCACCGGGAAGAGCCACAGCATAGCCTTCTGCATGGTCTCGGTCTGCTTGTTCATCGAAGCAGCTGCCATGTTGCGCTTCATGCTGAAGTACTGCATAAACCACAGGCAGAAACACATCAGGAACACGAAGATACCGATGACCGCCTTGCCACTAGCGGCAGCACTGGTGAAGTTATCGGTCACGCTGACAATGCCGAACACATCGGTTTGGGTGAATTGCTTGGCGGTTGCTACGTCGAACGCGCCCAACGCATCGCGTTTACCGTTGGCAATGTATGGAATGGCCGACAGCGTATAGAACATGGACATGAACACCGGGCCCTGAATGAGCATAGGCAAGCAGGAGCCAGCCGGATTGACGTCATTGTCTTGATACAGTTTCATGGTTTCACGGCTCATGGCCTCCCTGGAAGCCTGATCCGTCTTGCCTTTGTACTTGTTCTGAATACGCTGCATCTTCGGCGCCAATGCCTGCATCTTGCGCATCGACTTCATCTGCTTGTAGAACAGCGGGAAGATACAAGCCTGCACCACCAGCACCAGGATGATAATGGCAAGCACCCATGAGACACCAATCGGGCTCACGCCCAGCATCACGAAGAAGTCATGCACGATCTTCATGATCCAGGTCTGCAACCACTCAACGGGAGTCAGGATTTTATATAGAAATCCCCAAAACCCGCTATCAAGCAGAAATTCATTTGAGTTCATCGTTGGGCCTCTCTTTGGGTTGTGGCCAATGGTGTCAGTCGAGGCTCTTCATGAGCCTTCGACCACGAAAACCTGTAAAAAACGGAATACCGTTGTGGAACATCGTCGATTCCCCCACGACTCCACGGCCGGCAACGCAGTAATCTCAGCACGGCGAGCACTCCCCCTTTGAACGCGCCATACCGTTCCAATGCCTCAATGGCCTAATTCGAGCACGTTGGATAATACTTGCAACAAGGCGGTGTGTTTGCCGAGATGTGCTGTTGATACCAGCGCACCCCACCAATCATCACCGCCTTGAAAGAAGCTGTCATGCCTCAGCCACCTTATGCGCCACCGTGGCAAAAGCCTTCGCGATCTGCTGATCTAGCGAAGCGAACGATGCGGTCGCTGCACTGGGCTTGGCGCGCAAAACGATATCGCAATGCGCGGGCAGCAGATCCTCATGGGCTCTGGCCAATACACGAAACCTACGCTTCACCGTATTACGGGTGACCGCATGTCCTACCGATTTGGAGACAGCTAATCCCAAACGGCGATGCACCGTCCGGTCGTCATCATCATGATGGTCGTCGGGCACCAAATAGTGCACGACGATATCCTTGCCACCTGCTTTGCGCCGGCGTTTCAGCACGGTGACGAAATCACGATGGCTTTGAAGCCTCTCCACCTCGACTATGCCTGTGGCACTGATCGGAATGATCAGGCGGAGAGGGTCTTGCGGCCCTTGGCACGGCGACGGTTGATCACCGCACGGCCAGAACGGGTGCGCATGCGCAGGCGGAAGCCGTGCTTCATGTGGCGACGACGGTTGTTCGGCTGGAACGTCCTCTTCATAATCCATTGCTCCTAGGTCTATTCGGCAACGCTTCGCGCTGCCCTCACGTGAGTCAAGCTATACCAAAGTACTCTCACCCCTACCCTCAAGTCAAAACGGACGGAGTATTTTCACATTTCGACACGTTGCGAGACACGCCCCAAATCTCTTATAATCGGCGGAATACCAACCATTCACGGCCAAAAGTTATCCACAAATTACATGTTTGTTATTCACAATCCAGTTATTTCAACACGCGACACGGTGGATAACTTGTCTAAACCAGAGTAAATATTATCTGTTGTACGTATTTCGCCACAGCGACAGAAGGGGCCACCATGGTTAACGCTTCCGGCGACCCCGTAATCGAGGCCGCCCACATCTGGTCAGACACGCTGACGGTGCTCAAACACAGCGCTTCGCTCAGCCCACGAGAAAAAGGCTGGTTGGAAGGCGTTGTTCCTGAAGGCGTCTTCGGTTCGACCATCGTGCTGTGTGTGGACAACAACGACACGCTTCAAGCCATTCAGGGTGATTTGAACGATTCCCTGCTTCAGGCATTGCGTACGGTAACCGGCGAAAATATGTTTCCCGCGTTCAAGGTCGTGCCGAAAACCGAGCCCGAACCGCTTTCGGAGGCAAAGCCGGCGCAGCCATATCCTTCGGAAATTTCTCCGACTGTCGCCGAATTCGGTAAAGAATCCTATGGTGCAAAGCCGGCAGCCGCACCGCGGGAACCGATGCCCGCCACCGAGCCGCAGTTCCCGGTCGGTCAGCAGAAGATGAATCGCGATCCCGAGACTCATCTCAATAAGAACTTCACGTTTGATTCCTTCGTGCCCGGCGATTCCAACCGTTTTGCCCGTACGGTCGCACTGGCCGTGGCCGAAGGTTCCGGGCAGGATTTCAACCCGTTGTGTATCTATGGCGGATCGGGCCTGGGCAAAACCCACTTGCTGAACGCCATCGGCAACTATGCACTGGTCAAGGATCCCGGGCTGAAGGTTCGATACGTCACGTCTGAGGAATTCACGAACGAATTCATTGACGCGCTGCAAAACCCGAACCAAAGCCAGGGGCAGATTGCTGAATTCAACCGTCGATACCGACAGGTTGATGTGTTGCTTATTGACGATATCCAGTTCCTCGGCGGCAAGGAAGCCACCTTGGATCAGTTCTTCCATACGTT